>Ga0102594_1000032_pt1 | contig 287215 bp, 271 predicted proteins | sample AraplaCol_mLB_r2_2_FD_76863 | JGI IMG/M metagenome (GOLD analysis project Ga0102594, IMG submission 76863) | Arabidopsis root microbial communities from North Carolina, USA - plate scrape MF_Col_mLB_r2 (SPADES assembly) (version 2) | ecosystem: Host-associated > Plants > Roots > Endosphere... | reverse complement strand
TGGGTCAAGGTGAAGCGCAAGGGTGCGATTCCCCCGGAGCGGTTCAAGCGCTGAACGAGATCTCGGCGCCGTCGTGGGCGATGAGCACGCCTGGGGTGCTGGGGTCCTGCTCGAGCGGCACGCCTAGGAAGGCGTTGCCGGGTATCGCGCTGTCGTCGTTCAGCGCCATGCGGCCGAGGCGCCGCAGACCGATGAGCTCCTCGTGCTGCGCCGGGGTCAGGACGATCTTCTGCGGGTACTTGCTCTCGTTGGCTTTCCAGTGGGCGGCGATCGCGCGCGACAGGCGCTCGTAGATGTTCTGCATCAGCGATCAGGCGGCGCGCAAAGGATCGGAATTGGCGTCCGACTGGCGGCTGGTCGCGTAAGTCCTTGAATTTTCTTGTATTAATTCGATCTTGTAGCCGTCCGGGTCCGTCACGAAGGCGATCACCGTGGTGCCGCCCTTGACCGGGCCGGCCTCGCGGGTGACGTTGCCGCCGGCCGCCTTGATCTTCTCGCAGGCCGCATAGGCATCGGGTACGCCCAGGGCGATGTGGCCGTAGGCGGTGCCGATCTCGTAGCTGTCGACGCCCCAGTTGTAGGTCAGCTCGATCTCGGCCTGCGCCGGGTTGCCCTCGTAGCCGACGAAGGCCAGGCTGTACTTGTACTCGGGATTCTCGGAGGTGCGCAGCACCTGCATGCCCAGCACCTGGGTGTAGAAGTCGATGGAGCGCTGCAGGTCGCCGACGCGCAGCATGGTGTGAAGGAGGCGCATGGTTCTCTCTCGTGGGAAAGGCGCATTGTCGGCGCAAGCCGCCGTCCCTGCTCAGGCGCGCGGGATGTCGTTCCAGCGCGCCAGGCGCCCGTTGTGCATCACGCCGATGCGGTCGGCCATGGCGTGCGCCTCGGACTCGTTGTGCGTCACCAGCAGCGCCGTCTGGCCGGCTGACTTGAGAATGCCGCGCACCTCCTGCGTCAGCCGCTCGCGCGTCGCGCTGTCGAGGTTGGAGAAGGGCTCGTCCAGCAGCAGCAGCGCCGGCGCTGGCGCCAGCGCGCGTGCCAGGGCGATGCGCTGCTGCTGGCCGCCGGAGAGCTCGTGCGGAAAGCGCCGGCCCGCATCGGCCAGGCCGACCAGCGCGAGCATCTCGTCCACCCGTGCATCGCGCTCGTCCCGTGGCAGCCGCCGAAGGCCGAAGCCGACGTTCTGGGCGGCGTTCAGGTGCGGGAAGAGGGCGTACTCCTGGAACATCATGCCCACGCGGCGCTGCTCGGGCGGCACGTGCGTCGCCGGCGAGGACAGCAGCCGGCCGTCCAGGAAGATCGCGCCCGCGCGCAGCGGCTCGAAGCCGGCGATGGCGCGCAGCACCGTGGTCTTGCCGCAGCCCGACGGACCCAGCAGGCAGCCGATGCATCCGCCCTCCAGCGACAGCGAGAAGTTGTCGACGGCGGTGTGCTGCTCGCGCGCGCTTGCATAGGTGACGCGCGCGCCGTCCACGCTCAGGAAGTAACTCATGCTCTCAGTTCCTCGGGCCCGCTGCCCAGGCGGTTGCGGGCCAGCAGGATGACCGGCAGCAACCCGGCCAGCACGATGGCCAGCGCGGCGATGGCGCCTTCCTCGTAGGTGCCGCGGGAGGCCTCGGCATACAACAGGGTGGCGAGGGTGTCGAAATTGGCGGGGCGCAGCAGCAGGGTGGCGGGCAATTCCTTCATCGCGTCCACGAAGACCAGCAACGCGCCCGCGGCGATGGCCGGCTGCAGCAGGGGCAGGTGCACGCGGCGCAGCGTGCCGCCGCTGCCTTCGCCCAGCAGGCGCGAGGCCTGCTCCAGCGACGGGGAGATGCGCGCCAGGCCGGCCTCGATGCCACCCAGCGGCATCGCCAGGAAGCGGATCGCGCAGGCGGCCACCAGCACGATGCCGGCGCTCATCAGCGGCAGCCCGCCGTGGCCGATCAGTCGGGCCAGTCCCGCGTCCAGTGCCAGCGCGGGCGTCAGCAGGCCGATGGCGAGCACCGTGCCCGGCACTGCATAGCCCAGCGAAGCCACGCGCGCCTGCCAGCGCGACGGATGGGGTGCGCCGCCCAGGCTGCGCACCGACCAGGCGACGACCAGGCCGGCCGCCACGGCCACCAGCGTAACGCCGGCCGCCAGGCCCATCGTGTTGAGCAGGCTGGCCCACAGGCTGCCGGAAATGCCCTGGCCCTGGCCGAGGCGCTTGAAGGTCTCGTTCACCAGGTAGGCCGCCGGCGCAACGAAGCCGATCAGCACCGGCAGCGCGGTGCCGATGCAGGCCAGCCAGGCGGCGGTGCCCTGCAGGCGGCGTGGCTGCACGGGGCGCATGCGCTGCGCCGAGCCGTAGCGCTGGTGGCGCCGGCCGCTGCGCTCCAGCAGCACCAGCACCAGCACGATGAACAGCATGGCGCAGGCGATCTGCGCGGCACCCGCGAGGTCCGAGCGGGTGATCCAGGTGGTGTAGACGGCCACCGTGAGCGTCTGGATACCCAGGAACTCGGAGGCGCCGATGTCGTTGAGCGTCTCCAGCAACGCCAGGCTCGTGCCCACCGCCAGCGCCGGGCGCGCCAGCGGCAGCGCGACGCGGAAGAAGGCACCGGCGCGGCCTTCGCCTAGCGTGCGCGCCGCTTCCATGAGGTGGGCCGGCTGCGTCATGAACATGGCGCGCGCCGTGAGGTACACATAGGGATAGAGCACGAAGCCCAGCAGGAAGATCGCGCCCGGCAGCGAGCGCAGGTCGGGCAGGCGGAACTCGCGCGGGCTCTCGTAGCCCAGGAACCACCGGATGGCCCCCTGCACCGGGCCGATGGGGTGCAGCAGGTCGAGATAGGCAAAGGCCACGATGTAGGTGGGCATGGCCAGCGGCAGCAGCAGCGCCCACTGCAGCACGCCGCGGCCGGGGTAGTCGCAGGTGCTCACGATCCAGGCGCACGCGGTGCCCACCACCAGCACCAGCAGGCCGACGCCTGCGAGCAGCAGTGCGGTGTTGAGGGCCGCCTTGGGCAGCACGAACTGGGCGAGATGCGACCAGTGCGAGAAGTCCGCGCCCAGTGCCAGCCAGGCGAGGCCCAGCACCGGCACCAGCACGCCCAGCGCGATCAGCAGCGAAGCCGCCCGCCACGCCGGGCCCACCGTGCGGGCGCCCACGGGGCGCCGCAGGAAGGGCAGCGCAGGCCTCGCGGACCCGTGCGGACCGCCCGCGCCCGTGTCGGCCGCCGCACTCACTGGTCGAAGCCGACCTTGTCGATCAACGTGCTGGCCTGCTTGCGGTATTTGGCGACCTCGGCGATGGGCAGCGGGTCGGGCCGCAGCTCGCCGATGGTCTCGCCGATGATGGGCTCCAGGGTCACGCCGCGGCGCACCGGGTACTCGAAGTTGGTCTCGGCGTAGAAGGCCTGCGCGGAATCGGAGACCAGGAACTCCATCAGCTTGACCGCGTTGGCGCGGTTCGGCGCGTTCTTCGCCACCGACGCGCCGCTGATGTTCACGTGCGTGCCGCCCGTCTTGGCGAAGGTGGGCCGGATCACCTTGATCGCATCGCCCCACTTGCGCGCGTCGGTGCCTGCCTTGGCGCTCTTCATCTGGCCCACGTAGTAGGAGTTGGCGATGCCGATGTCGCAGATGCCGCCCAGGATGTCGCGCGCCACGTCGCGGTCGCCGCCGGTGGCCTTGCGCGCCAGGTTGGCCTTGACGCCGCGCAGCCACTGCTCGGTCCTGGCCTCGCCGTCGTGGGCGATCATGGCCGCCACCAGGGCGGTGTTGTAGGGATGCTGGCCCGAGCGGATGCAGACCTTGCCCTTGTACTTCGGGTCGGCCAGGTCCTCGTAGCGGAAGCTGTTGACGGGCAGCTTCTTGTCGGCATACAGCACGCGGGCGCGCATCGACAGGGCGTACCACTGGCCGTCGGCGCCGCGCAGGTTGGCCGGCACGGCGGCATCGAGCGCCGCGCTCTTCACCGGCTGGGTGACGCCGCCTTCGACCAGGTCGACCAGGTTGCCGATGTCCACCGTCATCAGCACGTCCGCCGGCGAGCGCGCGCCTTCGGCCTTGACGCGCTCGAGCAGGCCGTCCTTGACGAACACGGTGTTCACTTTCACGCCGCTCTGGGCGGTGAAGGCGGTGAGCAGGGGCTGGACCAGCGCGGCTTCACGCGTGGTGTAGAGCGTGACCTCGCCCTGCTGGGCATGGGCGGGAACGGTGAGGGCGGCAGCGGCGGCGATGCCGGCCAGCGCGCCAAGGCGCGGCAACAGACGAGCGGTCATGGATCGGGTTCCGGTGAAAGGGGTCGGGTACCGGCTCGTCTAGGTGTTGTGTGTGGCCGATGCGAATAATTATCGTTGAGTTTGCTCGCCCCGACCCGTCGTGCGGCCGGACGTCTTCAAGGCGGCTTCGGTGGCGGACGAACTACCTGCGTCAAGCCGTAGGTCGACAGGTCCTGCTCCGAAAGCCAGGTGACGCGATCGGGTGGGGTCTGCATCATTCGTTCGTGCAGTGATGCCGGAACGTCCATCTCCTCGAGGTACTGCCTGCTTTGCGCATGGATTCCCTCGTACTGGGCCTTCTTGGCCCGGGCCGAGGTGACCCCGTCGTTGGGGAGGTATGGTCGGTGAATGCCAACCCGGCCGCCGACATATCGCCCGTGGCCTGCCGCCAGCACGTACACGCAGGCGCTCACGCAGGAGGAGCCGAGCTCGACCCGTGTCATGAACGCGTACTGCTTGATGACCCTGCCGATCGACATGGCGACCCAGATGTTGCCGCCGCGGCTGTCGAGATTCACGTTCACGGGTCCTGGGCGCGGCCGCCGCGGATCGGCATCCCTCGCGCTCGAAGTGGCGGCCTCCTGTTGCGCTGTCTCTGCAGCGGCGCGGAATGCTTCAAGGTCCGCCTGGACTAGCTCGCCCTTGATCGTGATGGCGGGAGGCCGGTTTCCGGCGCCGGCTCGATAGATAACGCGCGACGAAGCGGGAAGGGCGAAGGCGCATGTGCCCAGCATGGCGATGATGCCGTGGCATGCAAGCCGCTTGTGGATCTTCATGAGGCCCGCTTGCGTGTCCGTCACGAAGTGGCGTTCCTGGACAAGCCCTCGGCGGATTGGATCGCGCGGAACCCCTGCATCGACGCCTGGAAGGTCTTGTGCTCGCTGGGCTTGAACCCGTGGTCGTAGACGATGCGCTCCGAATAGAGCGTGTCGATGGCGTCATGCTGCGCCTTGCAGGCGTTGAGAAGCCGCATCGCCGTGCCCGCCAGGACACTGAGCGCGAGCGAGGTCTGGGGCCCCGGCTCGCCGCCATGTTCGTCGAGGTACCGGGTCAGCTCGGCGACGCTCATCTCGATGACTGGCTTCATGTCCACTCCTCTGGCAGACCCGGGGGCCGCCGCTATTTCTTCGGTGCCGCCGGCTCCAGGCCGAGCGCGAGCGCCTCGGTGTAGACCGCCTGCACTTGGTCGCCGACCTTGATCAGCTTGAGCTGCTCCGGATCGCGCACCTTCAGGTCGACCGTCTGGTTGGGCCCGCGCAGCGTGACCAACTGCTTCTTTCTGTCGACCGCCGTCACGTCGGCGGTGACTTCGAGCTGTTGTGCGACAACGCCTGCAGGCGGCTCGCCCGCGGCGGAGCGTGCGCCGCCCTCGGCGAGCTTGCTTCCGCGCAGTTCCTTGCCGTCCTTCTTGAGCGTGAGCGTGAGCGCCTCGAGGTACTCGACCGCGACGCGGTCGCCCACCTTCACCTTGTCGAGGTTCTTCACCTCGGGGCCGACCTGCAGCGGCACCACCTTCCCGCGCGGGCCCTTGAGCGTGACGTGGCGACTGGCCACATCGACGGATTCGACGGTCGCGGTGACCCGGGTGGTGCGCGCAAGCGCCGCCTGGCCCGGTGCCGTCGCGCCGACCACGACCGAATCGGGATTCTTCTGCTGCGCGAAAGCGGGGAGGGAAAGGCTGCCGGCCAAGGCGACGGCTGCGACATATGCGAGGTGCTTCTTCATTTGCTTCTCCAGTTTGAGGAATAAGAGTGGATCGATCACTTCAGGGCACAGCGACCTTGCTCCAGGATGAATCCGGATTGAAGACCTTCATCTCCTTCGCGATGGTCGCGCCGTCCGGTCCCAGGTCCTTCTGGTAGAGCGCGCCATCGTGGCTGATCATGAAACTGGTGACGCCGGTGTCTCCGTAGTGGATGGGCCAGGCCACCAGCGCGAAGCCCGCGCGCATGCGGTTGCCGATGATGTAGTCATAGGCGCCGCCCGGTGCGTCCTTGCCCTGGGCAGTGAGGATCTTGAAGTGGTAGCCGAAGTAGCCCTCACCGGGCTTCACGGAGCTGAAGCGCGGACCGAGCGGGCTTTCGCCTTGCGCATCGGCCGCCCAGTACAGGCCGTCGCGCCGACCGGGCGTGCTCGCGAACTTCTGCGCATAGGACAGGACGCCGTCGCCGTCGCGGTCGCGCTGCGCGTACTCCTTCTGCGCATCGAAGTACGCGAGCACGGCCTGCATCGCGTTCAGCTCGTTGCTGCCGATGCGCCGTGTCCGCATCTCGTCGGCACCGGCACTCGGGTCGAAGCGCCAGTTCCCGCCGCGCATCTCCAGCGGAATGGGCAGGGTCCAGCCGCCGTCGCCGACGGTCAGCGCCGCCCTGTCCTGACCGGTGGAGACGATGCCGTGCTTCTTGTCCCAGGCCGCCAGGAAGGTCTGCAGTTCGCCCTGGCCGATCTCGTCGCGCGGCACGAAGCGTCTCCAGTCCCGGCCCAGCACCTTCTCGAGCGCCTTCACGTCGTTGTTCGCGATGGCATCGCGAAACGCCTGGGCAGCGGCTTCGGCGGTGGGATAGGGCTGCTGGGCGATGGCAGTCATCGGCGCGAGCAGCAGTGAACCGAGCAGGGCTGCGGCAGCGGTGAGCCGGACAGGCGCGCGCCTTGTTGAAGTGCTCATGATCGATCTCCTCATGCTCCGGGCCTATCGCCGTCCGCCGCCACGGCCGCCACCGCCTCCTCGGCCGCCGCCGGAGAAGCCGCCACCTCCGCGGCCGCCGCCGCTGAAGCTGCCGCCCCCACGTCCGCCGCCGCTGTAGCCGCCGCCAAAGCTGCCGCCGCCGCGCTGCATCGACTGGCGGCTGGCATTGCCGCGGTCGAACTGCTGGCGCGTTTGCCCGGCATTGCCGACGCCGCTGAAAGCGTTGTCGCGTCCGCCTCCGGCACCGAAGCTGCCCCGGTCGCCCCTCGCGGCGGATTCGGCGCGCTGCCGCGCCCCCGGGTCGTTGCGAAGCTGATCGCGGCCCGCGCCGGGATCCATCCCGCGCTGCTGGAGAGCCGACTGGGCCTGCTGCCGCTGGCCGTCCCGGCCGCGGAAGTCGCCGCGATTCTCCGCGCCCGGCACGTTGCGGCCGAACTGCTGCTGGCTGCGGCTGTCGCGGTAGGGCACGCCGCGCCGGTTCTGTGCGTTGTGCTGGAAGCGGTTCTGGTCGGCGCGGATCTGACGGTTGGAATTGATGCTGTTGTAGCGGTTCGTGTTGATGTTGATGTCGCCGCCGCCCCAGTTGCAGTTGCCCCAGAGGGCGCCCACGGCCGCCACCCCGATGCCGAACGCCAGCGCCGCCCCCGCGTAGTACCCCGGGTAGTAGCCGGGGTAGTACATCGCCGGCGGATACCAGTAGTAGGGCGGATACGCCGGGTAGGGCCAGGCGCCGTACACGACCGCCGGGTTGTAGGTGGGCACGTAGACCGTCTGCGGATTGGTGGGCTCGATCTTGATGACCGTCTGCTGGGTCTGCGGCTCCTGCTCGACCTTCACCGTCTGCTGCTCGGTGGTCTTGAGGCTGCCGGTCTGCTGGGCCTTGGTGCGCAGCCGCTGCGCGGAGTCGAGCACGTCCTTGGAGGAGGCGAGGAAGGCGTCGCCCAGGTTCTGCACCCAGTCCGGCTTCTCGCCCATGGCCTGGATCACCTGCGGGAAGGCGATCAGGGACTTCACGCTCGGATCCCAGGGCTGGTTCTCGACCGCGCGCACCGCGGCGTCGCCCGACTGCTGGGGATTGGCCTTCGACCACTTGGCCGCATCGGCGACGTCCGCCGGATAGGTGGAGGCCATCAGCACCTGCGACAGCAGCGAGTCGGGGTACAGCGCGATGGGCGCCATCAGCTGGTCGATCTGGGCCTGGCTGAAGGTGCCGTCCGCTGCCGGCGCGGTCGAGACGGGCGCGGGCGAGCCGGCTGCGCCGGTGGCCGTGGACGTCGTGGTGGTCGTCGTCACCACGGTGGCCGGCTGCTGGACCGGCACAGGCGTCGGGTAGGGATAGACGCACCCGGCGACGAGCACCGAGACGGCCAGCACGCTGGGCAGCGGTGCGGACGGGGAGGCAAGGGAGAAGTTCATTCGTCAGTCCTCAGGCAGCCGGCACTCTGAGTCGAAGCTGCATCGTTAGAAGCTGTGCTTGATGCCCAGGTCGAAGCCCGACGAGTGCCGGTCGGGCCCCGTGATCGACCCGTTCAGTACGTAGGAGGCGCCGCCGCTGTTGCGCAGGTAGGCATAGGTCCCGTAGGTGGCCGTGCGCTTGGACAGGGAGTAGACGAAGCCCACCGCGATCTTGTCCCCGCGGGGATCACCCGCTGCATCGGTCCCGTAGGACGAGTAGGACATCTTCAACTGCGTCGCACCCACCGGGACGACCGCGCCGACCAGCCAGCCGGTGGCCGTCAAGGGCGCGATCTGCTTGATCTCGTCGTGGTAGTAGCCGGCACTGATCCTCACGACCTGGAAGTCGTAGGAGGCGCCCACGTTGACGGCCTCGATGTCGCCGGTCGTCGCGGTCTGTGCGTTGCGCGTCCGGCTGCCGGCCACCGCCACCGCGAAGGCGCCGTTGCCCCAGCCCAGGCGGCCTGCGTAGCCGTCGCCGTTGTTCACGCTGGGCTGGCCCGTGACCTGCGGGTTCTCGCCCATGAAGTACTGCGCCTCGCCGAAGAAGCCGCCCAGGCCGGGCGGCAGGAAGTAGCCGACCATGTTGGACGCGCGCGTGGCCGTCGGGCCGTCGATGGTCAGCGCGTCCGCCAGATTGGCGCCCACGCCGGTCGTGCTGAAGGGGTCGACGTCATCGCGATTGCGGTACGGCGAGGTGAAGTCGCGGCCGAGGCGAAGCTCGCCCCAGAAGTCCATCAGGCTGACGGTGGACCGCCGGCCGAACAGGGCGTCGACGGACCCGTTGGGCTGGTTGTTGACGTTGGAACTGCCGGTGCCGCCCGTGTCGACGTTGATCTGGCCCTCGAGCCAGAAGCCTGCCGCAAGGCCGCCGCCCAGGTACTGGAAGCCGCGCACGCCCCAGCGCGAGGTGGAGCTTCGTCCGCTCGCCAACTGCGTGAGGCTGGCGATGCTCCCGGTGCCGTAGCTGAGCCCGACGTCGACGATGCCGAAGAAGTTGATCGTGTCGCTCGTGACCTCCTTGGCGACTTGCGGACTCTGCGCCGCGGCGCCGGTTGCGCCCAGCACGAGTGCAGCGAAGCTCAACGTTCTCGATGTCCTCATGGTCCCCTCTCCGCATTGACCGGTCGGCCTCCCGTGCCGCGTGGGGCCTGCGAAGGCCGACGGCCAGGGTCTGATGAGCACAGCTTGTACTGGTGAATTCGGTTCACGTCGAGCGTTCGAGCACGTTGAGGGCAAGAACGCGCGCATCCGCCATGGCAATGAGGCCTGCGAGCAACGGCATCCTCCAAGTTGAGGAGGAGGGGCGTGCAGGTTGCACACCCGATGGCACTGCGACTACCATGCGCGCAATTCCGCTCGGTAGGAAGCAATGGCCCCACGCTGTGCAGTCACCCTGGCGCTGATTGTCCTTGTGCTCGGCTCGTCCGCGAATGCACAGGACCACGCGGTACCCGCGTTCAAGCAGCTCGACTCGATGGAAGCGCGAGTCCAGGGTTGCGTCACCTGCCATGGACAAAGCGGCCAGGGCACCAACAACGACTACTTCCCGCGCATCGCCGGCAAGCCTGCGGGATATCTCTACAACCAGCTCGTGGCGTTCCGCGACGGCACCCGCAGGTATCCGCCCATGAACTACCTGGTCGCCTACCTGCCCGACGCCTACCTGCGCGAGATCGCCGAGCACTTCGCCAACCAGAGGCCGCCGTTTGCGCCGCGCGAGCCCACCGCAGCCAACCCTGCTGTGCTCGCGCGCGGCCAGGCGCTCGTGAGTGCAGGGGACCCGAAGCTCGGCGTTCCTGCCTGCGTGAGCTGCCACGGCGCCGGGCTGACGGGAATGAACCCTGGCATTCCGGGCCTGGTGGGGCTTCGATCCTCGTACATTGCGGCCCAGCTCACGCGCTGGAGGGTCGGCGAGCGGCACGCCGCCGACCCCGACTGCATGAAGCGCGTCGCCCTCAAGCTGGCGGACACAGACATCACCGCGGTGTCCACGTGGCTGGCGCAGCAGGAGGCGCCCAGGGATCCGTCGCCGGAGTCCTCCAATCTCGTGCGAATGCCCTTCGCATGCGGCAGCCAGCGATGACAAGGCGCATCGGGCTCATCGGACTTGCGGTGCTGGTCATCGCAATCGTCGCGGGCATCGCCGTGTTCATGCTCGGCATGCCGGGGGCCTTGCCCGTGCCGTCGGAGAAGCCCGCGGCCATGAACGCCACCACCCAGATCATCACGCGCGGCGAATACCTGGCCCGCGCAGGAGACTGCGTGGCCTGCCACACCGAGCCCGGCGCAAAGGTGTTCGCAGGCGGCCGCGCCATGCCGACGCCGTTCGGCAACCTGTACGTGCCGAACATCACGCCCGACGAGGAGACGGGCATCGGCGCGTGGACTGCGGAAGACTTCTATCGAATGATGCACACGGGGGTTTCGCGCGACGGCACCTTGCTCTATCCCGCCATGCCCTTCGCCTCGTACACGAAGGTCACGCGCGAGGACTCGGACGCGATCTATGCCTACCTCATGTCGGTGACGCCCGTGAAGCTGAAGAACAGGCCTCACGAACTGCGCTTTCCGTACAACCAGCGCGAGCTGCTCGTGGGATGGAGGACGCTCTACTTCAAGCAGGGCGAGTTCAAGCCCGACCCGGCGCAGACGGTGCAATGGAACCGCGGCGCCTACCTCGTCGAGGGACTCGGGCACTGTGCCATGTGCCATACGGCCGTCAACGCGCTCGGCGGCTCCAGCGAGGCCAAGGCATTCGAGGGCGGGATGATTCCCAACCAGAACTGGTATGCCCCCTCCCTCACGTCCAACCGCGAGGCGGGTCTGGGCAACTGGAGCATCCAGGAGATCAAGGACCTGCTGCAGACGGGCGTCTCGCACCGCGGCACCGTGTACGGCCCGATGGCCGAGGTCACCTACAACAGCCTGCAGTACCTCAACGATGCGGACGTCGAGGCGATGGCCGTGTACCTGAAGGCGCTGCCGCAGAAGGATTCGGAGCCTGCGCCGACCAGCCAGGCTCGCCTGGTCGCCCCGAAGGTCATGGAGACAGGGCGCCGCGTGTACGAGAAGCAGTGCCAGATGTGCCACGGCGAAGAGGGCAAGGGTCACCCGCCTTCCTATCCGCCGCTGGCGGGCAACCAGTCCATCACGATGTCCTCCCCGGTCAACTCGATTCGCATGGTGCTCAACGGCGGCTATTCGCCCGGAACGATGAAGAACCCGAGGCCGCACGGAATGCCCCCGTTCAGCCACATCCTCAATGACGAGGAAGTCGCCGCGGTGGTGACCTACATCCGCGTCGCGTGGGAAAACAGCGGCACGCCGGTGGCCACGCAGCAGGTGAACGATCTGCGCAAGCTCCTGCCCGAATAGCGAGGTCCCATGCCCGAACCCACCCAGGAATCCATCGAGGCCGAGAACCGCCGCGTCGACGAGATCGTGTCCGAGGGGCCTGCGGGAGCGTTCGCGGTCGCCGGTGTCGCCACGGTCATCGTGGTGCTGATCTTCCTGGCGTTCTACCTGTGGGTCTACCTGCCCCGAGGGGCGATGCAGTGACGGCGGCGATGAAGCCTTCTCCCGCACCGGACGGCTCTCACGGCGCCGAATCCGTTGCAGTGGCGGCGGAGCGGCGCTGGGCCTACATCGTTGCGGCGATCATCGCCATGCTTCTTGTCGTGATGGTCGTCACGGGCCTGCACTGGGCCGCGATGCCGCCCTCCAGGGTCGAGACGATCGACGTCAAGCGCCTGCACCTGGAAGGCGAGTTCGTCGAGACGAACCTGGGAACCGCGGTCGACGCCGACGGCAAGGTCACGGTACGGCTCGTCGGGCAGCAGTACTCCTTCGTGCCGCAGTGCATCGTGGTTCCCGCGGACACGCCGGTCACCTTCCGGGGGACGGCCACCGACGCGATCCATGGCTTCGTCGTCGGCAGGACCAACGCCAACACCATGCTCATCCCGGGCTTCATCTCGACCTTCACGACCTCCTTCAGGAAGACCGGCGAGCAGCTGATGCCCTGCCACGAGTACTGCGGGACGGGCCACGAAGCCATGTGGGCACGCGTGCAGGTGCTCGAACCGCAGGAATTCATGGCGCGGGCCAGGGGCGGAGAAAGGCTGAGCTGTGTACCTCGCTAAGCGTCTGGTCCTTGCGCACTTCTGGGTGGCGTTCGTCGCCTTCCTCGGCGCCATCGTGCTGGGCGAATGGCAGATGTTCATCCGCAGCCCGCTGGCCAACTGGGTCAACAACCCTGAGCACTACTACCGTTCGGTGACCGCGCACGGCACGGTGATGGCGTACGTGCTGCCCACGCTGGTCGCGATGGGTTTCGGCTATGCCATCTGCGAGCTGGCCCTCAAGCGACCCCTGGTCGGCCTGAAGTGGGCCTGGGCGGGATTCTGGCTGGTGGTGCTGGGAACGGCGGTCGCCGCCGTCACCATGGCACTGGGCAAGGCCTCGGTGCTCTATACCTTCTACCCGCCCATGATCGCGAGCCCGTTCTACTACCTGGGCGTGGTGCTGGTGGTGGTCGGGTCCTGGATCTGGGTCGCGCTGATGTCCATCAACCTGCGCGCCTGGCGAAAGGCCAATCCGGGCGCGACGGTGCCGCTGGCCATGTTCGGCAATGTGGCCGGCGCCTACCTGTGGGCCTGGACCTCCGTGGGCGCGGCCTCGGAAGTGCTTCTGCTCATCCTGCCGGCCGCCCTGGGCCTTCGCGACACCATCAACGCGGGGCTGTCCCGCGTGCTTTTCTCGTGGACCCTCCACGCCATCGTCTACTTCTGGCTGATGCCGGCGTACATCGCCTTCTACACGATCGTTCCACGCGCCATCGGGGGAAGGCTCTACAGCGACACCATGGGCCGGGTGGCCTTCGTCCTCTTCCTGGTGTTCTCGATGCCCATCGGCATCCACCACCTGTTCGCCGACCCGCACGTGGGTGCGGGGTTCAAGTTCGTCCACGCGGCGATGACGGCCATGGTGTCGGTGCCGACCCTGCTGACCGTCTTCACCATCGTCGCCTCGGTGGAGATCGCCGCGAGGCTGCGCGGCGGCAAGGGGGCGTTCGGCTGGGTGAAGGCGCTGCCATGGGACAACCCGATGATGCTGGCGGTGACCTTCTCCTTCATCATGCTCGGCTTCGGCGGTGCCGGCGGCATCATCAACATGAGCTACCAGCTCAACGAGACCATCCACAACACCCAGTGGGTGACGGGGCACTTCCATCTCATCTTCGCCGGTGCCATCGTCATCATGTACTTCATGGTGGCCTACGAACTCTGGCCGCAGCTGACCGATTCGGGGCCACTGCCGCAGGGCCTGATGAAAGTCCAGCTCTGGCTCTGGTTCATCGGGATGATGGTGCTGTCGATGCCCTGGCACCTGGTGGGCCTGCTGGGGATGCCCCGGCGCATGGCCTACTACGACTACACGCACCCGGACATCGCCTCGCAGGCATGGACGGTCGTCGCGTCGACGCTGGGCGGCCTCCTGCTCGTCGTGTCCGCCTTCATCCTGGTCTTCATTCTCGCCGCGGCGCACCGTCGGCCCAAGACCCAGGCCGCAGCGTTCACCTTCAGCTCCCCCGCGCATCCGGTCGTGCACACACCGGCAGCGCTCAATACCTTCGGGCTCTGGGTGGCGATGATGATCGGCCTGACGGTGGTCAACTACGGCTTCCCGATCGTGCAGCTGGCCATGCTCCCCGAGGCGTCTGTGCCTGTCATCCCCATCGGGAGCCGGTGATGAGCGAACTGCGTGTCTTCTCCTGGCAGAACGCATGGTTTCGCTGGAGCGTCCTGTCCCTGGTGCTGCTGACCGCTGCAGCGCTGCTGGTGGGATTCGTCTGGCTCCCTTCGGCCCACGCCGACTTCACGGCCAAGGGGTTGTGGGACAGCATCTGCAGGGCCGCGGGCGTCCCGGCCTCGTGGGGCGATGCGGCACCGGCGCAGAAGAAAAGGGCGCAGTCCACCGACGTGGTGCTCGAGCGCTCCATGACACGGGTGGCCTCGAGCGACCAGGTCGGACGCGGCGCGACGCTGGCCCTGAACTGCACGATGTGCCATGGTGCCCAGGGCGCAAGCATGTCGGACGCGCCCAATCTCGCCGGGCAGTATCCGGAGGTGGTCATCAAGCAACTTCACGACTACAAGTCGGGCAAGCGATCGAACGCCGTCATGGAGCAGCTTGCGCAAAGACTCTCTGATCGGGACATCGAGGACATCGCCGCCTACTACGCGTATCTGCCCAAGGCCCGCACGGCCCCGACGACCTACGACGAGAAGCTGCCCGCGCTGGTGCGGGTCGGCGATCCGTTGCGCAACATCGCGCCTTGCATATCCTGCCATGGCGGGGTCGACCAGAAGATCGGCACGCCCTGGATCGAGGGCATGCCCAGGGAATACCTGGTTGGCCAGCTTCGTGCGTTCAAGTCCGGCGCGCGGCGCAACGACGCCCAGGCCCAGATGCGCAACATGGTGCGCTCGATGTCCGAGCAGGAAATCGAGGAAGTCGCGATGTTCTACGCCCGCAAGGCAAGCGCCGGGGAACATGGGCGCTAAGAGGGCGAGTCATCGGCCCGGATCCGCCGCTGCGGGCTCGCGCGGCACTTCGTAGAGGAAGAAGGGCGGCGCCTCCGGCCGTGTCCGCTGCAGCAGCGGCCTGGCGACGTTGAAGACCGGGATCCCGTTGACCGTGCGTGCCTCCGGCGTGCCGCGATGGGCGTGCCCGTGGAAGACCGCGTCCACCCCGTAGCGCAGCAGCGGTTCCTCCAGCCGGCTGCTGCCCAGGAACGGGAAGATCTCCACCGGCTCGCCCTGCACCGTGCCGACGACCGGCGAGTAGTGCAGCAGGGCGATGCGCCGACTGGTGCGCAGCTTCGCAAGCGCCGACTCGAGCTTGGTCGCCTCGTTGAGCGCCTCCTGCACGAACAGCTTGATGGCCGGCTCGCCCCAGGCGCCCAGCGAGCCGCGGCCAAAGCCGCCCGCAAAGCCCTTGGCACCGGCGATGCCCACACCCTCGATCTCGCAGGCCGTGCCGTCGAGCACGCGCACGCCGGCCTTGGCCAGGGCATCGCTCACTGCCTCCGGCGTGCCGGACTCGAAGTCGTGGTTACCCAGCACCGCGACGACCGGAACGGCCACGGAACCCAGTTCCTCGACCAGGATGCGGGCCTCGTCGGCCGTGCCGTAGTCGGTCAGGTCGCCGCACAGCAGCAGCGCGTCGGCCGCCTCCGCGGCCTGGGCGAAGAAGCCGCGCAGCTTGCCGACGGAGTCCTTGTCGACATGGAGGTCGCCGACGGCGGCGAAGCGGACGTGGGTCGGGGATCGGGGGCTGGGCATGGGCATCGGGGAAGTTTCTGCCGAGGGTGCCCGCTCGTGCGGCGGGTCGCCATCGGCCTCATCCCGCAAGCGCCGTAGGCTCCCGCCGACGTTCACTGAGTCCTTTGCGCCGGGGCAGCGCATGCCGTTGCAGGCTTACCCTGCGCCCATGAGCACACCTGCCGCGCCCGCGCCCTCGCTGGACAAGGAGATCGAGCCTGCCGTGGCTGCTTTCTATCGGCAGGTGCTGCACGCGCTCAACGACGAAGGCATTCCCTTCCTGGTGGGCGGCGCCTTCGCGCATGCCTGCCACACCGGCATCCGGCGCTCCACCAAGGACCTTGACCTGTTCATCCGCCGCGAGGATTACGAGCGCATCGCCGAGCTCGCGCAGCGCCGTGGCTGGCGGGCCGAGCTGGCCTACGCGCACTGGCTGGCCAAGGTGTACGGCGGCGACGAGTTCATCGACCTGATCTTCAACTCGGGCAACGGCCTCACGCCGGTGGATGACGGCTGGTTCGAGGATCACTACAGGACCGAGGTACTCGGCGTCGAAGTGGGCATCGCCAACGTCGAGGACGTGCTGATGTCCAAGGCCTTCCTGATGGAGCGCGAGCGCTACGACGGCGGCGACGTCGCGCACCTGCTGCAGGCCAATGCCGAGGCGCTGGAGTGGCCGCGGCTGCTCGAGCGCTTCGGCGCGCACTGGCGCGTGCTGCTGGCGCACCTGACGCTGTTCGGCTACATCTATCCCGGCGAACGGCATCGCGTTCCCGGATGGGTGATGACCCGCCTGCTCGAACGCCTGGGCGACGAGACGCGCCAGCTGCCCGATGCCGGCGAGCCCGTGTGCGCCGGCACCCTGCTGTCGCGCGAGCAGTACCTGCACGACGTGCAGCGGCTGGGCTACTCGGACGCGCGCCTGACCGAGGCCAGCACCATGACCCGCCCGGACGTGGAGGCGTGGACCCGCGCCATTCCCTCCAGGCAGGGCGGCGGCTCGGATTAGCCCGGCTTCCTCATCTCGAACACCAGGCAGGTGGTGGTGGCGTGCGCGTACAGCGTGCCGTCGGGGCCGTAGAGCCGCGCCTCGGCGGTGGCCAGCTGCCGGCCCACGTGGATCACCTTGCCTTCGGCGCGCACGCGCGGTGCCTTGGGGCCGATGGCCTTGACCAGGTTCACGCCCAGCTCGGCCGTGGTGTAGGCCCGGCCCGGCGGCATGGTGGTGTGCACTGCGCAGCCCAGGGCCGAATCCAGCAGCGTGGCGTACCAGCCGCCATGGATGGTGCCCATGGGATTGAGGTGCTCGGGCAGCGGGGCGCCCTGGAACACCGCGCGGCCATGGCTGACCTCCATGATCTGGAAGTTCAGGGTCCTGGCGATGGCGGCATAGGGAATGTCGCCACGCAGCATCGCCTCCATCACCTCCAGCCCGCTCTTGCCGGCGATCTGCTCGGGCGTCGCCACGCCTGGACCAGGGCCTGCATCCAGCCGCGCGGTGATCTCGCGCTCCTGCGCCAGCCAGGCTTCCAGTTGATTGATCTCGCTCACGGCTTGTCCTTTGAGTTGCATATGCAATTATTGCAGCTACAATCGTAGCACATGAACTCCGCCGTCCTCCAGAAACCACAGGGGTGCACCAGCCTCAAGGTGCGCCAGCTGATGCGCCGCGTCAGCCAGCACTACGACGCCGAAATGGCGAAATGCGGCCTCAAGACCACGCAGTACTCGCTGCTCTCGCACATCGTGAAGCTGGGGCCCGTGCGTCCGTCCGAGCTGGCGCAGGCCATGCAGATGACGCCGTCGACGCTCAGCCGCAACCTGCAGCCGCTGGTGACGGCGGGCCTGGCCGTGATCGGCGCGGGCACCGATGCGCGCAGCCGACTGGTGCAGGCCACGGAGGCCGGGCAGGACAAGCGCCGCGAGGCGCAGCGCCTGTGGAAGGTGGCGCAGCAGACCCTCAACGAACAACTGGGCGTGGAGCGCGTGCTGGCGCTGCATGCCCTGATCGACGACAGCCTTTCGATCCTGCAAGGCACCGATGAACAGAATGACAACGAAGGAGAGGGCGATGCCTCCTGAATCCAGCGTGGCGACGCGCAAGCCCGCCTACCGCACCTTGTGGCTGGTCCTGCTGGCCGCCGCCGGCGCCTTCGCGCTCACCATGGGCGTGCGGCAGACCATGGGCTTGTTCCTGTCCTCGCTCAACACGTCCACGGGGCTGGGCATTGGCAGCATCAGCCTGGCCTTCGCCTTCGGGCAACTCTGGTGGGGCCTGACGCAGCCCTTCGCCGGCGCGGTGGCCGACCGCATCGGCACCGGGCGGGTGATCTTCATCGGCGCGCTGCTGGTGGCCCTGGGCACCGTCATCACGCCGCTGATGAGCTCGACCGCCGGCCTCATCTTCGCCATCGGCGTGCTGGCCGCGGGCGGTGCCGGCATGGCGGGTCCCTCGGTGCTGATGGCGGCCACCACGCGCCTGGTGCCGCCGGAGCGCCGCGGCCTGGCGACTGGCGTGGTCAATGCCGGCGGCTCCTTCGGCCAGTTCGCCATGGCGCCGATCGCCGCCGCCCTCATCGCCGGTGCCGGCTGGGCCAACGCGATGCAGTGGATGGGCGTGATCGTGCTGCTGGCGCTGCCGGCCGCCTTCGTGCTCAAGGGCAACTCTGCCCACCTCGCCGCAGCGGCGGGCGGCGCGCGCCTGAGCGCCCGCGAGGCCGTGGCGCAGGCGCTGGCCAATCCCAGCTACCGGCTGCTGAGCCTGGGCTTCTTCGTCTGCGGCTTCCACGTGGCCTTCCTGGCCACGCACCTGCCGGGCGTGGTTGCGGCCTGCGGCCTGAGCGCGGAGATCGGCGCATGGTCGCTGGCGATGATCGGCCTGTTCAACATCGTCGGCAGCCTGGCCATGGGCTGGGCGGTGAGCCGCTGGCGCATGAAGTCGCTGCTGTCGCTGGTGTATGCCGCGCGCGGCATCGCGGTGCTGGTGTTCCTGCTGGCGCCCAAGACGCCGGTGGTGATGCTGGTGTTCGCGGCGGTGCTGGGCGTGACCTTCCTGTCCACCGTGCCGCCCACCGCGGGCCTGGTGGCCAAGTTCTTCGGGCCGGCCAACATGGCCATGCTGTTCGGCATCGTCATGCTGGCGCACCAGCTGGGCGGCTTCCTCGGCGCCTGGCTGGGCGGCCGCGTGTTCGAGGCCACCGGCAGCTACGACTGGGTCTGGTACATCGACATCGTGCTGGCGGCCGGCGCGGCCCTGGTCAACCTGCCGATCCGCGAGCAGGCGCCACGCGCGCGTGCCGTTGCCGCAGCCTGAAGGCATCCGTCCCATGAATTCGACTTCGTCCTCGGCGGCGATGGACCCGCGCACCCGCCTGCTGTTGGAGGCGCCCATCGCACCCACGCTGCTGCGCCTGGCCGTGCCCAACGTGCTGGTCATGGTGGCCCAGGCCGCGGTGGGCCTCATCGAGACCTACTTCGTCGGCAAGCTGGGCGGCGACGCCCTGGCCGCCATGGCACTGGTGTTCCCGGTGGTGATGCTGATGCAGATGACCTCGGCCGGCGCGATGGGCGGCGGCATCGCCTCGTCCATCGCGCGGGCGCTGGGTGCGCGCAGGCGCGAGGACGCGAACGCGCTGGTCACCCACGCGCTGCTGATCGCGCTGGGCTTCAGCCTGGTGTTCACCTCGGTGCTGCTGCTGGGCGGGCCGGCGCTGTACGCGGCCATGGGCGGCACGGGCGCCTCGCTGCAAGGCGCGCTGGTGTACTCCAACTGGGTGTTCGCCGGCGCGGTGCTGGTGTGGCTCTTCAATTCGCTGGCGGCGGTGATCCGCGGGACCGGGAACATGGCGGTGCCGGCGAGCGTCACGGTGGCCGGCGTCGTGGTGCTGATCCCGCTGTCGCCGCTGCTGATCTTCGGCTGGGGGCCGGTGCCCGCGATGGGCATCGCCGGTGGCGCCGCGGCGCTGCTGCTGTACTACGCGGGCGGCAGCATCGCGCTGTGGCTCTACCTGCGGTCCTCCCGCAGCCTGCTGACGCCGCGGCTGGGCGGCGTGCGGCTGCGCTGGGCGCAGTTCCGCGACATCCTGCGCATCGGGCTGCTGGGCGCGGTGTCCACCGTGGCGACCAACCTGTCGATCGGCATCGCCACCGCGCTGGCCGGGCACTTCGGGCCCGGCGCCATCGCCGGCTACGGCACGGCGGCGCGGCTGGAGTACCTGCTGGTGCCGCTGGTGTTCGGCTTCGGCGCGCCGCTGCTGGCGATGGTGGGCACGTGCATGGGCGCCGGGCTGCGCCAGCGGGCGATGCATGCCGCCTGGATCGGGGCGCTGCTGGCCTTCGCGGTGACCGAGGCCATCGGCGTGGCCGCGGCGCTCTTCCCGCGCCAGTGGCTGCTGCTCTTCGGCGACGACCCGGCGATGCTGGAAGCCGGCACGCAGTACCTGCGCCTGGTCGGGCCGCTGTATGGCTTCTTCGGCGTGGGCCTGGTGCTGTACTTCGCTTCGCAAGGCGCGGGCAAGCTGCTGTGGCCGGTGCTGGGCAACCTGGCGCGGCTGGCCGTGGCGGCGCTGGGCGGCTGGCTGGCGCTTCGCTGGAGCGGTGCGCTGGCCAGCGTGTTCGTGGCCCAGGGCGTTGCGCTGCTGGTCTACGGCCTTTTCATCTCTGCCGCCATCGCCGGCGGCGCCTGGTTCGGCCGCGTGGGCTGGCCGCGTTCCACCGCCGCGCTGATGCGGCGCATCGAGCCCGCCTGAGGCTCATTCACTCATCGAAAGCACGTTCATCATGAAGATCGAAGGTTCCATCGTCCTCGTCACCGGCGCCAATCGCGGGCTGGGCCTGGCTTACGCGCGCGCGGCGCTCGCCGCCGGCGCGCGCAAGGTCTATGCGGCCGCGCGCGACCCGGCCTCCATCACGCTCGAGGGCGTGGTGCCCATCGCGCTGGACGTGACGAATGCCGGGCAGGTGGCCGCGGCGGCACGCGAATGCAGCGACGTCACGCTGCTCATCAACAACGCCGGCATCTCGCGCGGGGGCAGCCTGCTCGGTGCCTCGGCCAACTTCGACGAGGCACGCGCCGAGTTCGAGACCAACTTCTTCGGCCCCTGGGCCATGGCGCGCGCCTTCGCGCCAGTGCTCAAGGCCAATGGCGGCGGCGCGGTGGTGAACGTGCTGTCGGCGCTGAGCTGGCTGAGCCTGCCGGGCGCGGCGGGCTACAGCGCGTCGAAGTCGGCGGCCTGGTCGCTCAGCAACGGCCTGCGCAACGAACTGCGCGAGCAGGGCACCCTGGTGACCAGCGTGCACGTCGCCTTCATGGACACCGACATGGCGCGCAAGTTTCCCGGCGACAAGATCGCGCCGGAAGACGTGGCTCGCCAGACCCTGGCCGCCGTGGAGGCCGGCGAGCCCGAGGTGCTGGCCGACGCCACCACGCGCGGCCTGAAGCAGGGCCTGGTGGCGCAGCCGCCGGCCTACGCCGCGGCGCGCTGAAAGGACTTCGACGAGGCGGGCGCCGGCAGCAGGCGGCCCAGCGCCTCGAAGAACAGGTCGGACTGCTCGCGCTCGCCCTGGATCTGCGCCGCCACCTGCGCGGCCAGCTTCGCGTTCACCGGCGCCAGCGGCCGGCCGGTGGACTGCGCGATCACCTGGTGCAGGCAGGCGCGCTCCAGGTAGTAGAGGTCGTCGTAGGCATGGGCGATGGTGGCGCCCGCCACCACCACGCCGTGGTTGCCCAGGAAGGCCACGTCCTTGCCGGCCATGGCGCGCGCGATGCGCTCGCCCTCGGTGTGATCCAGCGCCAGGCCGTTGTAGTCGGCGTCGATGGCGATGCGGTCGATGTAGCGCATCGCGTTCTGGCTCAGCGTGGGGTCGAGCGCGCGGTCCTTGGTCAGCGTGAGCGCGGTGGCGTAGGGCATGTGGCAATGCAGCACCACCGCATGCCTGGCGATGCGGTGCACCGCGCCGTGGATGAAGAGGGCCGTGGGCTCCACGCGATGCCGGCCGGCCAGCACATGGCCCTCGCCATCGATCAGGACGATGTCGTCCGGCCCCACCTCGCTCCAGTGCAGGCCGCGCGGGTTGATGAGGAACTGCTCCTGCTCACCCGGCAGCGCCACGCTGAAGTGGTTGCAGACGCCTTCCGAAAGGCCGTGGTGTGCGGCCGCCCGCAAGGCGAGCGCGAGGTCTTCGCGCAGGCGGCGGATGGCGGGACTGGCGAAGATGGCGTGGCTGGACATGGGCTGGCCTTTCGGTGTGGGATGGAGTGGAGCTTCAGGCGCGCAGCAGGCGCTGCCAGGCGGCGACGAAGCGGCGTGCGTCCTCGGCCACGGCCGCGGCACTCTTGCCCGGCTTGTAGAGCGAGGAGCCGATGCCGAAGCCAGCCGCGCCGGCGGCGCGCCAGCTGTCCATGTTGTCCGGGCTGATGCCGCCCACCGGCATGATCGGCGTGCCGGGCGGCAGCACTGCCAGCATGGCCTTCACCACCGCGGGCGAAGCCAGTTCGGCCGGGAAGATCTTCAGGCCGGTCGCGCCCGCGTCGAGCGCCGCGAAAGCCTCGGTGGGCGTCATCACGCCGGGCAGGCTCACCATGCCCAGCTTCACGCTCTCGGCGATCACCGCGGGCTTGCAGTCGGGCGAGACGATCAACTCGCCGCCGGCCCCATGCACCTCGCGCGCCTGCTGGACGCTGAGCACCGTGCCCGCGCCGACCAGTGCCTGCGGCAGGCGCTTGCGAAGCAGCGCGATGCTCGTGAGCGGATCGGGTGAATTGAGCGGCACCTCGATCAGCCGGAAGCCCGCCTCGAAGAGCGCGTCGCCGACGGCCGGTGCCTCGGCCGGCGTGAGGCCGCGCAGGATCGCCACCAGCGGCAGGCTGGCCGCGGCGGACTGGAATTTCTCTTGCGGAGTGGTCATGGAATCGATGAACCTTCAGGAGGATGAAGAAGAAAGGGCGTGCAGCCCGGCCCAGGTGGCTTCGGAGCCCAGCGTGCGCGAGGGCGTGCCGAGCGTCTTCAGGGCCAGTGCGTAGCGCTGCGTCAGGTTGGGCGAGCCGATCAGCACCACCTCCCCGTTGGCGCGCACGGACTGCGAGCGCAGTTCCTCGCCGATCAGCAGGCCCGACAGGTAGCTGGCCAGCTCGCCCGCCGCCATGCGCTCGAACAGCGACAGCGTGCGCGCGCCGAAGGCGTTGTGCAGCAGGCCTTCGCCGTTCTCGGCGCGCGAAACGCCTTCGAGGAAGGCAGCCTCGTCGAAGGGCGCCGAGGCATCGAGCGTGCGCGCCAGGATCGAATGCTGGCTCAGCAAGGCGTAGAACTCGCCCGTCATGTAGGTGCGGAAACCCGCCACGCGGCCGTCCTTCACCCGGGCCCACTTGTTGTGGGTGCCCGGCAGCACGAACAGGCCGTCCTGCAGGCCGGTGAGCGCCATGGCGCCGAAGATCTGCACTTCCTCGCCGCGCATCACATCGGGCACGCCGGCGTGCTCGTCCGACAAGCCGGGCACGATGGCGATGCGGCCGGGCTCGATCTCGCGCACCTTGGCGCGGATCTCGGCCAGGCCGGCGGGGCAGAGGCAGTAGGGCGCCTCGACCCAGCCCTGGCGGCTGCCCGCCATGCCCGAGATGAGGCAGCGCGCACCGTCCTCGCGCATCCACGCACCGAAGAGTTCGTCGAACACCTCCCGGAAGCCGCCGGGCGGCACGGTGAGGATGCCGCGCGCGTGGCTCTGTTCCTCGAGCACGCGGCCGTCGGCCATGTCGATGAGCGCGCCGCGCAGGGAACTGGTGCCCCAGTCGATGGCGACCAGGCGGGAGCGTTGATTCATTCGTTGATTCCCGGGCAGGCCGCGATCGGACGCAACCTGAAAAACTCACAAGCCCGAGGCGGGAAACACCACGGAACCGGCTCTGCCGGGCCGCAGGTGTCGCCCCCTCGAGGGGGTGCCCGAGCCACACGCAGTGGGCGAGGCTGGGGGTGGGTCAATTATCCGCGCGGCTTGTAGGCGGTGACGTCGATCTCGACCTTGGCGTCGATCATCAGCCGCGACTCCACTGTCGAGCGCGCGGGGCGGTGGTCGCCCAGCAGCTCCATGTAGACGCGGTTGAAGCTGCCGAAGTCGCGCGCGTCGTTCAGCCACACGCTCACCTTGGCGATATCGGCCAGGGTGCAGTCGGCCAGGGCCAGGGCCTGCTCGATGCGCTTGAACACCTGGCGCGTCTGCGCCTCGATGCCGCCCACGATCACCTGACCCTGGTCGTCGGTGGGCACCTGGCCAGAGACGAAGACGAAATCGCCGGCACGGGTGGCCGGCGAGAGGGGGCGCGCCTGGCGATCGGACGCGATCGGCGAGGTGCCGAGCATTTCAACTTTGGACATGAGAAGCCTCTTTTGCGTAAAAAAATTACAAAATAAGTACGGGTAAACCCGATTCAGGCCCGTAACTTGCGACGAATACGATTCGTTCTTGTAATGTTATTACTCACGGAGCCACGATGCAAACCTCGCTCGACACTGTAGCCACATCTGGAACTTCGACGCGCCGCTCCCCGGCGGTCACACGCCGAAGCCTGCTGCTCGAAGCGGTCGTGACCGCGGCGCTGGGTCTCACGATCGGCCTGGCGCCCGCCTTCTCGCATGCCGCGCCGGCACGCGGTGGCGCCGCCAACCTGGCCATGGTCGGCGAGCCGCAGGGCCTGGACCCGATGACCAGCACCGCCGACCTGGTCGGAACCATCATGCAGCATGTGTACGAGCCGCTCTACACCTTCGACGCCAACTGGAAGGTGGCGCCGATGCTGGCCGAGGGCATGCCCACCGTGTCCAAGGACGGCCTGAGCTACACCATCGCCATCCGCAAGGGCGTGAAGCTGCACAACGGCCGCGACCTGAATGCCGACGACGTGGTCGCCTCGCTGCAGCGCTGGATGGAACTCTCGCCGCGCGGCAAGGCCGTGGGCAAGGAAGTGGCCTCGCTCAGCGCCAAGGGCCCGAACACGGTGGAGATGAAGCTCAAGCAGCCCTATGCGCCGCTGCTGGCCCAGCTGGCCCTGCCCAGCGGCATGGCGGCCATCATGGCCAAGGAAAGCATCGCGCCGCAGATCACGCAGTTCATCGGCACCGGCCCCTACAAGTTCAAGGAGCGCCGCCCCGACCAGTTCACCGTGCTGATCCGATTCGACCAGTACAGCGCCCGCAGCGAAGCCCCGAGCGGCTACGCCGGCAAGCGCGAGGCCCTGCTGGACGAACTGCGCTTCGTGCCCGTGCCCAGCGCCAACACGCGCGTCGAGGGCGCGCTGTCGGGCCAGTTCCAGTACGCCGACCTGCTGCCGGTGGAAGCCACCAGCCGCATCGAGAAGGGCGCGCCGGCCGTGGTGCCGATCGTCACCAAGAACTTCGGCTTCCCCTACATCGTGTTCAACACCAAGGAAGGCGTGCTGGCCTCCCAGCCCATGCGCCGCGCGGTGCAGACGGCCGTGGGCTCGGGCGAGCTGCTGGCCGCCGGCTTCGGCGACAACCGCTTCTTCGTGGTGGAGCCCAACTTCTTCCCCAAGGGCACGCCGTACTTCTCGGACGCAGGCAGCAAGCTCTACAACAACCGCGACCCCAAGGCCGCGAAGGAAGAGGCCGCCAAGGCCGGCTACGACGGCAAGCCGATCCGCATCATGGCCAGCCGCCAGTACGAGTTCCACTACAACATGGCGCTGGTGATGTCCGAGCAGCTCAAGAAGGCCGGCTTCAAGACCGACCTGCAGGTGGTCGACTGGGCCACGCTGGTGCAGCGCCGCAACGACTCCAAGCTGTGGGACGTCTACTTCACCCACTCGGGCCTGTTCCCCGAGCCGATGCTCTCGCCCCCGCAGCTGGGTGACGGCGCGCCGGGCTGGTGGGAAACCGACAGCAAGAAGAAGACCCTCGCGGCCTTCAACACCGAGGTGGACCCGGCCAAGCGCAGCCAGCTCTGGGGCCAGGTGCAGCAGACGGTCTACGACGAAGTGCCCTTCATCGAGGTGGGCAAGTTCAACAGCCTGTCGGCCCGCTCGGCCAAGCTGGAGGGCTACACCCCGGCGATCTGGCCCTTCTTCTGGAACACCGGCCTGGCCAAGTAAGCCGGCCCAGCGTTTCTCGTCAGGGAGCTATTCATGGTGCACTTCCTGTTGCGCCGGCTGGCGGGCGCCGTCGTGGTGCTGGCCATCGTCGCGGTGCTGGTCTTTTTGCTCACGCGGCTGGCTTCGGGTGACCCGGTGGCGCTGCTGCTGGGCGACCAGGCCACCGCGGCCGACATCGCCAAGGCGCGCGTGCAATACGGGCTGGACAAGCCGCTCACCACCCAGTTCTTCCTGTGGCTGGGCGAGCTGGCGCAGGGCAACCTGGGGCAGTCGCTGTTCCTGCAGCGGCCGGTGGCGCAGGCGCTGCTCGAGCGCGCCGAGCCCACGCTGTTCCTCGCGATGTTCGCGGTCTTCATCGCGGCGCTGATCGGCATCCCGGCCGGCATGGCCGCGGCCGTGTGGCGTGGGAGCGCCGGCGACCAGGCCGTGAGCGGCGTGGCCATGCTGGGCGCGAGCGTGCCCAGCTTCTGGCTGGGCCTGATCCTGATCCAGTTCTTCGCCGTGAAGCTGGGCTGGTTCCCGGCCTCCGGCTATGGCGATCCCACGGCGAGCCTTGCCGAGCGCCTCCACCACCTGCTGCTGCCGGCGCTGGTGCTGGGCCTCTTGAACTCGGCGCTCATCATCCGCTTCACCCGCGCCTCGATGCTCGACATCCTGGGCGAGGACTACGTGCGCACCGCGCGCGCCAAGGGCCTGCCCGAGGGCGTGATCATGGTCAAGCACGTGCTGCGCAACGCGCTGGTGCCCATCGTCACCGTGCTGGGCCTCACGCTGGCGCTGATGATCGGCGGCACCGTGGTCACCGAGACGGTGTTCAACCTGCCGGGCGTCGGCAACCTCGTGGTGCGCGCCGTGCTGCGCCGCGACTACCCGGTGATCCAGGGCACGCTGCTGGTCATCGCCGCCATCTACGTCTTCATCAACCTGGGCGTGGACTTCATCTACACGCTGGTCGATCCGCGCATCCGCCTGGAGGCCAAATGAACAAGGTCCTGCGTCGACTCTTCTCCCGCAAGATCGTGCTGGTGTCGGCCCTGGTGCTGCTGCTGGTGCTGGCCGTGGCGGTGCTCTTCCCCATGCTGTCGGACGCCGACCCGAGCGCCATCTCGATCAGCGAGCGCCTCAACGGCCCGTCGTGGGTGCACCTGGCCGGCACCGACGAGCTGGGCCGCGACGTGATGCTGCGCATCATCTACGGCGCCCGCTATTCGCTGGCCATCGGCTTCATCACTGCCGCGGGCGCGGTGCTGTGCGGCACCCTGCTGGGCATGCTGGCCGGCTTCTTCCGCCGCCTGGACGCGCCGCTGATGCGCCTGGTGGACGCGATGATGTCCTTCCCCGACATCCTGCTGGGCATCGCGCTGGTCTCGATCCTGGGCGTGTCGCTGTGGAACGTGATGCTGGCGCTGGTGATCGTCTACACGCCGCGCGTCGCGCGGGTGGTGCGCGCCACCACGCTGGTGCTGCGCGAACTGCTGTTCGTGGACGCGGCAAGGGCCCTGGGCGTGCGCACGCCGCAGATCCTGTGGCGCCACATCCTGCCCAACCTGATGTCGCCGATCCTGGTGCAGGTGACCTTCATCTTCGCCTACGCCATCCTCGCCGAAGCCGGCCTGTCCTTCCTGGGCGTCGGCGTGCCGCCGGACATCCCCACCTGGGGCACCATGATCGCGGGCAGCCTGGAGTACGCCGACAAGGCCTTCTGGACCATCTTCTGCCCGGGCCTGGCGATCGTGCTGACGGCACTGTCGCTGCAGATGCTGGGCGACGGCGTGCGCGACCTGCTGGACCCCAAGCTCAAGAAGGCGGCCTGACATGAGCGCCAACAACAACACCACGACGCCCCGCCTCGAAGTGCGCGGCCTGTCCACGTCCTTCGCCACCGACGGCGGCCGCATCCAGAGCGTCGCCGACGTGTCCTTCTCCATCCGCCCCGGCCAGACGCTGGCGCTGGTGGGCGAGTCGGGCTCGGGCAAGTCGGTCACCAGCCTCTCGCTGATGGGCCTGCATGCCAAGACCTCGCAGGCACAGGTGCAGGGCGAGGCCCTGTTCGTCAAGCGCGACGGCCAGCGCGTGGACCTGCTCACGCTGCCCGAGGCCGACAAGCGCGCCCTGCGCGGCAACGAGCTGGGCATGATCTTCCAGGAGCCCATGACCAGCCTGAACCCGGTGCTGACCATCGGCGAGCAGATCGCCGAGTCGGTGCGCCTGCACCTGGGGCTGGACCGCAAGGCGGCGCTCGCGCATGCGCAGCGCATGCTGGAGCTGGTGGAGATCCCGGCCGCGAAGCAGCGCGTGCACGAGTACCCGCACCAGCTCTCGGGCGGCATGCGCCAGCGCGTGATGATCGCCCTGGCCATGGCCTGCAACCCCACGCTGCTGATCGCCGACGAGCCGACCACCGCGCTGGACGTGACCATCCAGGCGCAGATCCTCGCGCTCATGGGCCGGCTGCAGAAGGAGACCGGCATGAGCATGCTTTTCGTCACCCACAACCTGGGCGTGGTGGCGCAGTACGCGGATGCGGTGGCCGTGATGTATGCCGGCCGCATCGTCGAGTCGGCGCCGGTGCATGAGTTGTTCGCGGCCCCCGCGCATCCGTACACGCGCGGCCTGCTGGCCTGCCTGCCGGGCGTGGCGCGCCAGCGCGGCCAGGTGCATGCCGCGGGCCGCCGGCCGCAGCTGGTCGCCATTCCGGGCCAGGTGTCGAGCCCGCTGTCGCCGCCGCCGGGCTGCGCCTTCGCGCCGCGCTGCAGCTACGCACGCGAGGCCTGCAACGCCGCCATGCCCAGGCTGGAAGGGGCAGGGGGCGAGCGCATGGTGCGCTGCATCGGATTCACCGAGATCACGAAGGAGGCCGCATGAACGCCGCCGTCATGGAAGCGCCGCAGGAACAGGACAACCTGATCGAGATCCGCCAGCTGCGCAAGTACTTCGGCAAGGGCACGCACCCGGTGCGCGCGGTGGACGACGTGAGCTTCACCATCCGCCAGGGCGAGACCCTGGGCCTGGTGGGCGAGTCGGGCTCGGGCAAGAGCACCATCGGCCGCCTGCTGACCCGCCTCATCGATCCGACAGACGGGCAGATGCTCTACACGCCGCAGGGCGCAGCGGCGCCGCAGGACCTGGCGCACCTGTCGCAGTCGCAGTTCCGCCCGCTGCGCTCGAAGGTGCAGATCATCTTCCAGGATCCGTACGCGAGCCTGAACCCGCGCATGCGCATCCGCGACGTGCTGGGCGAGGCGCTGGACACGCACGGACTGGCCAAGGGCCCAGCCCGCACGCCGCGCATCCACGAGCTGCTGTCGCAGGTGGGCCTGCGGCCCGAGCACGCGGACCGCTTCCCGCACGAGTTCTCCGGCGGCCAGCGCCAGCGCATCGGCATCGCCCGCGCGCTGGCCGTGCAGCCGCAGTTCATCGTGGCGGACGAGCCGCTGTCGGCGCTGGACGTGTCGATCCAGGCGCAGGTGGTGAACCTGCTGGGCGAGCTGAAGGAGAAGCTGAACCTCACGCTGCTCTTCATCTCGCACGACCTGGACGTGGTGGAGTACCTGTGCGACCGCGTGGTGGTGCTGTACCTGGGCCGCGTGATGGAGATCGCGCCCACGCATTCTCTCTACGCCGATCCCAAGCATCCCTACACCCGCGCGCTGCTGGCCGCCGCGCCTGTTCCCGATCCGGCGCAGCGCCGCGTGGTGCCGCTGTTGCAGGGCGACCTGCCCAGCCCCGCCAATCCGCCCTCGGGCTGCGTGTTCCGAACCCGCTGCCCGCGCGCGGAAGAGCGCTGCGCCAGCGCTGACATGCAGCTGCGCGAAGTGAAGCCCGGCCACTGGCACGCCTGCTGGCGCGACGACCTTTGAGCGAGACTCCCACCATGACCGACGAACTCATCCTCGACCACCGCTGCAAGAGCTTCCCGCTGAACGCCACGCCCTGCCGCGCCAGCGAGATCGGCAGCCGCGGCTGGAACATCCTGGCCGACGACTTGCCCTATCCGCTGGCGGCCATCCGCCGCTCGGCCCTGGCGCACAACATCGCGTGGATGCAGGACTTCGCGCAGCGCAAGGGCGTGGCCCTGGCGCCGCACGGCAAGACCCCCATGTCGCCCGAGCTGTTCCGGCAGCAACTGGCCGCCGGTGCCTGGGGCCTGACCTTCGCCACCATCTTCCAGTTGGCGGTGGGCGTGGAGGCCGGCGCGCGCCGCGTCATCATCGCCAACCAGGTGCTGGGCGATGCCGACCTGGACGGCCTGGCGCACCTGCTGGCCACGCATGCCGACCTGCGCGTGTGGTTCCTGGTCGATTCTCTGGCGCAGCTGCAGATGATCGAGGAGTGGGCGCAGCGCCGTGGCCATGCCGCTCGCCTCGATGTGCTGGTCGAGATCGGCATTCCCGGGCAGCGTACCGGCGTGCGCACGCTGAACGACGCCTTGGAACTGGCCCGTGCCATCGCCCGCTCGCCGGCAGCGCGCCTGGGCGGCATCGAGTGCTACGAAGGCGGCGTCGCCAAGTGCGAGAGCGAGCACGACGCCCGCGAGGTCAGCGCGCTGGTCCACCGGGTGACCGAGGCGGTGCGCGCCTGCGACGCGGAGAACCTGTTCGCCGACGACACCATCCTGCTGACCGCGGGCGGCTCGGCGGTGTTCGACCTGGTGGTGCCGCTCCTGCGCACCCAGGGCCTGTCGCGTCCGGTGCAGGGCGTGCTGCGCTCGGGCTGCTACGTGACGCACGACCACGGCAACTACAAGCGCTTCCTGCAGCTGGTGGAGCGCCGCGAAGGCCTGGACGAATCGCTGCGCCCTGCGCTGGAGGTGTGGTCCATGGTGCAGTCGGTGCCGGAGCCCGGCCTGGCGCTGCTGACCTGCGGCCGCCGCGACATCTCCTACGACATCGAGATGCCCATTCCGCAGAAGCATTCGCCGCGCGGCTCGCGCGAGCTGGCCGACGTGCCGGCCGACTGGAAGATCAGCGCGCTCAACGACCAGCATGCGTACCTGCGATTCGACCCGCAGGGCCCGGTGCCGCAGGTGGGCGACCGGGTGGTGCTGGGCATCTCGCACCCCTGCACCACCTTTGACAAGTGGCGCTGGCTGCCCGTCATCGAGGACGACGGTGCGGTGAGCGGCGCCATCAGCACGCGCTTCTGAGGGCGGCACGCGATGAACGACGCCACCCATCTCCTGGAGCGCCTGCGCGAGCGCATGGACAGCCTGCCCGGTGCGCAGCGCAGCGTGGCGCAGGTCATCCTGGACGATCCCGGCGCCGCGGTGGCGGCCACGGTGGAGCAGCTGGCGCAGCAGGCGAACGTGTCGATGCCCACCATCGTGCGCACCTGCCGCAGCTTCGGCTTCGACTCGGTGCGCGAGTTCATGCTGGCGCTGGCGCAGGACCTGGCGGTGCGCGGCTCCTACCTGCACCGCAGCGTGCTGGCCGACGACTCGGCCGACGACGTCACCAAGAAGATCGTGCATGCGGCCGTGTCCTCGCTCACCGAGCTGGGCCGGCGCATCGACGTGCAGGTGCTCGACGCGGTGGCGAGCAAGCTGGCCTCCGCGCAGCGCATCGACTGCTATTCGGTCGGCGCGGCTTCCACCTTCATGGCGGGCGAGCTGCAGAGCCGGCTGTTCCGGCTGGGCCGCACGTCCAATGCCATCTTCGACGCCCACCAGCAGCTGGTCTCGGCCAGCACGCTGGGGCCGCAGGGCGTGGCCTTCGTGATCTCGCACGTGGGCCGCATGCCCTACACGCTGGAAGCGGCGCGCTTCGCGCGCTCGCAGGGCGCCACCGTGGTGGCGCTCACGCAGCCAGGCACCCCGCTGGCGGAGATCGCCGACCACCTGCTGGCCGTGTCGGTACCGCAGGACGCGGTGATGCGCGTGGGCACCGAGGCCTATCTCGCGCACCTGGTGGTGATCGAGATCCTGATGGTGCGCCTGGCACAGAAGCTGGGGCCCGTGGCCACGCGCGGCCTGGCGCAATTCAAGCAGCTGCTGCACAAGCACGGCTTCGACAGCGCCGAGTATTCGGGCGCGACCGAGGCCATGATGGACATCGAACAACAAGACGAGCGCGGTGCGCAATCCAACGGAGGAATCGGCCATGGCCGGCAACAATGAAGGCGCCACCCTGCTGCAGGGTGGCCTGATCGTCGACGGCAGCGCAGCCGCGGGGCAGACAGGTGACCTGCTGCTGGCGGGCGAGCGCATCGTGGCCGTGGGCCGCGTCGCGCCGGAACTCGTCGCGCAGCACCGGCCGCAGGTGGTCGACTGCAGCGGCAAGGTCGTGGCGCCTGGCTTCATCGACGTGCACACGCATGACGACGCCGCAGCCATCGAGAAGGCCGACATGCTGCCCAAGCTCTCGCAGGGCGTGACCACGGTGATCGTGGGCAACTGCGGCATCTCGCTGGCGCCGGTGGTGACCGGCGCACCGGCGGCCCCGCTCTCGCTGCTGGGCAGCACGCAGTTCCTGCACGGCACGATGCGCGAATACGCCGCCGCCGTCGATGCCGCGCGGCCCGGCGTGAACGTGGCGGCCTTGCTGGGTCACACGGCCCTGCGCATGCGGCACATGCCCGTGCTGGATCGCCCGGCCAATGCGCAGGAGCGCGCGGCGATGGCGGCCGACATGCAGGAGGCGATGGATGCCGGCGCACTGGGGCTGTCCTCGGGCGTTTTCTACAGCGAGGCCTATGCGGCCGACGTGGAGGAGCTCGTGGCCGTCGCATCGGTGGCGGCGCGCAACGGCGGCGTGTATGCCACGCACATCCGCGACGAACTCGCGGGCATCCTGCCGGCGCTGCAGGAAGCGGCGCTCACCGCAAGGCAGTCCGGGTTGCCGCTGGTCGTGTCGCACCACAAGTGCGCCGGCGCCGACAACTGGGGCCGCACGCGCGAGACCCTGCCGCTCATCGAGAAGCTCGCTGCCGGCCAGGAACTGTCGATGGACGTGTACCCCTATACCGCCGGCTCCACCGTGCTGCGCGAGGACCTGGTGGACGGGGTGATCGAGGTGCTCATCACCGGCAGCAAGAGCCATCCGGAGATGGGTGGGCGCTACATCAAGGACATTGCGGCGGAGTGGGGCGTGTCGCAGAAGGAAGCCGCGGTGCGATTGAAGCCCGGCAATGCCTGCTATTTCCAGATGCACCAGGACGACGTGGACCGCGTCATCACGCACCCGCTGTCCATGATCGGCTCCGATGGCCTGCCGCACGACGAGCGCCCGCATCCGCGCCTGTGGGGCGCCTTCCCGCGCGTGCTGGCCAGCTACTGGCGCGAGCGCGGACTGCTGCCGCTGGAGCAGACCGTCCACAAGATGAGCGGCCTGTCGGCCACGCGCTTCCGCATTCCGGAGCGAGGCTTCCTGCGGGAGGGCTACCTGGCGGATGTGGTGGTCTTCGATCCGACGACCGTGCGAGACGTCGCGACCTTCGAGCAGCCGCGGCAGTTCTCCGAGGGCATCGAGCGGGTGTGGGTGAATGGCGTGCTCAGCTACACCGGCAAGGACCGGGGCACGGGACAGCGCGCGGGCCGCTTCGTGCGGCGAGGGCAGGGCACCGGCGCGCACTGAAAGCGGGTCTTTGCCAATAGGGTTTGTCCTCGGCGGACCGCCCGTTTCAATCATCATATGATCGGCCCCGCTTCGGGCCAGATCGCCTGCACCGTGCATGCGCCGCGGCCCGTTTCAACCACACACAACCGGGTTGGAGGAGACGAGCATGGCGCGCCCCGAGCTACTGGTGGTTGCTCCGCTGATGCCCTACCTGATGGAGGCATTGCAGCGCGACTACACGGTGCATGACCGCATCCACCTGAGCGACCCCGCTGCGCTGGCCGCTGCCGCGCCACGCATCCGCGCGGTGGTCGCCAACGGCGAGGCCAAGGTGCCGCGCGAACTGATCGCGCAGCTGCCTGCGCTCGAAGTCATCACCGTGTTCGGCGTCGGCTACGACGGCGTCGACGTGAAGGCCGCGCACGAGCGCGGCGTGCCGGTCACCAACACCCCCGACGTGCTCAACGACGACGTGGCGGACCTGGCCATCGGCCTGCTGCTGTCGGTGGCGCGCCGCATTCCGCAGGCTGATCGATTCGTGCGCGAAGGGCAGTGGCCCACCGGGCCGATCGCGCTGGCACGCAAGGTGAGCGGCGGACGGCTGGGCGTGGTGGGCATGGGCCGTATCGGCCAGGCCATTGCGAAGCGCGCCGACGCATTCGGCATGCACATCAGCTACACCTCGCGCTCGCCGCGCTCGGACGTCAACTACACCTACTACCCCGACGCGGTGGCGCTGGCGGCGGCGGTGGAATTCCTCATCGTCATCACGCCCGGCGGCGCGGCCACGCGCGGGCTGATCGATGCCAAGGTGCTGAAGGCGCTGGGGCCGCAGGGCTTCCTCGTCAACGTCGCGCGCGGCAGCGTGGTCGACGAGCCGGCCCTGGTCGAGGCGCTGGAGCAAGGCACCATCGCTGGCGCCGCGCTCGACGTGTTCGTGGCCGAGCCGCAGGTGCCCGAGAAGCTGCGCCAGATGCCGCAGGTGGTGCTGACGCCGCACATGGCCAGCGGCACCCGCGAGACGCGCGAGGCCATGGCCAACCTGGTGCTCTCCAACCTGGCCGCGCATTTCACGGGCAAGCCGCTGCTGACCCGGGTGCCCGCCTAGTCGCCCGCCAGGCGCACTGCCCACCGGAGCCGCCGCGATGAGCACCAAGAACTCGCACGGCCGCACATTGGATCTGCTGGGAGAGGCCATCGTCGGCGGCCGCTATGTCGTTGGCGGGCCGGTACCTTCCGAGCCGGTGTTGTGCGAACAGCTGGGCGTGAGCCGCACCGTGGTGCGCGAGGCCGTGAAATCGCTGGTGGCCAAGGGCCTGGTGGTCACCGGCCCCAAGGTGGGCACGCGCGTGCTGCCGCAGGACCGCTGGAACTGGTTCGACCCCGACGTCATCACCTGGCAGGCCAGTTGCGGACTCACGCACGAGTTCGTGCGCGACCTGCACGACCTGCGCCGCGCGGTGGAGCCGGCGGCGGCGCGCCTGGCGGCCGAGCGCGCGACGCCGCGCCACATCGAGGACATGGAGCAGGCCTACGCCGGCATGAAGGACGCGATCGAGAACGGCGGCGACTACGTCAGCTTCGACCTGCGCTTCCACCACGCCATCTTCAACGCGGCCGACAACCGCATGCTGGTGCAGATGAAGAAGGTGCTGCATGCCTTGCTGCGCACCAGCTTCGAGATCTCCACCAGCAAGGCGAATGGTCCCGCGCTCTCGCTGCCGCTGCACCGCGCGGTGCTCGATGCGCTGATCGCCCGTGACGGCGCGGCGGCGGAAGCGGCGGTCGCCCATCTGATCGACAGCGCCCGCGAGGACATCGACGAGGTGCTGGGCTCGCGCCGCCGCCTGCCGCGGCTGAGCCGCCCGCCGCCGCACCTGAAGGCTCCGCCTGCGGCCGCCGCGACACGGCGGCGCGCAGACGGCGTCCACTGAACCGCTTTCCCCTCGACTCATCCTCATCAACGCGACAACACCAGGAGACACGCAAATGAAGAGATTGAAGGCAGCCCTCGCCCCGACCCTGCTGGCCGCGCTCGGCCTGCTGGGCGGCGGCCACGCGATGGCCCAGGAGAAGCTCACCGTCTGGTGGGTCAAGGGCTTCTACAAGGCGGAGGACGATGCGCTCTTCGCCGCCATCAAGAAGTTCGAGGACGCGAACAAGAACGTGAAGATCGAGCTGTCGCAGTACCCGGTGCAGGACATGATCCCCAAGACCGTGTCCGCCCTCGACTCGGGCAGCCCGCCGGACGTGGCGTACGCCGACGTGTACGACTTCCAGGTCACCGGCAAGTGGGCCTACGACGGCAAGCTGGAGGACATCAGCAGCGTGCTCAAGCCCATGCTGGGCAACTTCGCGCCCAACACCGTGGAGACCACCTTCCTCTACAACGACCAGACCAAGGGCAAGGCCTACTACGCCTTCCCGATCAAGCAGCAGACCATGCACATCGAGTACTGGAAGGACATGCTCGAGGAGGCCGGCTTCAAGGAATCGGACATCCCCACCACCTGGAAGGAGTACTGGTCCTTCTGGTGCGACAAGGTGCAGCCGGCCAGCCGCCAGAAGAGCGGCAAGCGCAACTTCGGCATCGGCATGCCGATGGGCGTGGACTCGAGCGACTCCTTCTATTCCTTCCTCACCTTCATGGACGCCTACAACGTCAAGCTGGTGGACGACAGCGGCAAGCTGCTGGTGGACGATCCGAAGGTGCGCACCGGCCTGATCGGCGCGCTCACCGACTACACCACGCCGTACACCAAGGGCTGCACGCCGCCTTCGTCCACGAGCTGGAAGGACCCGGACAACAACGTCGCCTTCCACAACAAGACCACCATCCTCACGCACAACGCGACCATCTCGATCGCGGCCAAGTGGCTGGACGACATGAACAACGCCACGCTCACGCCCGAGCAGCGCGAGGAGGCCAAGAAGAACTACACCGAGCGCATCCGCACGGCGGGCTTCCCGGCCAAGCCGGACGGCAGCAAGATGGTCTACCGCACCGCGGTGAAGACCGGCGTGGTCTTCAAGGACGCGAAGAACAAGGAGACGGCCAAGAAGTTCGTCGCCTTCCTGCTGCAGGAAGAGAACCTCACGCCGTACGTGGAAGGCGCGCTGGGCCGCTGGTTCCCGGTGACCAAGGGGGCGCAGCAGCGTGACTTCTGGAAGGCCGACCCGCACCGCCTCTCGGTCTACAACCAGTACGCCGCAGGCACCGTGACCTTCGAATTCACCAAGAACTACAAGTTCACCGTGCTCAACAACGAGAACGTGTGGGCCAAGGCGATGAACCGCGTGGTCAACGAGAAGGTGCCGGTGGACAAGGCGGTCGACGAGATGATCGCCCGCATCAAGACGGTGGCCGGCGCCGCCAACTGAGCCGCGCCTTCGAGGGAGGCCTTGAGAGAAAAACCATGACAACATCCGCTGCAATCGATGCGGCGCCAGGGGCCGCGCGCCCCGGCGCCGCCCGGCGGCCCAGCCGCTGGGAGTTCTGGGGACGCCTCATGGTCGTTCCCTACCTGCTCGTCTTCCTGGTCTTCGTGCTCTACCCGGTGTGCTATGGCCTCTGGCTGGCGCGCCATCCGCAGAGCTACGTGCACCTGGCGGACGACCCGATCTTCTTCCGCTCGGTGATCAACACGGTGGTGTTCCTCGTCGTGGCGATCAACGTGAAGATGCTGGTGGCCTTGCTGCTGTCGGGCTTCTTCGTGCAGGAGCGCTGGTGGATCCGCATCCTGGCGGCGGTGTTCATCCTGCCGTGGGCGCTGCCCTCGATTCCCACCATCCTGTCGGTGCGCTTCATGCTCAATCCGGAGTGGGGCGTCATCAACAGCCTGATCTTCCGCCTGACCGGCGCCGACGGGCCCAACTGGCTCAACGATCCGACGCTGGCGCTGGGCTTCTCGATGCTGGTGCACATCTGGAAGTCGCTGCCGTTCTGGACGCTGATCCTGGTGGCCGGGCGGCTGGCCATTCCGGCCGAACAGTACGAAGCCGCGTCGGTCGACGGCGCGAGCAAGCTGCAGAAGTTCCGCTTCATCACCTGGCCGGCGATGCGCACGCTGTATGTCACCTCGCTGATCCTCTCGATGATCTGGACGCTGGGCGACTTCAACAGCGTGTACCTGCTCACCGGTGGCGGCCCCGCCGACCTGACGCACGTGCTGGCCACGCTGGGCATCCGCTACCTGCGGCTGGACCAGGTGGACCTGTCGATGGCCTCCATCGTGGTGGCGATGCCGCTGGTACTGCCGCTGGTGTATTTCATGATGAAGAGGTTGTCCAAATGAGCGGCCGCAAGATGCGCTGGAAGGACGTCACCAACGAGGCCAAGCTGCTGCTCATCGGCATCCCGGTGCTGGTGTGGACGCTGCTGCCGGTCTACCACATGGTCCTGTTCGCCATCTCGCCGCGCGACTCGGCCACCTCGGGCGCGCTTTGGCCGAGCGCGCCCACGCTGTCGAACTTCTCCGTGGTGTTCGGGCAGAAGCACCACTACCTCATCCACTTCTGGGTGCAGCTGGGCAACTCGGTGCTGATCGCGGTGGCGGTGGGCGTGATCACGCTCTTCGTGGCCACGACCGCAGCATTTGCCATCAGCCGGCTGCGGGTGCGGGGAGGGCGCACGGTGCTCAACATGGCACTGTTCACCTACTTCATCCCGGCCGCCTTCCTGGCGGTGCCCATGTACAAGACCATGGGCAACTACGGGCTGCTGAACAGCCAGTGGGCGCTGATCCTGGCCATGGTGACCATCGCCTCGCCGTACTGCATCTGGGTGCTCAAGCAGGCCTCGGACAAGCTGCCCTACGAACTGGACGAGGCGGCGCGCATGGATGGCGCCTCGCCGCTGCAGCTGTTCCGCCTGGTGTACCTGCCGCTCATGGTCCCGTCGCTGGTGGCGGTGGGCACCTATGCGCTGCTGCTGGCCTGGAACGAGTACCTGTACGCCTTCCTGCTGCTGTCCAACGACCGCAGCGTCACGCTGGCGGTGGCGCTGGGTAACTTCCTGGCAGCCGACGATTCTCCCTGGGAACTGCTGATGGCCACGGGCCTGGTGTACGCGCTGCCTCCGGCGGCCATCTACTACACCTTCAAGCGCTACATGGTGGGCGGGCTCACGGCAGGTGCCGTGAAGAGCTGAAGAAAGAACAAGGGCGACGACACATGGCTTCCGTATCCTTCAAAGAAATCCAGAAGACCTTCGGCAAGGTGAAGGTGATCCAGGGCATCACCTTCGACATCGCCGACGGCGAGTTCGTGGTGCTGGTGGGGCCCTCGGGCTGCGGCAAGAGCACGCTGCTGCGCATGCTCGCGGGGCTGGAGGACATCAGCGGCGGCGAGATCGCCATCGACGGCAAGGTGGTCAACGACCTCGAGTCGAAGGACCGAGACATCGCAATGGTGTTCCAGAGCTACGCGCTCTATCCGCACATGACGGTGGCCGAGAACATGGCCTTCAGCTTGCGCCTGCGCAATGCCGAGAAGGACCTGACGGCCGAACGCGTGGCCAAGGCCGCGAAGATCCTCAACCTGGACGCGCTGCTGGAGCGCTACCCGCGCGAGCTCTCGGGCGGCCAGCGCCAACGGGTGGCCATGGGCCGCGCCATCGTGCGCGACCCCAAGGTGTTCCTCTTCGACGAGCCGCTGTCCAACCTGGACGCCAAGCTGCGCGTGGCCATGCGTGCCGAGATCAAGGCGCTGCACCAGCGCCTGAAGACCACCACCGTCTACGTGACGCACGACCAGATCGAGGCCATGACCATGGCCGACCGCATCGTGGTGATGCACGACGGCATCGTGGAGCAGATCGGCACGCCGCTGCAACTCTACGACCGGCCCGACAACCTTTTCGTGGCGCAGTTCATCGGCTCACCGGCGATGAACGTGATCGAGGGCATGGCTCGCCGCGTGGACGGCACCTGCCAGGTGGAGGCGCAGGGCTCGCTATGGCCGGTGCCGCCGGGCGTGGGTGCGGAGGACAACACGCCGGTGCACTACGGCATCCGTCCCGGCGACATCACCCTGGCCGACCCGGGCCGCGGCGTGCCCGCGCGAGTGGTGGTGGTCGAGCCCACCGGCGCCGAGACCGAGCTGCTGCTGCGCGTGGGGGACGTTCAGCTGGTGGTGACCGTGCACGGCCGGGTGGAGCTGCAGCCCGACGACGACGTGGGGCTCGTGGTCGATGCGAAGCGTGCGCACCTGTTCGACCGGGCCAGCGGACGGCGCATCGGCTGAACGCGGAGCCAGAAGCTTACTCCGGCCAGCCGAGTCCGCCCTGGCGCAGCTGCCCGGCCGCGTCCCGGCCGTGCTCCCCGGAGCCGAAGAGGTCCAGGTAGGTCTGGACCGGGCTGGTGCAGACGATCGACGGCGCAGGCTTCACCGCGTCGCGGAACAGGCCCGGTTCGTCGACCACGGTCACGAGCACGTTCTCGCCCATGGAGGCCGAGAACAGTTTCAGGGCGAAGCGCAGGCGCTCGAGGCCGGGCGGGTCGACGTAGAAGTAGTGGATGCCCGAGCGCCCGTAGGGCGCCAGCCACTGCGCGGCCGAGAAGGAGGCGAGCGCCACGTGTCCGGCGCCGGGCGGGGCATTGCCCAGGCTGCGCACGCCACTGTCCAGCGCGGCACCGTGCAGCGTGGTGTAGAAGGTGTGGCGCTGGCCCGCCGGCGCCTCGTAGGCGTCGCGCCAGGCATCGAGCAAGGCCTCGGGGTCGGACAGCTGCAGCCGGTCGCCGCTGAGGCTGGCCCACTGCTGCTCGAGCAGGCCCGTGCGCACCTGGCTCACGTGCGTGCGGCTCACGCCCGCGGCCTCGCTGAGCTCGGCCATGCGCCAGATGCGCTGCGGGTCGCGCAGGATCAACCGCAGCACCTGCGCGGACTGCGGCCTGAACAGCGACGGGGCCTCCCGGCGCTCGGGCGCGCGCCTGGCCGTGAGCTGCCGGTCGATGTAGACGCTGCCGAATGCGAGGTGGGCGTTGCCTTCCAGGTCGAGGAAGCCGATGCCTTCCTGCCTGCACAGGCGCCTGGCTTCCAGCGAAAGATGAGGAGCGGCAAGCACGGGGTGATCCAGGCGGCCGGCGCGTTCGTCGCGCAGGCGCTGCATCGCCGCGCGAACTTGCCGGGGCTGGCCGCTGCTCTCGACCCGGCATGCCAGCGTGTACTGGTTGCCCGGCAGCCGGACCTGCGCCGTGAGGTCGGCACCGTCATGGCGCGCGCTTCTCTTGCGCACCACCGCCTCTTCGATGGCGGGCACCTCGCGAAGCAGCTTGCGCAACGCGTCTGCAATCTTCTGCACGGTGTCTGCTGGATCGGTGGCGTGGGGCATGTGCCGGACCTTGCATTTTTGATGCCGGCGAAGCATAGCGGCGCGGTGTGCGGGAAACACCAAGCTTTACACCTGCGGTTAGGCAAACCCCTAGGCAGCACGGCCGAGTGCGCCTTATGATTGACCACAATATAGACCTGTCGCCCACATAGTGGACAAACCCGCGAGACTGCCATGCCCCTGGACAAGAGCGACGCCGAGCCGCTGACCCCCTACCAGTACCCCAACCCGCCCGACGCGCTGCCCGAGATCGTGGTGCCGCAGGCCATTCCCACCGACGACCGCCTGTGGGTGCCGCAGGCCGAGAACGTGTGGTTCCGCCCGCTGTGCCTCAACGCCAGCCAGGGCTACTGGATGAACCTGCTGAAGGTGCGCAAGTCGGGCGTGCTCAGCCGCCATCGCCATCCGCAGGCGGTGCACGGCTTCGTGCTCAAGGGCCGCTGGAAGTACCTGGAGCACGACTGGGAGGCGGTGGAGGGCAGCTACGTCTTCGAGCCGCCCGGCGAGACGCACACGCTCTACGTGCCGCCCGACGTCGAGGAAATGATCACCTACTTCCAGGTCAACGGCGTCATGTACTACACCGACCCTTACGGCAAGGGCATGGGCTACGAGGACGTGTTCACCAAGATCGACATGTGCCGCAAGCACTTCGAGGAAGTGGGCCTGGGCGCGGACTACGTCAAGCAGTTCATCCGATGAGCCTGCCGCGCTACGACTTCGCGGGAAGCGTCGCGATCGTCACGGGGGCGGCCACCGGCATCGGCGAGGCCATCGCGGCGCGCCTCGCCGAAGGCGGCGCCACCGTGGTGGCCTGGGACCTGCCCGGTGCGCTCCCCGGTGCGCAGTTGCAAAAAGGGCTTGCGCAGGAGGCCGACGTGACCGATCGCGATGCCATCCATCGCGCGCTGGGCGCCACGCTGGAGCGCTGGGGCCGCGTCGACATGCTGGTGAACAACGCGGGCTTCGCCGGCCCCACCATGCCGCTGGACGAATTCGACCCGCACATCTGGCAGCGCGTGGTGGACGTGAACCTGGTGGGCGTCTTCAACATGTGCCATGCCGTGGTGCCGCAGCTTCGCGAGCAGGGGCGGGGGCGCATCGTCAACATCGCCTCGCTGGCCGGCAAGGAAGGCACGCCCAACGCTTCCGCGTACAGCGCGGCCAAGGCCGGCGTGATGGCGATGACCAAGTCGCTGGGCAAGGAACTGGCCAGCACCGGCATCCGCGTCAACGCGATCGCGCCCGCGGCGGTGGAGACGGGCCTGTTGCGCCAGATGTCGCCGCAGCATGTGCAGACCATGATCGACAAGAGCCCCATGCAGCGCCTGGGCACGCCGGCCGAAGTGGCCGAGCTGACGGCCTGGCTGTGCTCGGACGCCTGCAGCTTCAGCACCGGCGCGGTGTTCGACCTGTCGGGCGGACGCGCCACCTACTGAACAGCATTCCAAGAGTTCCATCAACCCCGAGGAGACAACGTGAACAACAGCACTCGCATTTCCCGCCGGCAATTCGCCGCCATCGGCGCCGCCGGCCTGGCCGCCACCGCGCTCCCGCGCGCCTTCGCGCAGGCGGCGGGCGACTTTCCCAACAAGCCCGTCGAACTGATCGTTCCCTTCCAGGCCGGCGGTGGCACCGACGCGCTGGCGCGCGCCTTTGCCGACGCGGGCCGCAAGTTCCTGCCGCAGAGCATCGTGGTGAACAACAAGCCCGGCGCCAGCGGCGCCATCGGCTGGAGCGACGTCATCAACGCCAAGCCGGACGGCTACAAGCTGGCCGTGGTCACGGTGGAGCTGGTCACGCTGCCGCCGCTGGGCCTGGCCAAGTTCACTTACGAGGACATGGCGCCCGTCGCGCGCCTCAATGCCGACCCGGCCGCCATCACGGTGCGCGCAGAAGCGCCCTGGAACACGGTGGAGGAATTCCTCGCAGCGGCCAAGGCCAAGGAGGTGCAGGTAGGCAACGCCGGCAACGGCTCCATCTGGCACCTCGCCTCGGCCGCACTGCAGGAGAAGACCGGCGCCAAGATCGCGCACATTCCCTTCCAGGGCGCAGCGCCCGCCGTGCTGGCGCTCATGGGCGGCCACATCGACGCCGTCACCGTCAGCCCGGCCGAGGTCACGACCTACGTGCAGGGCGGCAAGCTCAAGACGCTGGCCGTCATGGCCGACCAGCGCACCAAGGGTGCTTTCGAGAAGGTGCCCACGCTCAAGGAGCGCGGCGTCGACCTGTCGATCGGCACCTGGCGCGGCATCGCTGCGCCCAAGAACACGCCGCCGCAGGTGCTGGCCGTGCTGCGCACCGCGGCCGGCAACATCGCCAAGGAGCCTGCCCTGCGCGAGGTGCTGGACAAGCAGAACCTGGGCTACGCCTACCTGGACGCGGCCGACTTCCACACCGCCATGGCCAAGGACGCCACGGCTTTCCGCCAGCTCATCGAGAAGCTGGGCATCAAGACCTCCTGAGGATCAATGACTACCACTTACGAAGCAGGACTCTTCCAGGGCCGTCGCGCCCTGGTGACCGGCGCGACGCAGGGCATCGGCGCGGCCATCGCCAACCAGCTCGCCAGCCTGGGCGCGCAGGTGCGGGCCGTGGGGCTGGACGGCGGCGATGGCTCGCTGGCCAAGGACATCGAGGTGCGCACCGGCGACGTGGCCGATGCGGCCTCGGTCGAGCGCATGCTCGAGGGCATCGACGCGCTGGACATCCTGGTGAACTGCGCCGGCATGATCCGGCGCGGCGCCGAGCACGACCCCGAGGTGTTCGAGCGCGTGGTGGCGGTCAACCTCACCGGCACCATGCGCCTGTGCTCGGCCGCGCGGCCGCTGCTGAAGATGCGCGGCGGCAGCATCGTCAACACCGCGTCGATGCTGAGCTTCTTCGGCGGCGGCCTGGTGCCGGGCTACTCGGCCAGCAAGGGCGGCGTGGCCCAGCTGACCAAGTCGCTGGCGCTGGCCTACGCAGCCGACAAGATCCGCGTGAACGCGGTGGCGCCGGGCTGGATCGCCACGCCGCTCACGCAGGCGCTGCAGGAGGATGCGGGCCGCAGCGACGCGATCCTGGCGCGCACGCCGATGGGCCGCTGGGGCCTGCCGGAGGACGTGGCGCAGGCCGTGACCTTCCTGTGCTCGCCGGCCGCGGCCTTCGTGACGGGCGTGATCCTGCCGGTGGATGGCGGCTACCTCGTTGCGTGAGCGTGCGGGGAGGGCGCCGATAATCCGGCGTCGTTCCACCTCCTCGATTCCCTGTTGATGCCCAAGCAACGCGAAGCCGCTGCCGCGGTGCCCGCCGTGGCGGGTACTGCGGCCTTCTCCAAGTTCATGCATGTGCTGCAGATCGTCGCGGACGCTGCCGAGCCCATGACCATGACGCGACTTGTCCACGCGAGTGGCTATCCGCGGCCCACCGTGCATCGCATCGTCGCCGCGCTGACGGCCGAAGGCCTGGTGGCCGAGCGGCCGGGCGGCAGCGGCTACGGCCTCGGCCCGCGCCTGCTGCAACTGGCCAGCCGCAGCTGGGGCCGCTCCGAGCTGCGCCTGGCGGCCGTGGACGAGCTCAAGCGCCTGCGCGACGTGACCGGCGAGACGGTGCATCTGGCGGTGCCCAGCGGCTCGCTCATGGTCTACATCGAGAAGCTTGAGAGCCCCTCGGCCGTGCAGATGAGCTCGCGCATCGGCACCACCGTGTGCCTGCACGCCACGGCCGTGGGCAAGGCCTTCCTGGCCCAGCTGGGCGAGGCGGAGCGCGAGCGCCTGCTCGACGGACTGGCGATGCCCGTCTACACGGAGAAGACGCTGACGAAGCTGCCGGCGCTGCGCAAGCAGCTTGACATCACGCGCGAGCGCGGCTGGTCGATGGACGACGAGGAGCACGAGCCCGGCATCCAGTGCTATGGCGCCGCCGTGCTGGGCGCGGACGGCGCGCCGCTGGCCGCCATCAGCGTGACCACGCTGCGCTTTCGCGCCAAGGAAGACACGCAGGCGGCCTACGTGCAGCCGCTGCTGGCAGCATGCAAGGCGATCTCGGCGCATATAGCGGCGATGCCTTCGCTGGCGTCGGCGCGGATGGTCTAGGCGCGGCTCTTCTCGCGCCAGTCGGCGCGGCCCATGCGATAGAGCACATGCCGCTGCATCACGGCTTGCGAGCGCAGGTTGGCGGGGACAGTGATCGAGACGATCTCTTCCAGGCCGGCCTGCTCGAAGCCGAAGTCGCCCAGCGTCCGAAGCCTTCGCGCTCGAAGTGCTCCCTGAAGCTCTGGATCTGCGCATCGCTTCTCGCCCGGTCGATGGGGCCGAGCAGGTAGCGCATCACCTCGGCGTCCGCGTTCAGCGCGGCGTAGGGTGCGGCGTCCTCGGCTCGCCAGGCGCGCAACAGCAGGCGGGGTGTCTTCAGTTCTGCGATGGCCATGGTGGCGATGATGCACGTGCCAATGAAAAATCCCTCCGTGCCCAAGCGGGCAGGGAGGGATTGCCTTGGCAGCGCCACCTCAGCGGCGCATGCGCAGATCAGCGGCGATAGCCGCCGCCGTTGCCGCCGCCACCGCCGTAGCCGCCGCCACGGTTGCCACCGCGGTTGCCGCCGCCACCACCACCACCGCCGCCGCGACGGCCGCGGCCGCCCATGCTGTCGACGCTGGTGCGCAGCGGATCGGGCTGGCCGGCGCCGAAACCGCCGCCGGATTCGGCGCGGCGATGCGCCACCGCATCGGCCTGCGTCGGGCTGTGGCTGTTGCCATGGTGGCGCGGCTGGCGCTCCTCGTGCGTGTGGGCGCCGTGCTGCTGGCTGTGGTGATGCGTGCCATGCGGCTGCGGTGCGCGGGCTGCGCCCTGGCCGCCGCGGCGTCCGCGACGGCTGCCATTGCCGCCGCCGTTGCCATTGGCGCCCTGGCCGCCGTTCGCGCCGTCACGCGCTTCGCCGTTGACGCGGCCACCGTTGCTGCGGCCGGCATTGCCATTGCCGGCGCCGCGGCCGTTGCCCTGCGCACCCTTGTTGTCGCGGATGCGCTGCATCATTTCCTGGCGCGCGGCCTTGGCGGCAGCCTGCATCACTTCGCGGCTGGGCGGACGGCCCGCGCCGCCCCAGATGGTCTGGCGGCCCATGGCGATGGGCTCGGCCCGCTCGCCTTCCTCGGGGCCGTAGCCGTCGATGACCTGCACGGGGATCGTCTGCTTGGTGAAGCGCTCGATCTCCTGCATGAAGCCTTCCTCGTCCAGGCACACCAGGCTCACGGCCTCGCCGCTGTTGCCGGCACGGCCGGTGCGGCCGATGCGGTGCACGTAGTCTTCGCTGACGTTCGGAATTTCGTAGTTCACCACGTGCGGCAGCTCGTCGATGTCGATGCCGCGGGCCGCGATGTCGGTGGCCACCAGGGCGCGGATCTCGCCGCTCTTGAAGCCGGCCAGCGCCTGCGTGCGGGCGCTCTGGCTCTTGTTGCCGTGCAGCGCCATGGCCGTGATGCCGTTCTTGGTGAGGAACTCGGCCACGTTGTTGGCGCCGAACTTGGTGCGGGTGAACACCAGCACCTGGCTCCAGTCGTTCTCGTTGATGATGTGCGCGAGCAGCGCCTTCTTCTTGCCGCGGCCCACCGGGTGGACCACCTGGGTGATGCGCTGCACCGTGGTGTTGCGCGGCGTGACCTGCACGCTCTGCGGGTTGCGCAGGAGGCCGTTGGCCAGGTCGCGGATCTCGTCGCTGAAGGTGGCGGAGAACAGCAGGCTCTGCTTTTCCTTCGGAACCAGGGCCAGGATCTTCTTCACGTCGTGGATGAAGCCCATGTCCAGCATGCGGTCGGCTTCGTCCAGCACCAGGATCTCGACGGTGGACAGGTCCAGGTGGCCCTGTTGCTGCAGATCGAGCAGGCGGCCCGGCGTGGCTACCAGGACGTCCACGCCGCGCTTGATGCGGTCGATCTGCGGGTTCATGCCCACGCCGCCGAAGATGACGGTGGAGGTCAGCGGCAGGTTCTTGCCGTAGGTGCGCACGGACTCTTCGACCTGTGCGGCGAGTTCGCGCGTGGGCGTCAGCACGAGGGCGGCAATTCCGTCCTTGCCGAACTTGTTGGTCTTGCTCTGGCCCTTGGAGAGCTTGTGCAGCAGGGGCAGGGTGAAGGCGGCGGTCTTGCCGGTGCCGGTCTGGGCGCCGGCGAGCAGATCGTGTCCTTCGAGGACGAGGGGAATGGCTTGCGCCTGGATGGGGGTGGGGTTTTCGTAGCCCTGCTCACGCACGGCTTTCAAGATGGCAGGGGCCAGCTTCAGATCGTCAAAGTTCATTGATGCAAACATGCGCCCTTCACGGCGCGGTGGTTCCGCCAATCTCCGGCGTCGCGTTGGCGCCGGGTCAGTCTCTAGGCGGATGAAACAGGAGTGGGAGCGGGAGCCCGGAGGGCGTCGCGTGAACCGACGCGGGAGGCTTCCCTCATCCCCGGCGAAGAGCCGGTGTTGCGGTCGACTGGGCCGGCAACAGGCGACATTGTCTCATGAGTTGGGACATGGCGCTGGCGGGGCCGCATCCTTGTCGTGAATCGGCATGCCGATGGGGTCAATCCGGCATGGCCCCTTGGACCCCGGGCGGAACCGGAAAAGCCCCCTGCGTTAGACTTGGCACACCAGGCCGGCCGCCGCAGGATCCGCTCCCGCGTCGCCCGGAACCGCGCCAGGTCGAAGCCGCTTGTTCGACCATCCCCATCAGATCCGCATTCAGCAGAGATAGCCATGGCCCAGTACGTCTACACCATGAACCGAGTCTCCAAGACCGTGCCGCCCAAGCGGCAGATCTTGAAGGACATCTCCCTTTCCTTCTTCCCCGGCGCCAAGATCGGCGTGCTGGGCCTCAACGGCTCGGGCAAGTCCTCGCTGCTGAAGATCATGGCCGGCATCGACAAGGAGATCGAGGGCGAGGCCCTGCCCATGCCGGGTCTGTCCATCGGCTACCTGGAGCAGGAACCCAAGCTCAACCCCGAGCACACGGTGCGCCAGGAAATCGACGAGGCCATGGGCGAGGTGAATAACGCCAAGAAGCGCCTGGAAGAGATCTACGCCGCCTACGCCGAGGAAGACGCCGACTTCGACGCGCTGGCCAAGGAGCAGGGCGAACTGGAAGCGGTGATCGCGGCCGCCGGCACCGACTCCGAGCACCAGATCGAGATCGCCGCCGACGCGCTGCGCCTGCCGGCCTGGGACGCCAAGATCGGCCTGCTCTCGGGCGGCGAGAAGCGCCGCGTGGCGCTGTGCAAGCTGCTGCTGTCCAAGCCCGACATGCTGCTGCTGGACGAACCTACCAACCACCTGGACGCCGAGTCGGTCGAGTGGCTGGAAATCTTCCTGCAGCGCTTCACCGGCACCGTGGTGGCCATCACCCACGACCGCTACTTCCTGGACAACGCCGCCGAGTGGATCCTGGAGCTGGACCGCGGCCGCGGCATTCCATGGAAGGGCAACTACAGCAACTGGCTGGAGCAGAAGGAAGCGCGCCTGGAGGCCGAGCAGAAGGGCGAGGAAGCCCATGCCAAGGCCATGAAGAAGGAACTGGAGTGGGTGCGCCAGAACCCCAAGGCACGCCAGGCCAAGAGCAAGTCTCGCCTGGCCCGCTTCGAGGAACTGAGCGACATCGAATACCAGCGCCGCAACGAGACGCAGGAAATCTTCATTCCCGTGGCCGATCGCCTGGGCAGCAAGGTCATCGAGTTCAAGAACGTCACCAAGAGCTTCGGCGACCGGGTGCTCATCGACAACCTGAGCTTCAACATCCCGGCCGGTGCCATCGTGGGCATCATCGGCCCCAACGGCGCCGGCAAGTCGACGCTGTTCAAGCTGGTGGCCGGCAAGGAGACGCCTGATTCGGGCGAGGTCGAGATCGGCCAGACCGTGAAGATGGCCTTCGTGGACCAGTCGCGCGACGTGCTGTCGGACGACAAGACCGTGTGGGAAGACATCTCCAACGGCCTGGACATCATCAACGTCGGCAAGTTCCAGATGGCCAGCCGCGCCTACGCCGGCCGCTTCAACTTCAACGGCCAGGACCAGCAGAAGAAGGTGGGCAACCTCTCCGGCGGCGAACGCGGCCGCCTGCACCTGGCCAAGACGCTGATCCAGGGCGGCAACGTGCTGCTGCTGGACGAACCCTCCAACGACCTGGACGTGGAAACCCTGCGCGCCCTGGAAGACGCGCTGCTGGAATACGCGGGCACGGTGATGGTCATCAGCCACGACCGCTGGTTCCTGGACCGCATCGCCACCCACATCCTGGCGGCCGAAGGCGATTCGCAGTGGTACTTCTTCGATGGCAACTACCAGGAGTACGAAGCCGACAAGAAGAAGCGCCTGGGCGAAGAGGGCGCCAAGCCCCATCGCGTGCGCTACAAGGCGCTCAAGTAAGAGACGGCTGACAGCCAGGCCGCAGGTCGCGGCGCATACTGGCCGATCCATCGACTGGATCGAGCGAGGTGCAGCATGCGACGTGCGAGAACCTGGCAACTGCCGCTATGGCTGGTGTTGGCCGTGGCGCTCAGCCAATGCGGCGGTGGCGGCGGCGGCACGCCGGCCAGTTCGGCGGCGCAGGGCAACACCATCGCAGGCACGACCGGTGGCACGGTCGGCCAACCGCTCACACCGGCAACGCCCGGCTCGGTGCAACTCAAGCTCACCGAGCTCATCACCAATCTCAGCAGCCCCTGGGGCCTGGCCTTCCTGCCGGACCGCCGCATGCTCATCACCGAGCGCGGCGGCACGCTGCGGCTGCGCCAGGCCGACGGGTCGGTGCCGGCCGGCGGCGACAGCGTGAGCGGCGTGCCCGCCGTCCTCGTTGCCGGGCAGGGTGGCCTGCTCGACGTGGCGGTGGACCCCGACTTTGCGAGCAACCGGCGCATCTACCTCAGCTATTCCGAAGGCACTGCCAGCGCCAACGGCACGGCGGTCGCGCGGGCGGTGCTGGACCCGGATGCGCGCGCGCTGGGCAGCGTGACGGTGATCTTCCAGCAGTTGCCCAAGGTCGCAAGCACGGCTCACTTCGGCTCGCGACTGGTGTTCGATCGCGAAGGGCGACTCGTCGTCACGCTCGGCGAGCGCCTGCTGGACACGCAACGTGGCTTTGCCCAGGACCTCGGCCGCGACAACGGCAAGGTGATGCGCATCACCACCGACGGCGCGCCCGCGCCGGGCAATCCCCTGGCGCCCGTCGCCAACACCCATCAGGACTCCATCTGGAGCTACGGCCACCGCAACCCCCAGGGCGCCGCGTTGAACCCTTCGACCGGCGAGCTCTGGGTGAGCGAGCATGGCCCACAGGGCGGCGACGAGATCAACCGCATCGTGGCCGGCCACAACTACGGCTGGCCCGTCATCAGCTACGGCCAGGAATACGGCACCACCACGCAGGTCGGCGAGGGCACGGCCAAGGCCGGCATGGACCAGCCGGTGACGTACTGGGAAGAAGTCGACGGCTCGGCCTGGACCGGCGGGCAGAAGTCCTCCATCGCGCCCAGCGGCCTGGCGTTCTACAGCGCCGATGCGATCCCGCAATGGAAGGGCAGCCTGTTCACCGGCGCGCTGGCCGGCACGGCGCTGTGGCGCATGACGCTCAACGGCAATTTCGTGACTGCACGCGAGCGGCTGCTCGCCGATCGCGGCGAGCGCATCCGCGATGTGCGCCAGGGGCCGGACGGTTGGCTGTACCTGCTCACCGACGCCAGCCCCAACGGCAAGCTGCTGCGCTTCGAGGCGCAGCAGTGAGCTAGTCGCGCCCCGCCTCGATGATCGCGTGCGCGAGCCGCGCCGGGTTGGAGAACCACATCTCGTGGCTGCCCGGACACTCGACCAGCCGGAACAGGCCCAGCCGCTCCGAGAGCCGCGGATGCCATGGCAGGCTGTGCGGCAGGGCCACGTCCTGCTGGCAGTTGAGGTAGGACTTGCCCAGCTCCAGCGCGGCCAGCGGCCGCGCGAGCGTGATCTTGTCGGTGAAGGTGCGGTAGGGGTGCGGGTTGAGCCGCTCGAAGGCCGAGGTGGCCAGCGCGAGGTCGGCGTCGTTGATGAAGGCCTCGCGCCAGATCGGGAAGGGCAGCATCACCGCGTTGTCCTGCGCGGCCGCGATGGCGTCGAAGAGCTGCACGTAGTGCGGCGGCACCATGTCGTTGAGGCACTCGCCGTCCAGGGGCACGAAGGCGTTGACGTAGACCAGGCGCTTCAGGCGCTCGGCCACCTGCTGCGCCGCGCCGGAGATCACCATGCCGCCGTAGCTGTGGCCCACCAGCCGCACTTCGCGCAGGTCCTTCGATTCGATGAGCTGCAGCAGCGAATCGATGGCGTCCTGCAGGCCGATGCGGCTGCGGTCGTCGCCGGCGCGGTTGCCCGCCAGCGTGGGGCAATGCACCGCGTGGCCCGCCTTGCGCAGGTGCTCCGCGGTGGCCTCCAGCTCGGCGCCGGTGTGCCAGGCGCCATGGACCAGGACGTAGGTGTCGCTCATCATCGTCTCCTTGTCGGCTTGCGTTGGTGATGAAGCCACTCTAGGCGCTGCCGCGGTGGCTGGATGGCCGCGGCCTGCCGTGCGAATGGCCGTTTCCCGCCAGCGGCGGCGCCTTCAGCGCACGCGCCTAAGCGCGCCGGGCGTGGCGCCCAGGTGCCGTTTGCACAGGCGCACGAAATGCGAGGCATCGAGCAGCCCCACGCGGCGCCCGATCTCGGCGATGCCGAGGCGATCGAAACGCGGCTCGGCCAGCAGCCGGCGCGCCACCGCCATGCGGCAGTCCATCAGCAGCGCCGCGAAGCTCTGCTCGCCCTCGGCCAGGCTGCGATGCAGGCTGCGCTCCGACAGGCCCAGCTGCGCCGCCACCGCGCCGACGGTCAGGCCGGGCTCTGCATGCCGATCGCGGATGGCGCCCTGGATGCGCTCGCGCATCGCCGCACGCGCGCCCGGGCCCCTGGGCGGCATCTCGCCGGCCGGAAGCTCGCTGCCGCTGGCCAGGGCCAGCAGCGCGCCAAGCTGGTCGCTGAGCAGGCGGGCCGGCAGCGGCGGCGCGGCAGCCACTTCCGGCGTGAGCTGTCGCACGAAGCTGCATAGCGCCTGTCCCCAGCCCGCCTGGCCGTCGATGCGGCGACCCACATGCTCGCAGGGCTGCGCGAGCCACGTCTCGACCCAGGCCGGCGGCAGCTCCAGCGAGACCGTGTCGGCCGACACCGGGAAGTGGAAGGCGTAGAGCTCGCGCGAATCGACCAGCACCGCATCGCCCGGCAGCAGCCGCGCCGTGCGATCGCCCTGCGAGGCGGACCAGGCGGAGTCGGTCTTGCACAGCAGGTAGAAGAAGTTGTCACGGCTGCGCGAGATGGCCGAGCGGGTGCGGTACACGTCCTGCGCGCTGCCGCGCACCCGGTTCACGCCCACCGGGCCGAGTGCGGCCGATTCGAGGCTGGACGCGAAGCGCGGCGCCACGGGGCTGGTGGCGGACATCTCCAGGAAGCCTTCGCAGATCGCGCCCACCCAGTAGTCCAGGCGCTGGGCCTGCGGCACGTCGTCGGTGGACCAGCGGTGGATTGCCTTGGCGGTCTGCATGCTGTGCATGGCGCTCATCCTTCTCGCGCCCGGCGGCGCGCCGGCCATTGTGGGGCGCTCGCCGCGGGCGGCGTGATGGGACTTGCCCGCCTCAGCGGCCGGGCGCCAGGAATCCGGTCATGCGATGCAGCTCGTCGTCGAGCGCGGCGCGGAAGGCGCTGCCGCGTGGCGAGGCCTCGGCAAAGCCCAGGGTCGGGGTCAGCTGGCCGTCGCGGGACGACAGCGTGGCCCAGCCGATCACCTGCTCGTGCCACAGCAGGGGCAGGGCGTAGTAGCCCAGGCGGCGCTGCGCGGCGGGCGTGTAGGCCTCGAACCTGTAGCGCCAGCCCCACAGCAGCTCGAAGCGCCGGCGGTCCCACACGATCGGGTCGAAGGGCGCGAGCAGTCGCAGCGCATCGTCGGCGCCCCAGCGGCGCGAGGCCGGGTTCTCGTCGGCCGGCCAGTACCAGGTGGTGCCGTCGATGCGCGCGCTGGCCAGCAGGCCCAGCGCCTCGCGCATCGCGGCCTGGGTCTGCGCCTGCAGGTGCGGTGCGCCGTAGCGCAGCAGGCGCGTGAGGTAGACCAGGCTGGAGGCGGGCAGCGGTGCGTACTTGCGCACCACCAACTCGAGCAGCGCGGCGGCGCGGAAGGCGCGGCCGGCCGGGCTGTCGTCGAGGGGCGGCGCATGGTCGACCGCCTCGTAGATGCGCGTGCCGCTGTCGCGCCGGGCCACGCGCAGCATGCCGCGGTAGTGCATGCCGTCCAGCAGTTGGGTGCTGGCATTGCTGGCGCCACCCCAGTAGTTCTGCACGCGGCCGTGGGCAAAGTGGGCCTCGACCTCGCGTGGATGCACGCGGCCCTTGGTGCGCACGAAGTCGAGCACCTGTTGGGCCTTGCGCCGCGTGGCCGTGTCCCAGGCCTTGGCGGCTTCGCGTGGATGCATCAGCGCCAGGTGCTCGCGCGGCAGGAAGCCGTAGTTGACGAGGCAGTCCTCCTCGATCGGAAGGCGCGCGTAGCGGCGCTCCAGGTCGCCGGCCACGTAGTCCTTGACGCGATGGCGCAGCGTGAGGTCCTGCGCGCGTGCCGGCGCTCGGATGGGGTCGGCCTGCACGAAGCCCAGGCGGCCGATGGCGCGCCCGAGGGTGGTAGGCGCGAAGAGGGTGCGTGCGACGGCGTAGCGCCGCAGGGCGTCGAGATCGGGGCCGGTTGCCATGCTGCCCATTGCAGCACAGACCGGCCCGGCGATCAGACCACGCTTCGGTGGCGCTCGATGCAGGTGTCCAGCGTTTCGTCGCCGCTGCGCTGCCACCAGTCCTGCGTGGAGAAGATCTCCACCTCGCTGTAGCCCGCATAGCCCGCGGCCTCGACCCAGCCGCGCAGCTTGCGCAGTTCGATCACGCCGTCGCCCATCATGCCGCGGTCGTTGAGCAGGTCGCGGGTGGGCGTGAGCCAGTCGCACACGTGGTAGGCCAGCAGGCGCTCGCGGCCGGCGCGCGCGATCTGCTGCTGCAGCTTCGGGTCCCACCACACGTGGTAGACGTCCAGAGCCACGCCGAGCATGCCGCTCTTGCCCGGGTCAAGCTGGTCGCAGATGTCCAGTGCCTGCTCCAGCGTGTTGATGCACGCGCGCTCGGCCGCCTGCATGGGATGCAGCGGCTCGATGGCCAGCGGCATGCCGACTTCGCGGGCGTATTCCAGCGAGGCGGCGATGCCGTCGAAGACCTCGGCGCGCGCACGTCCGATGTCGCAGTAGGCCGCCTTGCCGGCGAGGGCGCCGGGCAGGCTGCCGACCACCAGCACAAGGCAGGGCGCATCGAGCGTCTTGGCCTCGTCGATGGCGCGGCGGTTGTCCTCCAGCGCGGCTTTCAGTCCCGCGGCATCGGCGGCGGGATAGAAGCCGCCGCGGCAATAGCCCGAAAGCCCGATGCCGTGCGCGCGAAGTTGCGCCGCCACCTTGTCCAGGCCCGCGGCCGCCACCTGGTCGCGCCAGGGGCTGATGGCGCGCACGCCGCGCTCTGCGCACTGGTCGATGATGCGGGCCAGGCCCACCTCTTCGCCCTTCTGGCGCCGCACGGTGGCGGTGTTGATCGACAGCCAGCGATGGTCTTGCGAGAAGTCGCGCATAGGTGCTCGATCAGGCTTCGACGCCGTGCAGGGACAGCAGCGTCTTCATGCGCTGCACGGCCAGCTCTGGCTTCTCCAGCACATGCGCCGCATCGGCCAGCCGGAACAGCTCGGCCAGGTGCTGCAGCGAGCGGGTGCTCTGCTGGCCGCCCACCATGGTGAAGTGCTTCTGGTGGCCGTTGAGCCAGGCCATGAACACCACGCCCGTCTTGTAGAAGCGCGTGGGCGCGGCAAAGATGTGGCGCGACAGCGGCACCGTGGGGCCCAGGATGTCGTGGAACTTCTGCTCGTTGCCCTGCGCCAGCTCGCCCAGCGCGGCGCTCGCGGCCGGCGCGATGGCGTCGAAGATGCCCAGCAGCGCGTCGCTCTTGCCGTGCGTGGGCTCGCTGCCGGCGCCGTCCCCGGCGATCAGCTCGGCGTAGTTGAAATCGTCGCCCGTGTACATCCGCACGCCCGCGGGCAGGCGGCGGCGCATGGCGATCTCCTTGTCCTTGTCCAGCAGCGAGATCTTGATGCCGTCGACCTTCGTCGGGTTGGCGGCAATCACGGCCAGCGCCGTGTCCATCGCCTTGTCGGCATCGGCGCTGCCCCAGTAGCCGGCCAGCGCCGGGTCGAACATGTCGCCCAGCCAGTGCAGCACCACCGGCTGCTTCGCCTGGCGCAACACGCGGTCGTACACGCGCTCGTAGTCGGCCGGGCTCTTCGCAACCCGGGCGAGGGCGCGGCTGGCCATGATGATCAGCTTGCCGCCCAGGGCCTCGATGGCGGCCATCTGCTCCTCGTAGCCGCGGATGACGTCGTCCACGCTCTTCACCGAATCGATGTCCAGGTGGTCGGTGCCGCAGCCGCTGGCCAGGAAGGCGCCGGGGATGTCCTTGGCCGCGTCGATGGAGCGGCGGATCAGTTCCAGCGAGGTCTTCCAATCGAGGCCCATGCCGCGCTGCGCGGTGTCCATGGCCTCGGCCACGCCCAGGCCCAGCGACCACAGGTGGCGCCGGTAGTCGATGGTCGCGTCCCAGTCGACGGCCGCCTGCAGCCAGGGGTCGACGGCAGCCAGCGGGTCGGCCACCACGTGCGCGGCCGAGTAGGCGATGCGGTTGAACTTCAGGCCAGCAGGCGGGCGTGCGAGCACGCGGCCCTGCAGGGTGTAGGGCGCCAGCTGGCCGCCGGGGGTGGGGAGGGTGATGGTCAGGGCCATGGCGTTGCTCGCGTCAGACCTTCAGCGCAGGCACGTCGATCCAGCGGCGCTCCTGCCAACTTTCCAGGGCCTTCTCGACCAGCTGCACGCCCTTGGCGCCCTCGGGCAGCGTCCACTTGTAGGGCGCGTCTTCCACCACGTGGCGGATGAAGTGCTCCCACTGGATCTTGAAGCCATTGTCGTAGGTCTGCGAGTCCGGGATCTCCTGCCACTGGTCGAAGAAGTTCATCGTCTGCTTCTCGTCCGGGTTCCACACCGGGCGCGGCGTGGCCACGCGCGACTGGGCGCGGCAACTCGACAGGCCGGCGACGGCCGAGCCGTCGGTGCCGTCCACGTGGAAGGTCACCAGGTCGTCGCGGCGCACGCGCGTCACCCAGCTCATGTTGAGCTGCGCGATCACCGGCTCGCCGTTGTGGCCCGTCAGCTCGCAGGTGGCGTAGGCGGCATCGTCCGCGGTGGCCTGGTAGGGCTTGCCGTTTTCATCCCAGCGGGTGGGGATGTGGGTGGTGCCCAGGCAGCTCACCGACTTCACCTCGCCGAAGAGGTTGTCCAGCACGTAGCGCCAGTGGCACATCATGTCCAGGATCATCCCGCCGCCGTCTTCCTTGCGGTAGTTCCAGCTGGGGCGCTGGATGGGTTGCAGGTCGCCCTCGAACACCCAGTAGCCGAACTCCAGGCGCACGCTGAGCATGCGGCCGAAGAAGCCGGCGCGGCGCAGCATGTCCAGCTTGCGCAGGCCGGGCAGGAAGAGCTTGTCCTGCACGGCGCCGTGCTTGATGCCCTTGGTGCGGCCGGCTTCGTCGGCCAGGCGCGCGATCTCCACCGCCTCGTTGAGGTTGGTGGCGATGGGCTTCTCGCAGTACACGTGCTTGCCGGCGCGGATGGCCTTGGCCAGCAGGGTGGGGCGCATCTGCGTGGTGCCGGCGTCGAAGAAGACGGTGTCCTCGGGGTTGGCCAGCGCCGCGTCCAGGTCGGTGCCCCAGCGCGCGATGCCGTGGGCCTTGGCCAGCTGCTCGATCTTCTCGGCGTTGCGGCCGATGAGGATCGGGTCGGGCATCACCTTGTCGCCGTTGGAGAGGGTCACGCCGCCCTGCGCGCGGATGGCGCAGATGGAGCGGATCAGGTGCTGGTTCATGCCCATGCGTCCGGTGACGCCGTGCATGATGATTCCGAGTCGTTGGATTGCCATGATGTGTTGTCCTCCTGAGGGAAATGGGGGGTTACTGCGGCTGCAGGCCGGCGGCCTTCACGAGCGCCGCGTTGCTCTTGATCTCGTCCACGATGTATGCGTCGAACTGCTCGGGCTTGAGCGTCCACGCATCGGCGCCCAGCTTGTGGAAGCGCTCCTTCACCTCGGGGCTGGCCAGCGCCTTCTGCACTTCGTCGTGCAGGCGGTTGACGATGTCGCGCGGCGTCTTGGCCGGGGCCATCATCCCGATCCAGAAATTGAACTCCGAGCCCGGCACGCCGGCTTCGGCGGTGGTGGGCACGTTGGGCAGGGCGCTGGAGCGCTGGGGCGAACCCACCGCCAGGGCCAGCAGCTGGCCGTCCTTGATCTGGCCGATCACCGGGGCGATGGGCGAGAAGTAGTAGTCCACGCGGCCGGCCATCACCTCGGTGACGGCTTCGCCCGATCCCTTGAAGGGGATGTTGGTGGCTTCGATCTTGGCGGCCACGCGGAACTTCTCGGCATTCAGGTGGGTGGCGCTGCCCTGGCCGGCCGAGGCGTAGTTGATGCTGCCCGGCTTGGCGCGCGCGGCGGCCAGCAGTTCCTGCAGGGTCTTGATGTTCTTGCTCGGCGAGATCACCAGCGCGTTGGGCAGCGTGGAGATCGGCGTGACACCGGCGAAGTCGTGCACCGTGTCGAAAGGCAGCTTCGCGAAGGTGGAGGGGCTCACCGTGTGCGACGACGAGTGGATCATGATCGTGTAGCCGTCCGGCGCGGCCGTCGCCACCATCTGCTGGCCGATGGTGCCGCTGGCGCCAGCGCGGTTGTCGATGACCACGGCCTGGCCCATGCTGGCGCCCATCTTGTCGGTGATGGCGCGCGCAATGATGTCCGTGGTGCTGCCGGCGGCGAAGGGCACCACCACGCGGATCGGCTTGGTGGGATAGCCGTTCTGCGCCAGGGCGCTGGTGGCGGAAAGGCTGGCCAGGGCGACGAGCGAACTGGCGGCGGCAAGGCGGGCAAAGCGATTCATCTCAGGTCTCCGTTGTGTTCTTAATTCACCGACTAGTGAATAGAGTGCATTCTAGGGCCCGGTACGGGAGGGGGTCAAGAGACCATTTCCCTAGAGAAGTTGATGGACTTGGGGAGAATCGGCGGGCTGCTAATTCACCACTCGGTTCGCATGGCGTCCCAGTGGATGCCCCCGCCCTTGCCGGTGCCGCCGAAGCCGGGTTCGGCCAGGAGGCTGCGAAGGTCGATCTGCCCGCCCTCGATGCGAAGGCGCACCGCGCCCGCGCTATGCATGTACAGGTCGGGGTGCGCGCGCAGGAAGTTCTTCTGTTCCTCTTCCGGCAGCGCGGCCATGCCGTTGACGTAGTGGTGGCCGTTGCGCTCGACGTGCGACAGGCCCAGCCAGCCGACCAGCGCCAGGTCCTGCTGCAGGCCCACGCCGGCCTGCATGGTCAGGTCCTCGCCGGACAGGAAGAGCCCGGCGCGCGGCCCCGCCTGCGCGCAGCGCGCCGCGTTGATGGCGGACTTGTAGAAGCCCTTGCAGCTCTTGCTCGACACGCCGCAGTAGCCCAGGGTGCGCGCCTCGACGAAGCTCTCGATGCGGCTGTCGGACTCGTCCACCAGGAGCGGCATGCGTGCCGAGGCGATGCCCAGGTCCTGTTGAAGGGCGGTGGCGCGCTGGATGGGCTGCTCGATGAAGGCGCACTTGCCCGCCAGCCCCGCGAGCGCCGGCGCGGCTAGGAAGGCGTCTAGGAACTCGCCGAAGGCGGCCGCGTCCTGGTACTGCTCGTTGCCGTCCAGGGTGACCAGCTCGGCCACCGGGTCGACAAGGCGGGCGATGCGCGCCAGGCGCCGCAGGTCCGCGTCGGTGTCGCCGCAGAGCTTGAGCTTGAAATGCGTGTGGCCGTAGTGGGCAATGGCCCCTTCCAGCGAGGTGGGCAGCCCGTCGTGCACGGCACCGGCCGTAGCGGCCTCGGCTTCCTCGATGGCGTCGGCCAGGCCCACCGTGTGCCGCGCGGCGATGCGCTGGCGCGGCTGCTGCGCCTTCGCGAAGGCGTCGAAGTCGAAGCCCTGCAGGTCCGGCGCGAGCGCGGCGGGGGCGATGCCGGGCAGGTTGTCCGACATGGCCCGGGCGAAGCTGCAGTCGTGCCGCAGGCACAGGGCGTCGAGCAGCGCGCGGTCCAGCAGGGCCGGGCCGTAGCTGGTCACCAGCGGGTTCAGGCCGGCGCGCTCGCCGGCCGCCATCAGGTCCGCGTAGTGGCTGGCGAAATGGCCCCAGGCCGTGTGCGTGTCAGCCGACGACGTGTAGGCGCTGCGCGCCGCCTGCAGCGCGCGGCGCAGCTGGGTGAAGTTGTCCTCGTTGGAGAGATGCGGGACCTTGTCGAACCACTTGGGAATCATCATCTCCGCCGCGCAGCCTTCGGCGCTGCTGCCGTCCTCCAGGCGGATGCGCGCATGCACGTACACCTGGGGACAGGCGGTGACCGTGGCCGCGCCGAAGCGGAAAGGCAGGCGCAGCGCCACGTCGCGCTCGAAGAAGCGGATCGCCTCGATGGTGAATCGTGGCGCCGGCATGGCTCAGTGGTCCAGGCTGCCCTGGGCGAAGAAGTGCCCGCGCACCGTCTTCGCGTAGGCGGCGAACTCGGGCGAGGCCATGATGTCCAGCCCGCGCTCGGCCGGCAGGTCGATGTCGTAGACGGCCGCGATGCTGCCGGGGCGCTCGCTCATCACGATCACCCGGTCCGACAGGAAGATGGCCTCGGGAATGCTGTGCGTGATCAGCATCACCGTCTTGCGCTCGCCGGTGGCCCAGATGCGGCGAAGCTCCAGGTTCATCTTCTCGCGCGTCATGGCGTCCAGCGCGCCGAAAGGCTCGTCCATCAGCAGCACCGAAGGATCGTGCAGCAAGGCGCGGCAGATGGAGGCGCGCTGCTGCATCCCACCCGACAGCTGCCAGGGGTACTTGCCCTCGAAGCCCTGCAGGCCCGCCATGGCGATGAGTTCGGCCGCGCGGGCGCGCGCCGGTCCCATGGGCATGTGGCGCATCTCCGCCTGCAGCAGGATGTTGTCGAGCACGGAGCGCCAGGCCAGCAGCACCGCGCTCTGGAACACGATGCCCACGTCCTTCTGCGGCCCCTTGATGGGCTGGCCGGCAAGGGTGAGCGAGCCGCCGCTGATGGGCAGCAGGCCCGCCACCATCTTCAGGAGCGTGCTCTTGCCGCAGCCCGAGGGCCCCACCACCGACACGAACTCGCCGCGCTTGATGGCGAAGTCCAGGGGGCGCAGCGACTCGACCGGTCCGTCCTTGGTCTGGTAGGTCTTGCTGACACCACGGGCTTCGATCAGGACGTCGTCGACATCGGAACGGGGGGAGGGCATGGGCGCGGGCGGCTTTCTTCTTCTCTTGCGATTACTTTGCCGAGGGCAGGAAGTCCAGCGTCACGTAGTCCTCGGGCTTGCCGCGCGTGGACGCTTCCATGCCGCCGTACTGCACCAGCAGGTCCAGCGACTTGTCGACGTTCTTCATGTCCACGCGGAAGGGCGGCTGGCCCTTGGTCTCGGGCGTGTGATACAGGGCCACGCTCTGCTTCATGCCGATGATGAGCGTGTCGCGCACGCCGGCCTTGGGGTTGGCCTTGAGCATGGCGTCCACCGCGGCCTCGGGGCTCTTCTCGGCCGCTTCGGCGGCCTTGGTCGAGGCGCGCATGAAGCGCTTCACGAGGTCGGGGTTCTCGGTGAGCAGGTTCTTGTTGGTGATGATGCCGGAGCTGATCTGGTTCACGCCCGAGTCGGCGAAACGGATCGGCGTCACCGGCTTGCCGGTGGCGTCCTGCAGCTTGATGGCCTGGTCCATCACGTAGCCCAGCAGCAGGTCGGCCTGGCCGTTCATCACCGCGTTCAGCTTGGTCTGCGCGTCGCCCGAGACGATCTTGATCTGGTCGGCGTTGATGTTGTTGGCCTTGAGGAACACCGGCCACATCTGCGACATGGAGTCGCCCGGCGTCACTGCCACCGTCTTGCCGATGATGTCCTTGGGCGTCTTGATGTTCTTCTCGGTGAAGCCCATGACAGACATCGGGCTCACCTGGAACAGCACGCCGGTGGACTTCAGCGGCGCGCCCTTCGCGGCGGCCTTGATCATGGTGGTCACGTCGATGTAGCCGAAGGTGGCCGACTTGGCCGCCACTGCCTGCGCCGTCACCGCCGAGCCGCGGCCTTCCTGGATCTCCAGGTCGATGCCCTCGTCCTTGTAGTAGTTCAGTTCCTTGCCCAGGAAGAAGGGCGCGTGCTCGCTGTAGAGGTACCAGTTCAGCATCAGCGTGACCTTGTCGGCGGGCTTGGTCTGGGCCTGCGCCGGCGAAAGCGCCACGAGCGCGCCGACGGCGCCGGCCAGCAGGGCGGGAAGCATCTTCATGGTTGTCTCCTTCTTGATCTGTGGGAAAGGCTGGGCTCAGAACACCTGGCGCTGCGAGGCATGCCAGGGAATCATCAGCCGCTCGACGATGTCGACGGCGACGAACAGGATCACGCCGATGCTCGAGAGCACCACCAGCGCAGCGAACATCAGGGGCAGGTCGAAGTTTCCGTTGGCCACCTGCAGCACGTAGCCGATGCCGGAGTTGGAGCCCACGAACTCACCGACGACGGCGCCCACCACGGCCAGCGTGATCGACACCTTCAGGCCGCTGAAGATGGCCGGCAGGGCCTGCGGCAGGCTGATCTTGAAGAAGGTCTGCAGCCGGCTCGCGCCCATGGAGCGGGCCAGGTCCAGCATGTCGGGCTCCACCGACTTGAAGCCCATCACCGTGGATACCACCACCGGAAAGAAGCCCAGCAGGAAGGCCGACACCACCTTGGGGAAGATGCCGAAGCCGAACCACACCACGAACAGCGGCGCGATCGCCACCTTGGGGATGCTCTGCGAGAACACCAGCAACGGGTAGACGTAGGACTCCACCAGCCGCGAGTAGGCGATGCACATCGCGATCGGGATGCCGATGAGGATGGTCAGGCCGAAGCCGCCAAGCGTGGCCAGGGTGGTCTTCCAGCTCTCGGCGATCAGGCGCGGCCATTCGGCCACCAGCTGCTTGACCACCTGCAGCGGCGGCGGGATCAGGTAGGCCGGGATGCCGAAGAGGCGGATGGCCAGGTCCCACAGCACGAGCAGCACCACGATGAGCACGAAGGGGCGTAGCGCTGGCTGCAGCAGCAGGTTGCGAAGCATGGAAGAAGAACTCCGGTGGGCAAGCCGATGCCGGCGCGCACCCTCCGGGCCCGCACGGCATTTAACCAATCGGTGAATTCTTCGGTCCGCAGACCCCTGGTGTCAATCGCCCCTAGGGAAAGCACGGGGCGAGAAGCGACCCCTACTTCAGCACGTAGCCCAGCACCATTTCCTTCATGTGCGACAGGCGCTGCGCCAGCGCCTTGGGCGTGCGCAGGTCGCGGCCGAAGATGGTGGAGAGGGTGGGGTTGTTCGACAGGTAGAAGTAGCAGATCGAGGCGATCGAGATGTAGAGCTGGATCGGATCGACGCCGTCGCGGAACAGGTCCTGCTTGCGGCCGCGCTCCAGCACCTCGGCCAGCATGGCCACCAGCGGGGAGTTCATCTCCTGGATGCGCTTCGATTCCTTCAGGTGCACCGCCTGGTGCAGGTTCTCGCTGTTGAGCAGGGCGATGAACTCCGGATGCTCCAGGTAGTAGTGCCAGGTGAAGGAGACCAGCTGGCGGATGGCTTCCACCGGATCCATCTCGTCCAGGTGCAAGGCCTGCTCGGCGGCGCGGATGTCGGCGTAGGTGCGCTCCAGTACCGCCAGGAACAGGTCGTCCTTGTTGCCGAAGTAGTAGTAGATCAGGCGCTTGTTGATCTCCGCGCGCTCGGCGATGCGGTCCACGCGGCCGCCGGCATAGCCGTACTGCGCGAACTCGTCCATCGCCGCGGCAAGGATCAGCAGCTGCGACTTGTCGGCGTCGCGCAGGCGCGGGGTGGAGGAGGTGGCGGGCATCGTTGTCTTGTAACCAGTGGGTGAATTGTCTGCTGCCGCCGCATTGTGCGACGGCCGGGCGCAGGGAGCGACACGATAATGGACGAATCGCCGCTTCCCTCTCGTTTTCCCCATGAGCGCAACACCTGCCGGCCGCCTGATCGTCCAATGCCTGATCGAGCAGGGCGTCGATACCTGCTTCGGCGTGCCAGGCGAAAGCTTCCTGGCGGTGCTCGACGGCTTCCATGCCGAGCGCGAGCGCATCCGCTTCATCATCAACCGCCAGGAGGGCGGCGCCGCCTTCATGGCCGACGCGCATGCGCGCATCAGCGGGCGGCCGGGCGTGTGCTTCGTCACCCGCGGGCCGGGGGCCACCAATGCGTCCATCGGGGTGCACACGGCCTTCCAGGATTCCACGCCGATGGTGCTCTTCATCGGCGACGTGGGCAGCGACTTCCGCGACCGCGAGGCCTTCCAGGAGGTGGACTACGGCAGCTTCTTCGGTCCCAGCACCAAGGGCTTCGCCAAGCGGGTCGAGCGCATCGACGATCCGGAACGCATTCCGGAGTACGTCTCTCGCGCCTTCGCCACCGCCATGAACGGCCGGCCGGGCCCGGTGGTGCTGGTGCTGCCGGAAGACATGCTGGCCAAGAGCGCGAAGGCGACGCCGCTGCCGCGCCTGGAGGCGGTGCAGCCCTGGAGCGACCCGGGCGCACTGCGCGAACTGCGCGAGCTGCTGCTGGCGTCCAGCAAGCCCTTCGTCATCGCCGGCGGCAGCGGCTGGACGCCGCAGGCGGCCCAGGCCCTGCAGCGCTTCGCCGAGAACTGGCGCCTGCCGGTGGGCAATGCCTTCCGCTTTCAAGACACTTTCGACAACCACCATCCGCTCTACGCGGGCGACGTGGGCATCGCCATCAACCCGAAGCTGGCGCAGCGCATCAAGGACAGCGACCTGGTGATCGCCATCGGCGCGCGCCTGGGCGAGATGACCACCAGCGGCTACACGCTGCTGGAGGCGCCAAGGTCAAGGCAGAAGCTGGTGCACATCCATGCCAGCGCCGAGGAGCTCAACCGCGTCTACCAGGCCGACCTGGCCATCAACGCCGGCATGAGCGCCGCCGCGCGCAGCCTGGAGGTGCTCACGGCCCCGACGGAGCTGCCCTGGGAGGCATGGGCGCAGGCTGCCCATGCCGACTACCTGGCCAACCTTGAGCCCAATCCCCTGGCCGGCATGCCCGCCGGCGCGCTGCCGCGCGGGCAGGTGGACATGGCCGCGGTCGTGGCGCTGCTGCAGAAGCACTTGCCGCCCGATGCAGCCATCACCAACGGCGCCGGAAATTTCGCCAGCTGGGTGCACCGCTTCTTTCGCTACCACGGCCTTGCCAAGGGCCACAAGACGCAGCTGGCGCCCACGGCAGGGTCGATGGGCTACGGCGTGCCCGCAGGCATCGCGGCGAACCTGGTGAGCGGCCGCGTGGCCTTCACCATCGCGGGCGACGGGGACTTCCTCATGAACGGGCAAGAGCTCGCCACCGCGGTGCAGCATGGCGGCAAGAGCATCATCGTGCTGCTCAACAACGGCATGTTCGGGACCATCCGCATGCACCAGGAGCGCGAGTTCCCGGCGCAGGTGAGCGGCACGGATCTGCGCAATCCCGACTTCTGCGCGCTGGCCCGGGCCTACGGCTACGCGGCCGAGCAGGTCGCTCAGACGGCGCAGTTCGAAGCGGCCCTGCTGCGCGCGCTGGCGGCCGACACGGGCACGCTGATCGAGATTCCGCTGGACCCTGAAGTCATCACCACGCGCGGCACGCTCAGCTCTATCACGCAGGCCGCCAAGGCTCGGCTGGCCCGATAGGCGCAGGCAGCAGGCAAAGAAAAAGCCGGCGGTTGCCGGCTTTGTTCATGGTGGGTGCGGCGGGCGCACCCGAAGCGCAGTGGCTTACTTGACGTGCTTGCCGATCAGGGCAGCCAGCTCGAACATCGACACCTGGCTCTTGCCGAAGATGTCCTTCAGCTTGGCGTCGGCATTGATCATGCGCTTGTTGGCCTTGTCCTGCAGGCCGTTCTTCTTGATGTAGTCCCACAGCTTGCTCACGATGGCGGTGCGCGGCAGGGGAGCCGAGCCGACCACGGCGCCCAGGGCGGCGCTGGGGGTCAGGGCCTTCATGAAGGCGGCGTTGGGGGTGCGCTTCTTGGCCGGAGCGGCCTTCTTGGCGGGAGCCTTCTTCGCCGGAGCAGCCTTCTTGGCAGGAGCTGCCTTCTTCGCCGGAGCCTTCTTGGCCGGAGCGGCCTTCTTTGCCGGAGCGGCCTTTTTCGCCGGGGCCTTCTTGGCCGCGGCCTTCTTTGCAGTTGCCATGGTTGATTTCCTTTTTTGGATTAGAGATTCACCAATGAAAACATCGCTCCACTGGCATTGCGGATGCTAAGGGAGAAAAAACGTGTTTCCAAGGGAGAGAACCACTTTTTCATTGGGAGTTGTTGTTTTTTTCAGAGGGAAGCCACACGGAGGCGCTAGAGGGAGCCGCACCACGCCTTCCAGGCCATGTTGCCAGGAGGACGCCGAGCAGCGCCGAGGCGAAGGCCAGCACCTGCATCCCGGAGAGTTTTTCGCCCAGCGCGAGCACGCCCACGAGCGCAGCGCTCACCGGCAGCATCACCGTGAAGACGCCCGCCTGCGAGGCCGGGACGCTGCGCAGGCCGGTCATCCAGAGCCACACCGTCCAGATGCTGGCCGCCAGCGCGTAGAGCACCAGGAAGCCCCAGAAGGGCAGCGGCACCGCGCCGAAGTCGAAGCTGAGAGCGAACCAGACCCCGAAGGGCGTGGACAGCACGAAGCCCCAGAGGTTGATGAGCGCACTGATGCGCCGCGGCCCCAGCTTGCCGGTGAGCGACTTGCCGATCACCGCGTAGGAGGCCTCGCACAGCACCGCGCAGAACACCAGCACGTTGCCCAGCCAAGGCATCGCGCCCGCTGCCGCCGGCGTCTGCGCGCCGCCGTGCGCGGGCGAAAAGGCCAGCAGCCCGATGCCCACGGCCGCGCAGGCGATGGCCAGCATCACGCGGCCGCTGATGCGCTCGCGCAGGAAGATGCGGCTGATGATCGCCACCACCGCAGGGATGGCGGCCATGATCACGCCGGCCGAGACCGCGCTGGTCAGACTCACGCCGAAGAGCATGCAGATCGAGAACAGGAAGTTGCCGAGGAAGGACTCGAGGAAGACCAGGCCGCGCGTGCGCCGTGTCATCGGTGGCTCGCTGGCCGGCCGGCGCAGCCAGTGCGGCATGGCCAGGGCGGCGATGCCGAAGCGCAGCCATGCGAGCAGCAGCACGGGGAAGGCCGCCACCAGGGGCTTGGACAAGGCGACGTAGCAGCCCACCAGCGACATGCTGAGGGCCAGGCAGCCATAGGCGACGATGCGTGGGGGTGTGTGCGCGGAACTCAACGCCAGTGTTCTTGTTGCGGGAAACTCGATCGATCATGCCCGAAGCATCCAACCCCATTCCCGAGAACCGCTACGTCTTCGTCTACGGCACCTTGCGCGCCGGCGGCAGCAACGACATCGCGCGTTTTCATCCCGCCCCGCACCTGGTCGGCCACGCGGAAATCGCGGGCACGCTGTACGACCTGGGGGCGTACCCGGGCGCCTCGCTGGGCGGCGCGGGCCGGTTGGTGGGCGAGGTCTATCGCATCGATCCCGGCCTGGAACTGCAGCTCGACCAGCTCGAAGAAGTGGCGCCCGATGACGAGGGCCTCTACATCAAGCGCGAGGTGCCGGTGCAGGTGGGCATGCAGCGGCTGCACTGCCTGGTCTACGAGATCCATCCGAAGCGCGTCGCCGGGCGGCCCGTGATCGGCGGCGGCGACTGGTTTCGTAGGCCGTGAAGGGCGGACTTTCATCCGGGCAAACGGCATTTCACATTGCGGCAACGGGGCTTGCTGCGCTGCAAGAAAATTTCTCAATACAAGAAAAATAATTTCGCATTGAGAAAATATCTTTTAACTTGTTGATTTTGTTGAAGCAAAAATAAGTCTTCTATAAGACATAAGAGTTGAGCATGCGAGTAGAGTGGAGCCCATGGCCACCCCGGCCGAACGCTTTCACTCAACCCCTCGGAGCTTGACCATGCCGCAATCCTTCACCGAACAACTGAGCCGCGAACAGCAGATCGCCGCCCTCGAAAAAGACTGGGCTACCAACCCCCGCTGGAAGGGCATCAAGCGCAACTACAGCGCCGCCGACGTGGTGCGCCTGCGCGGCTCCTTCCCGATCGAGAACACGCTGGCCCGCCGCGGTGCCGAGAAGCTGTGGGAACTGATCAACGGAGGCGCCAAGAAGGGCTACGTCAACTCCTTCGGCGCCATCTCCGGCGGCCAGGCGCTGCAGCAGGCCAAGGCCGGCCTGGAAGCCGTGTACCTGTCGGGCTGGCAGGTCGCCGCCGACGGCAACACCTCCGAGACCATGTACCCCGACCAGTCGCTGTATGCCTACGACTCGGTGCCGGCCATGGTCCGCCGCATCAACAACACCTTCAAGCGCGCCGACGAGATCCAGTGGGGCCGCGGCGTGAACCCGGGCGACAAGGAATTCATCGACTTCTTCCTGCCCATCGTGGCCGACGCGGAAGCTGGCTTCGGCGGCGTGCTGAACGCCTTCGAATTGATGAAGAACATGATCGGCGCAGGCGCTGCCGGCGTGCACTTCGAAGACCAGCTGGCCGCCGTGAAGAAGTGCGGCCACATGGGTGGCAAGGTGCTGGTGCCCACGCAGGAAGCCGTCGAGAAGCTGCAGGCCGCGCGCTTCGCCGCCGACGTGATGGGCGTGCCCACCATCGTGCTGGCCCGTACCGACGCGGAAGCCGCCAACCTGCTGACCAGCGACCACGACGCCAACGACAAGCCCTTCCTGACGGGCGAGCGCACGCAAGAGGGCTTCTTCCGCGTCCGCAACGGCCTGGAGCAGGGCATCAGCCGCGGCTTGGCCTACGCCGAGGTGGCAGACCTGGTGTGGTGCGAAACCGGCACGCCCGACCTGGGCTTCGCCCGCGAGTTCGCCCAGGCCCTGCACGCCAAGTTCCCGGGCAAGCTGCTCTCGTACAACTGCTCGCCTTCCTTCAACTGGAAGAAGCACCTGGACGACAAGACCATCGCCGCCTTCCAGGACGAGCTCTCGGCCATGGGCTACAAGTACCAGTTCATCACCCTGGCTGGCATCCACAGCAACTGGTACAACACCTTCAAGTTCTCGCACGCCTATGCCCGCGGCGAAGGCATGAAGCACTACGTGGAAATGGTGCAGGAGCCCGAATTCGCGGCTCGCGAGCAGGGCTACACCTTCGTGTCGCACCAGCAGGAAGTCGGCGCCGGCTACTTCGACGACGTCACCACCGTGATCCAGGGCGGCTCGTCCTCGGTCAAGGCGCTGACCGGCTCGACCGAAGAAGAGCAGTTCCACTGATCGACTGATTCGCTGTCACATCCTCAGCCCGGCCGCGTGCCGGGCTTTTTTGTGCCCGATGCGGCGTGGGGCGCAGGAAACACCCGTTTGTTCGGGTAAACGACGATCCGGGCCCGAGCCGGTAGAATGGCAGTCTTCAACGTCTAACAAGGGCGAGAAAGGCAATCTGGTTATGACACCGCGAACTACGGCAGGCACCTTCAGCCGCCTGGTCCAGGAAGGACCCGGCCGGTAGTTGCCGCGCGCGCTGGTTTCGCCAGCAGTCAAACCCACACGAAGCGCGGTCCCATCCGCGCTTTTTTGTTTTCTTGTCCGAGGTTTTCCAATGATCCAGATCACGCTCCCCGACAACTCGCAGCGCGAGTTCCCCGGCCCGGTTTCGGTGGCCGACGTTGCCAAGTCCATCGGCCCTGGCCTGGCGAAGATGACGCTGGCCGGCAAGGTCGACGGCCGCCTGGTGGATGCCAGCGACGTCATCGACCACTCCGCCAGGCTGCAGATCATCACGCCCAAGGACGAGGAGGGCCTGGAGATCATCCGCCACTCCACGGCGCACCTGGTGGGCCATGCCGTCAAGCAGTTGTATCCCACGGCCAAGATGGTGATCGGCCCGGTGATCGACGAGGGCTTCTACTACGACATCTCCTACGAGCGCCCCTTCACGCCCGAGGACATGGAGGCCATCGAGGCGCGCATGCGCGAGCTGATCAACCAGGACTACGACGTCGTCAAGAAGATGACGCCGCGCGACGAGGTGATCGAGGTCTTCAAGAATCGCGGCGAGGACTACAAGCTGCGCCTGGTCGAGGACATGCCCGACGAGAAGGCCATGGGCCTGTACTACCACCAGGAATACGTGGACATGTGCCGTGGCCCGCACGTGCCCAACACGCGCTTCCTGAAGGTCTTCAAGCTCACGAAGCTGGCCGGCGCCTACTGGCGCGGCGACGCCAAGAACGAGCAGCTGCAGCGCATCTACGGCACGGCCTGGGCCGACAAGAAGCAGCTGGACCAGTACATCCAGCGCATCGAAGAGGCCGAGAAGCGCGACCACCGGCGCCTGGGCAAGGAGCTGGACCTGTTCCACATCGACGAGGTGGCGCCGGGCCTGGTGTTCTGGCATCCCAAGGGCTGGGCGATCTGGCAGCAGGTCGAGCAGTACATGCGCAAGGTCTACCGCGACACGGGCTACCAGGAGGTCAAGGGCCCGCAGATCCTCGACAAGAGCCTGTGGGAGAAGACGGGCCACTGGCAGAACTACCGCGAGAACATGTTCGTCACGGAGTCGGAAAAGCGCGACTACGCGCTCAAGCCTATGAACTGCCCCGGCCACGTCACGATCTTCAAGAGTGACCTGCGCAGCTACCGCGACCTGCCGCTGCGCTACGGCGAATTCGGCCAGTGCCACCGCAACGAGCCCTCGGGCGGCCTGCACGGCATCATGCGCGTGCGCGGCTTCACGCAGGACGACGGCCACATCTTCTGCACGGAAGATCAGATCCTGGACGAATGCGTGGCCTACACGGCCCAGTTGCTCAAGGTCTATGCCGACTTCGGCTTCACGGACATCCTCTACAAGGTGGCCACGCGCCCGGAGCACCGCATCGGCACGGATGAGGCCTGGGACAAGGCCGAGAACGCGCTGATGGAGGCGCTGCGCCGCTCGGGCGTTGAATTCGTCATCGCCCCGGGGGACGGCGCCTTCTACGGCCCCAAGATCGAGTACACGCTGCGCGACGCCATCGGCCGCCAGTGGCAGTGCGGCACGATGCAGGTCGACTTCTTCATGGCCGAGCGCTTGGGCGCGGAATACGTAACGGAAAGCAGCGGCCGGGCCCACCCCGTGATGCTGCACCGTGCCATCGTGGGCAGCCTGGAGCGCTTCATCGGCATGCTGATCGAGCACCACGCCGGCGCGATGCCCGCCTGGCTGGCGCCGGTGCAGGTTTCGGTCCTCAACATCAGCGAGGGACAGGCCGATTACGCTGCAGAAGTAACAAAATCGTTGCAGAATCAAGGGCTTAGGGCCCAGCTTGATCTGCACAACGAGAAGATTACGTATAAAATACGCAAGCATTCGTTGCAAAAGCTCCCTTACATCCTCGTCGTGGGCGACAAGGAAAAGGAAGCGGGTGCCGTCGCAGTGCGCGCCCGAGGCAATATTGACCTCGGTGCCATGTCCCTCGAGGCGTTCTCTCAAAAGATCGCCGAGGACATTCAACACAAGCGTTGATCGAATCGCCATGCCGGCTTGGCTTGCATGGCTTTCTCCCATCAGCCTTGTGGGTGCGCACCTAGACGGCTTTCGCCGTGCCTGAACGGCAAACTGACTGAAGGATTGACCATCGCTACTGCATTTCGCGACCGCCGCCACCGCGAGGAACGGCAACACCGCCTGAACCGGGAGATCATGGCCCCGGAAGTCCGCCTGATCGGGCCGGAAAACGAACAGCTTGGCGTTGTGAGCCTGGCTGAGGCTCTTCGTATGGCGGGCGACGCCGACGTGGACCTGGTGGAAGTCGTCGCCAATGCCACGCCGCCGGTCTGCCGGCTGATCGAGTACGGGAAGTTCAAGTACCACGAGCAGAAGAAGGCGGCTGAAGCGAAGTCCAAGCAGAAGGTCATCGAGGTCAAGGAAGTCAAGTTCCGGCCGGGCACCGACGACGGCGACTACAACATCAAGTTGCGCAACATCCGGCGCTTTCTCGAGGACGGCGACAAATGCAAGATCACGCTGCGCTTCCGCGGCCGCGAGATCACGCACCAGGAGCTGGGGCTGGCGCTGTTGCAGCGCATCCGCGACGACCTCGGGGATTCGATCATGGTCGAGCAGTTTCCGAAGCTCGAGGGCCGGCAGATGATCATGATGATCGCGCCGGGCCGCAAGAAGCCCGCTGGCGGGGCTGCCAAGCCGGCGGAGCCGGCAACCAGCACGGCCACGACGGCCTGACCTGGCGGCATTGAGTTGGTGAGTTTTTGAAGGGATTTCGCCTCGGCCGAAAGGGCGGGGCGGGATGAAGAAGTGTCTCGGGGCCAACAAGTCCATGGAATCAATCCGCGGCGCCTCACGAGCACAAATTAAAGGAGCATGAACATGCCCAAAATGAAGACCAAGAGCAGCGCGAAAAAACGTTTCCGCGTTCGTCCCGGTGGCACCGTCAAGCGCGGTCAAGCCTTCAAGCGTCACATCCTGACCAAGAAGACCACCAAGAACAAGCGCCACCTGCGTGGTGCCGTGACGGTGCACGAGACCAACATGGTTTCGATGGCCGCCATGCTGCCCGGCATGGGCATTTGATCAACTGACGAACAAGGAGTAATCACATGCCTCGCGTCAAACGTGGTGTAACGGCTCGCGCCCGCCATAAGAAGGTTCTCGCCCTTGCCAAGGGTTTCCGCGGTCGTCGCGGCAATGTCTTCCGCATCGCCAAGCAGGCGGTGATGAAGGCGGGCCAGTACGCCTACCGTGACCGTCGTACGAAGAAGCGCGTCTTCCGCCAACTGTGGATCGCGCGTATCAACGCTGCCTCGCGTGAACTGGGCCTGACCTACAGCCAGTTCGCCAACGGCATCCGCAAGGCCGGTATCGAGATCGACCGCAAGGTCCTGGCCGATATCGCCGTGCACGACAAGGCCGCTTTTGCCGGCATCGTGGAGCAGGTCAAGGCCAAGCTGGCTGCTTGATCCTGCACGTCGGGCCGCCGCCTCTCGCAGGCAGTCGGCCCGCGCCCACGGTACAAGGGCTGGCGCTTGCAAGAGCACCAGCCCTTTTTTGTTTTCTCCCGCGCCTTCCTCGCTAGATCAAAAAAGATTCCTCCATGAACGAGCTGGACACCCTGGTCGACAACGCCCGTGCCGCCTTCGCCAATGCCTCCGCGCCGGCGGACCTCGAGAACGCCAAGGCGCAGTTTCTGGGCAAGTCCGGCCGCATCACCGAGCTGATGAAGGGCATGGCCCAGCTGTCGGTGGACGAGAAGAAGTCGCGCGGCGCCGCCATCAACGTCGCCAAGCAGGCCATCGAGGCCGCACTGACCGAGCGCCGCCAGCAGCTGGCCGATGCCGAGCTCGACGCCCAGTTGCGCGCCGAGGCGCTCGACGTCACGCTGCCCGGCCGCCGCCGCGCCGGAGGCGGCCTGCACCCCGTGGCCCGCGCCCAGGAGCGCATCGAGGCCATCTTCGCCAGCATGGGCTTCGACGTGGCCGACGGCCCCGAGATCGAGACCGACTGGTACAGCTTCACCTCGCTGAACAACCCGCCGAACCATCCGGCGCGCTCGATGCAGGACACCTTCTACGTCGACATGAAGGACGAGGAAGGCCTGCTGTTCAACCTGCGCCCGCATACCTCGCCGATGCAGGTGCGCTATGCCCAGGCCCACGCGAAGAAGTACGCCGGCCAGGAGCACATGCCCGACATCCGCGTGATCGCCCCGGGCCGCACCTACCGCGTCGACAGCGACGCCACTCACTCCCCCATGTTCCACCAGGTCGAGGGCCTGTGGATCGGCGAGAACGTCAGCTTCAAGGACCTGAAGGTGATGTACCTGGACTTCGTGCGCACCTTCTTCGAGACCGACGCGCTCAAGCTGCGCTTCCGCCCCAGCTACTTCCCCTTCACCGAGCCCAGCGCCGAAATCGACATCATGTTCGAGCAGGGCCCGCTGGCCGGCCGCTGGCTGGAGGTGTCCGGCTCCGGCCAGGTGCATCCGCAGGTGGTGCGCAACATGGGCCTGGACCCGGAGCGCTACATTGGCTTCGCCTTCGGCTCGGGCATCGACCGCCTGGCCATGCTGCGCTACGGCGTGAGCGACCTGCGCCTGTTCTTCGACGGCGACCTGCGCTTCCTTTCGCAATTCCAGTAATCCACCCCGAACAAGAGCGTCGCAAGAAAAATGCAATTCCCCGAGTCCTGGCTGCGCGAGTTCTGCAACCCGCCGCTGACGAGCGAACAACTGGCCGACACCCTGACCATGGGCGGCTTCGAGGTGGAAGAACGCCGCCCGGTGGCACCGCCCTTCACCAAGATCGTGGTGGGCGAGATCAAGGAAGCCGTGCAGCACCCCAACGCCGATCGCCTGCGCGTGTGCCAGGTGGATGCGGGGCAGGGCGCGCTGCTGAACATCGTCTGCGGCGCACCCAATGCCCGCGTGGGCATCAAGGTGCCCTGCGCGCTGGTGGGGGCGGAGCTGCCGCCGGGTGAAGACGGCAAGCCCTTCCAGATCAAGCTGGGCAAGCTGCGCGGCGTCGAGAGCCAGGGCATGCTGTGCTCGGCGCGCGAACTGCAGCTGTCCGACGACCACGGCGGTCTGCTCGAACTGGCCGACGACGCGCCCGTGGGCGCCGACGTGCGCGAGGTGCTCAAGCTCGACGACATGCTGCTCACGCTCAAGCTCACGCCCAACCTGGCGCACGGCTTGAGCGTCTACGGCATCGCTCGCGAACTGTCGGCCCTGACGGGCACACCGCTGAACATGCCGCAGGCGCGCCCCGTCGAGGCGGCGCACTCGTCGAAGCTGCCGGTGAAGGTCGAGGCGCCCGATCTGTGCGGCCGCTTCTCCGGGCGGCTAGTGCGCGGCGTGAACACCAAGGTCAAGACGCCCGCGTGGATGGTCGACCGCCTGGCCCGCTGCGGCCAGCGCAGCGTGTCGCCGCTGGTGGACGTGTCGAACTACGTGATGTTCGAGTACGGCCAGCCTTCGCACATCTTCGACGCCGACAAGATCCACGGCGGCCTCACCGTGCGCTGGGGCAAGCCGGGCGAGCAGCTCAAGCTGCTCAACGGCAACACGGTCACGGTGGACGAGAAGGTCGGCGTGATCGCCGATGAGCGTGAGGTGGAGTCGCTGGCCGGCATCATGGGCGGCGACGCCACGGCCGTGAGCGACGACACGCGCAACATCTACGTCGAGGCCGCCTTCTGGTGGCCCGAAGCCATCCAGGGCCGCTCGCGCCGCTTCAACTTCTCGACCGACGCCGGCCACCGCTTCGAGCGCGGCGTAGACCCGAGCCGCACGGTGCAGGTCATCGAGCACATCACCCGCCTGATCCAGCAGATCTGCGGCGGCGAGGCCGGTCCGATCGACGACCAGTCGCTCAAGTTGCCCGAAGCCACGCCGGTGACGCTGCGCGTTGCGCGCGCCGCCCGCGTGATCGGCATGCCCGTCACCCAGCAGCAGTGCGCCGACGCGCTGCGCCGCCTGGGCTTCCCGATCCAGGAAGGCGAGGGCACGATCACCGTCACGCCACCGCCGCACCGCTTCGACCTCACGCTGGAAGAAGACCTCATCGAGGAAGTCGCGCGCCTGGTCGGCTACAACAACCTGCCGACCACGCCGCCGCTGGCGCCGATCACGGCGCGCGTGCGCCCCGAGTCGCGCCGCGGCCGCTTCGGCCTGCGCCACCGCGTGGCCGACCTGGGCTACCAGGAGACCATCAACTTCAGCTTCGTCGAAGCGCACTGGGAGGCCGAGCTCGCCGGCAACGCCAACCCCGTCAAGCTGCTGAATCCCATCGCCAGCCAGATGAGCGTGATGCGCTCCTCGCTGATGGGCTCGCTGCTGCAGGTGCTGAAGTTCAACATCGACCGCAAGGCCGCGCGCGTGCGCGTGTTCGAGGCGGGCCGCGTCTTCATGCGCGACGACGCCGTGCAGACCACCTTCACCACGGTGAAGGGCATCCGCCAGCCGATGCGCATCGCGGGCCTGGCCTGGGGCGATTCGGAAGACGCCCGCTGGGACGGCAAGGCGCATCGCGCCGACTTCTTCGAGGTCAAGGGCGACGTCGAGGCGCTTCTCGCGCCGCGCGTGGCCAGCTTCGAGCCGGTGAACCATCCGGCCCTGCACCCCGGCCGCGCCGCGCGCGTGCTGCTGGACGGTTGCGAGATCGGCGTGGTGGGCGAACTGCACCCGCGCTGGCGCCAGAGCTGGGAGCTGCCTTCGGCGCCCGTGCTCTTCGAACTGGACCTCGACGCGGTGGAAGAGCGCGTGGTGCCGCAGGCACAGCCGGTGCCCAAGCACCAGGCGGTGGAGCGCGACATCGCGGTGGTGGTGGCCGAGTCGGTCACGCACGCCGCGCTGATGAAGGCGATCCGCTCGGCCGACACGCAGGGCCTGCTGCAACAGGCTTCGCTGTTCGACATCTACCGTCCGCAGCCCGGTGCCGCTGGCGGCGCGCTGGCGCAGGGCGAGAAGAGCATGGCGGTGCGCCTGGCCTTCCAGGGCGCGAGCGCGACGCTGACCGACGAGCAGGTCGAACCGGCGGTGCGCGCCATCATCGACGCGCTGTCGCAGCAACTGGGCGCACGCCTGCGCTGATCAAGCACCGAGAGGGAGACACGGCCACCATGGAAATCACCATCGAAGCGATCGAGACCCCCGCCCTGACCAAGGCGCACCTGGCGGACCTGCTGTTCGAGCAGATCGGCCTGAACAAGCGCGAGTCCAAGGACATGGTGGAGGCCTTCTTCGAGCTCATCGCCGACAGCCTGATCCGCGGCGAGGACGTGAAGATCTCGGGCTTCGGCAATTTCCAGATCCGCACCAAGGCGCCGCGCCCGGGCCGCAATCCGCGCACCGGCGAGGCCATTCCGATCGGCGCGCGGCGCGTGGCCACCTTCCATGCCAGCGCCAAGCTCAAGGAGCAGATCAGCGGCAGCGTGGCCGAGGAAGTGGAGTGGAGCCTGGGCGCGGAATAAGTTCTCTTTGCGCGCGTGCAGCGCGTGGAGTAACCTCTGAGCTTTGCCTCCCACTGACTTGATTTCAATGGAGAAAACTCTCCCGCCCATCCCGGTCAAGCGCTACTTCACCATCGGTGAGGTGGCCGAGCTGTGCGGCGTGAAGCCGCACGTGCTGCGTTACTGGGAGCAGGAGTTCACCCAGCTTCGCCCCATGAAGCGGCGCGGCAACCGCCGCTACTACCAGCACCACGAGGTGCTGATGATCCGCCGCATCCGCGACCTGCTCTACGACCAGGGCTTCACCATCAGCGGCGCGCGCAACAAGCTGCAGGAGCTGGTGGCGTCCGAGCGCGAGCGCCGCAAGGCCGGCGGCGAGGTCGAGGGCGTCGAGGCGATCGAGATCGACCAGGAGGAATTCGAGGCCGCGCTGCACGAGGAGGAAGACGCCCTGGCCGAGGCGGAGGCTGCCTCCGACGTGGCCCTCGCACCCGCCGTCACACTCCCGCGCACGGCCGTTCGAGTCGCCGGCCTGTCGCAGTTGCAGCAGCTTCGGCGAGAACTCTTTGAAATTCGCGAGCTCCTGACCCTGAATCGCTGAATTCCTCAGGCTATAATGCAGGGCTTCGGTGTGTGGCGCAGCCTGGTAGCGCACTTGCATGGGGTGCAAGGGGTCGAAGGTTCGAATCCTTTCACACCGACCAACAAAAGAACGCCGCTGGTGACAAGCCAGCGGCGTTTTTCTTTGGCCCCTCGCGCAGCTACGCAGGGCGCCGCTCGAAATCCTCCGGCATCGCCAGCGCGAACACCGCCCGCTCCACCGACTTGTGCTGCATCACGCGGGTTTCCATCTCGTGCAGGATGCGCGCGAGCTCGGTCTGCGGCGGGTCGCCCGCCACGATGACGCGCGCCGCCACCACCAGGCGGTCCGGCCCCACGTACTCGGCGAAGAAATAGGTCACGCGCTCGATCTGCGGATGCGCCTCGATGGCGCGGATGGCCAGCGCGCGGCGCTCTTCGGGCAACGGCACGCCGGCGAGGAAGCGCCGGTTGAGGTTGATCAGCACGAGGCCCGCCACGCCCATCAGCACACCGATCAGGATGGAGCCCAGGGCGTCGTAGCGCACGTCGCCGGTGATCTGGTGCAGGGCCATGCCGAGCGCGGCGATCAGCAGGCCGATGACCGAGATGAAGTCGCCGGTCACCACCGCGCGCAGTTGCGAGTCGGAGGTGTCGAGCACGTGCTGGAAGATGCCCGCGTCGCGCTCGGCCGCGCGCTCGCGCACGAAGCGCACCGCCCGCATGAAGGACACGGACTGGAACACCAGTGACACGGCCAGCACCGCGTAGCCCACGCGGTACTCCGGCGGCGGCTCGATCACGTACCACTGCGTGATGCCGCGCCACACCGCGACCTGCGCACCCACCACGCACATCACGATCGAGGCGAACAGCGACCACACGAAGGACTCGCGCCCGAATCCCAGCGGGTGCGCATCGTCCGAGGGCCGGCGCGCCGCCAGGTAGCCGGCCACCAGGAAGATCTCGGAGGCCGTGCCGATCCAGGAGTGCACGGCCTCGGCCAGCATCGCGGCCGAGCCGGTGGTGACGGCGGCCCCGGTCTTGAACATCGCCATCACCGCGCCGCCGGCCAGCGCCAGTGCGACCGCCGTGCGAAGGCGTTTCGCTTGGGCTTCCGGGTGGAGGCGTCGGTGCAGGCGGCTGAATTCCCTCATGGAGTGGTTGGGTTTGACCGGTTGCGGGACGGCCTCAGGCCATGCGGTCGTCCGAGCGCGTCTCGCCCACCTTCTCCACGCGCGTGGCGAACCAGCCGATCCGATGGGTTTCGCGCACGTCCAGCTGCGGGACATAGGGCTTGATGTCCAGCACCGGCGTGCCGTCGAGCATGTCGTTGCCCTCGAAATGCAGCACCCGCCCGTCGACGGCCAGCAGCCGCACGATCGACAGCCCGATGCGGTTGGGCCGCGCCGGCGAGCGGGTGGCGAACACGCCGCGCGTCTTGTCGTCCATGAAGGGCACCACCTGCAGCTTCTCCTGCGCGACCCCGTGCAGGTGCGTGAGCAGGATCAGGTATTCGAAACCCTCGATGTCGCGCAGGCCCTCGGTGAAGGCCTCGAAGACCTCGAGGCTGGCCCGCTCGTGCGGCGCACCCACTGTCTGGATCGGCATGCCCAGCACGGAAGTGAAGGGGCTGCGGACCACGCCGATCGGGCGCAGGGCGATGGTGGTGTCGGGTTCGCTCGTCATTGCGACGCCGATTCTCGCGGCTGCGGCCTCAGAAGACGAGCCGTGGGCCGATCACTCATGCAGGGCACGAGGATGTCAGGCGACCAGCCTATTGCGCTTCTGCGGAAGGTCCCACCAGGGCATGCGGCGCTTGAGGCTGAGCACTTCGCCGCTGTGCCACGGCGCGTAGCCGGGCAGGGCCGCGAGCTGCGCCTGCCACTCGGGCGACTGCAGCACCTGGCGCAGCAGGGCGGTGGGCGGCTCGTCGAGCGCGGCCTTCAGGCACACGAGGTAGTAGTGCTCCTCGGCCAGCGGCACGAAGTCCAGCCCATGGCGCCGCGCCGAGGCCTCGATGCCCAGGCCCGTGTCCGCGGTGCCCGCGGCAATGGCCTGCGCCACCGCGTTGTGCGAACCCTCGGTATCGGCGTAGCCCTGGATCGCGGCGGCGGGAATGCTCGCCTCGGCCAGCAGGTCGTCGAGCAGCAGCCGCGTGCCGGTGCCGATCGAGCGGTTGACGAAGCGCGCCTCGCGCGCCACCACGTCGCCCAGCGACTGCAGCGCGAGCGGGTTGCCCGGCATCACCATCAGGCCCTGCGCCCGCTGCGCAAAGCCGATGAGCTTGTGCTCGCCCGGCATGAGCAGCGGCTGGTAGGCCCGCTGCGTGAGCGTGCCTTTGCCCGCCTGGCTGCGCGCATGGAAGCCCGCGACCGTGCAGCGGCCCTCGTTGAGCGCCGAGATCGCATCTACGCTGCCGCAGAAGCGGATGTCCAGGTGCAGCTGCGCCTGGCCGGGCGCGAAGCCGCGCAGGAGCGTGAGCGCCTCGTCGTGGCTGGCGAACAGGGTCTGCACCTCGGTGCGGTCGTCGAATGCGACGGCGAAGGCGCGCTCCAGCTCCGCATGCAATGCCTCGATTTGCGGCGCCACGCGCGCCTGCGCCAGGCGCTCGGCCCACAGCAGCTTGTCGGCAAAGGGCGTGAGCTGCGCGCGCTGCCCCTTGGACCACACGATGAGGGGGCGGCCCAGCTGGCGCTCCCAGCGCTTGAGCTCGCCCCACACGTAGCGGTAGGAATAGCCCAGGGCCTGCGCGGCATCGGTGATCGAGCCCTTGTCGCGCACCGCGAGCAGGAGGTCCATCAGGGCATTCTGGATGCCCTTGCCGTGGGCCGCATTCGCGGACAGCGAATAGGAGAGGTCGACCTTGCGCATGCCGTGCGTGCGACTAGTTCACCGGACGAGGTTCGGGAAACTTCCACGAACCGTCCAGGACATGCGCGCGCGGACGGTAGAGCCTGACGATGTAGTTCCAGCCGTCGACGATCGGCAGGCAGTTCGGGACCTTGCCGTCGCAGCCTCCGAACTGCACGGCGACCGATCCATCCGCCTCCTTCTTTGCCGTCACGTTGTTCAGCGCATAGGCGTTCTGCGGATTCTTCTCGAAGTAGCCCTGGGCGTTGTAGACGCTGATCGACCAGAAGCCATCGACGGGCACGTTGTTCTTCACCTCGAGCCTGTAGACCGTGGTGCCGTCGTTCTTCGCCGGCGTGTTGCCCAGGTAGACCGCGTCCTTGTCCGGGTTGCCGCCCCATCCCACGGCCGTCCCGATCAGCCGGTTGATCGGGTCGACCTGGCCCTTCGCGCCGAAGGCACTCTTGAAGTCCTTCATGGTCGACGCCATCAGGGCCAGTCCGTCGTGGATTTTCTTCTGGCTCGCGGAATCCCAGCTCGGAATCTCGAAACTGCCTGCGCTGCGCTGCTGCACGCGGATCTGGTCCTGCAGCGTGTGCACCTGCTTCACGTCGCCCGGGTCGTTGGGGTCGATGAGCGTGCGAACGAGGATCACCATGTAGCGGGTGCCGATGGCCTTCCTGGTGAAGACATGGCTGCCCGGCTTGTAGATGACCTGGTGGGTGTAGTGGTCCTGGTCGATCGCCTGCAGCGACATGAACCGCTTGCCGGCGTCCGGCAGTGTGACCGTGACCGGACCTGCATCGAGGTCGAACACGGCTTGCGAATAGACGGTGTCGCGGTTCATGCGGATGACGGTCTGCTGATCGACCGATATCGGCTCGCGCTCGTGGACGAACTTGCCGAGCGCGCCCTTGTTCACGAACTTGCCGAAATACATGTCCGACTCGGCACGGACGAAGTTCTGCGGGGTGACCGGAATCGGTGCCTGCGCGTGCGCGAGAGAGGCGGCGACCAGAAGCGCCGGCACCACGAGGGATGGCTTGTTCACTATTTCTCCTAGGCTACAAAGGAAACTGCAGGTTCAACCCCATGAATACCTGGAACTTCGGCTGCCCCTCGCCCTGGTGCGAGACGGTCCACTGCGGCTCGGCGAACAGGTTGTAGGTGGTGCCGCCCATCTTCCAGACCTTGCCCATGCCGGCGCCCACGGGGATGGAATAGTCGCCGCTCCTGAGGTTGAAGTTCCAGGTGGCCGAACTGCGGAAGTACCAGCCCTGTGGCAGGTTGTAGATGAAGAAGGGCTGCAGCGAGGCGCTGTCCACCTGCGGCCGGTCGTCGTCGCCGGCGAAGGACTTCTGCCAGGTCAGCAGGCCGCCCGCCAGGCCCCACTTCTGCGGCGCCATGGCGACCGCCGCGACGCCGCCCTGCCACTTGCCCGCGCCGGTCTGGTCGCGGCTGGCGGTGGGCATGGTCAGCTGCGGACCCACGCCCAGCTCCACGCCGCCGGCCTTGAACAGGAAGACGTCGAACAGGTTGAGGTCGCCCGCGCCGGTGAAGCGCTCGCTGAAAGGCGCCGCGTCGGGCGTGGTCACCACCGGCATGGTCAGCCGCAGGATCTGCGGCATGCCGAAGAGCTTGTGCGGCAGCGTGCCGCGCAGCAGCAGCGTGTTGCCGTCGGCGTCGCCCAGGCCGTAGTAGCGGCCGACGTACTGGTCCTGCAGGTTGACGCCGATGGTGGGCGTGAGCGGGTTGTTGGCCGCGTTCATGTCCTCGCTGGACTGGGCCAGGGCCGGCGCGGTTGCCAGCAACTGGACGGCCAGCGCCGCGGCGAGCGCGCTTGTCGGGTTCTTGGGCATTGGCTGTGCTGCGATGCAGCTGAACCAGCCGCGGCCCGGCGTGGTCTCGATCCAGCGGTTCCCGGCGCCGGCCGGAGCGGCGGGGCCGAAGTACAGATCCACCGGCTTGGACTTGTCCACGTCCCTGAGCTCGAACAGCGAGCGCAGCGCGGCCTTGTCCTGGTCGGTCTGCACCTGCGAACGGGTGTCGATGTTTCGGATCATTGGAATGCAAGGCTCTCCAGAAAAAGTTCAGGCGGTCCCTAACTCCGAGTGCCCGCCTGCCGAAAGTGAAACGCGCAGGCATTCTGCTGCACGCCGGCGGCAAGCGTGCCTCTCAACATTGGCAGGTTCGGAAATCGCGGCGCACCAAGTCCCTGCGGTCGCCGAAGCCGCGAGCGTCACCGGGCTTGCCCCTACAGCGGAGTCAGCGCCAGGAAGTGATGCACCTTCGGCGCCTCCGGCCCCTGGTGGAAACGCAGCACCTCGGCCTGCACGTCCGCATCGGCATGCGAGACGCGATGGTGCTGGCGCATGTGCTCGGCCCATGACTCGACCAGGAACCATTCCATCAGGCACTGCGGATCGGCCGAGTGCTCGGTGATGCCCCAGGCATAGGCACCGTCGCGCCGCCGCGCGATCGACAGGCGCTCGATGGCCGCGAGGAAGGCCGCGCGGTCTTCCGGCCGGATTCGGTACTCGATCTGCACCATCACCGGCCCGCGGTCGTGGTCCACCGGCGCAGCCGTGAGCGGCTCGGGCCAGTGGTTGGAAGGCTGCAGGTCGGCCTCGCCCACCGGCAGCTTCACCCGATGGAAGCCGATGGCCACGACCAGCAGCCCCAGCCCGCCCGCCACCAGCGTGTACGGCACGCCGATGGCCTGCGCCACCAGGCCCCAGGCCAGGCTGCCCGCCGCCATCGCGCCGTTGAACACCATGAGGTAGACCGCCAGCCCGCGCCCGCGCACCCAGTTGGGCAGGATGGCCTGGGCCACGCCGTTGAGCGTGGTCAGCGCGATGATCCAGCCCACGCCCAGGCACAGCAGCAGCACCAGCGCCGCCCACTGCGGCGGTGCCAGCGCCAGCAGGCCCATCACCGCCGCTGCGATGCACGAGGCCAGCAGCACCAGCGCGTCGGTGTCCAGGCGCGCGCGCAGCCGCGGCAGCACCAGTGCGCCGGCGATCGCGCCCACGCCCACCGCGCCCAGCAGGGCGCCGTAGAAGCCGGCGGTGCCGCCCAGCAGCTGGCGCGCCACCAGCGGCAGCAGCGCCCAGACCGCGCTCGCGAAGAGGAAGAACACCGCCGCGCGCAGCAGCACCACATGCAGCTCGCGGCTGGCGCGTGCATAGCGCAGGCCGGCGCGGAAGGCGCCGAGGAAATGCTCCGACAGCGCGTTCTCGGTGGCTGCCGGCCGGCGCCACCAGAGCAGCGCCGCGACCACGAACACGTAGCTCAGCACGTCCACGCCGTAGGTGAGCGCCGCGCCGAAGCTGGCCAGCAGCACGCCGCCCACCGCAGGCCCGATGGCCCGCGCGATGTTGAAGCCCAGCGAGTTCAGCGCCACCGCGTTCTTCAAGTCGGCGCGCGGCACCAGCTCGGGCACGATGGATTGCCAGGTCGGCCCCATCAGCGCCGCGCCGATGCCGCCGACGAAGGTCAGGCCGATCAGTGCGCCCACCGTCAGCGTGCCGGTGGAGGAGAGCACCAGCAGCGTGCCGCTGACGGCCGCCAGCACCAGCTGCACGAAGATGAGGAAGCGCCGACGGTCCAGGATGTCCGAGAGCACGCCGGCCGGAATGGCCAGCAGGAAGATCGGCAGCGTGGCGGCGGTCTGGATCAGCGCCACCGCGGTGGGGCTGGCCGACAGCTCGGTCACCATCCATGCGCTGGCCACGTCGCGCATGAAGCTGCCCACGTTGCCCAGCACCGTGGCCACCCACAGCACGGCGAACACGCGCTGCCTCAGCGGCGCGAAGCTGCCCGAGGTGGAAGGAGCGGAAGGCGTGGCGCTCATGCTGCCCAGCAGGCGCAGCCCAGCGCCCCCCAGAAGCCCTTGAGATCGGCGATGGGCAGGCGTGCGCTCCAGGCCGTGGCATGGCGGTGGCCATGCACGCCGCAGCGCTTGGCGCAGGCGCAGTCGGGCGTATTGCGCTGCTTCAGCGCGCTCTGCAGCGGCGCGCCTTCCTTCTCGCCCCAGTTGCCGTAGCCCTTGTGGCGGCGCACCGGCGACCAGTCCGGCATGGCCGGGGGCGGCGCGCTCTCGTCATGCGCGGCGAAGCTGCCGGCGCCCCACACCACCTTGCCGCCCACCACGGTGAGCAGCGAGCTGATGTCGGCGATCTCCGATTCGGGGCAGGCGAAGAAGTCGCGGTCGGGCACGACCAGGTCGGCGAGCTGGCCTGCCTCGATCCGGCCCTTCTTGCCTTCCTCATTGGAGAACCAGCCGACCTTCTCGGTCCACATGCGCAGGGCCGTCTCGCGGTCCACGCAGTTGCGCTGCGGGTAGATCTGCAGGCCGCCCACGGTGCGCCCGGTGATAAGCCAGGACAGCGACACCCACGGGTTGTACGAGGCCACGCGGGTGGCGTCGGTGCCGGCGGCAATGCGCACGCCTTTCTCGATCATGCGCTTGACCGGCGGCGTGGCCTCGGCCGCGGCGGCGCCGTAGCGCGCCACGAAGTACTCGCCCTGGTAGGCCATGCGGTGCTGCACCGACACGCCGCCGCCCAGTGCCGCGATGCGGTCGATGGATTTCTCCGAGATCGTCTCGGCGTGGTCGAAGAACCAGTTCAGGCCCTCCAGCGGCGTGTCCCGGTCGACCTTCTCGAAAACGTCCAGCGCCCGCTCGATGGTCTCGTCGTACGTGGCGTGCATGCGCCAGGGCCAGCGGTTCTGCGCGAGGATGCGCACCACGTCCTCGAGCTCGCCCTCCATCTGCGGCGGCATGTCCGGGCGCGGCTCGCGGAAGTCCTCGAAGTCGGCGGCGGAGAACACCAGCATCTCGCCCGCGCCGTTGTGGCGGAAGTAGTCGTCGCCCTGCTTGTACTTCGAGCTGGCGGTCCAGCGCAGGAAGTCGTCCTTCTCCTCCTTCGCCTTCTGGGTGAACAGGTTGTAGGCGATGCGCACGGTGAGCTGGCCGGCGTCGGCGAGCTGCTGGACCACCTGGTAGTCCTGGGGGTAGTTCTGGAAGCCGCCGCCGGCGTCGATGGTGCTGGTGATGCCCAGGCGGTTGAGCTCGCGCATGAAATGGCGCGTGGAGTTGAGCTGGTATTCCAGCGGCAGCTTCGGGCCCCTGGCCAGAGTCGCATAGAGGATGGCCGCGTTGGGCCTTGCCAGCAGCAGCCCCGTGGGGTTGCCGGCGGCATCGCGGGCGATCTCGCTGCCCGGGGGCGCCGGTGTGTCGCGGTCGTAGCCCACGGCGCGCAGCGCAGCGCCGTTGAGCAGCGCGCGGTCGTACAGGTGCAGGATGAACACCGGTGTGTCCGGGGCCGCGGCGTTCAGCTCGTCCAGCGTGGGCAGGCGCTTCTCGGCGAACTGGTGCTCGCTGAAGCCGCCCACCACGCGCACCCATTGCGGCGCGGGCGTCACGGCCACCTGGGCCTTGAGCATCGCCATCGCGTCGGCGAGGCTGCGCACGCCGTCCCAGCGCAGCTCCATGTTGAAGTTCAGCCCCCCGCGGATGATGTGCGTGTGGCTGTCGCACAGGCCCGGCAGCACGCCGCGACCCTGCAGGTCGATGCGCTTCGTGGCGGGCCCCGCGAGCGGAAGCACCTCATCGTCGGTGCCCACGCGGGCGAAGCGGCCGGCGCGAATGGCCACCGCGCTGGCCACGGGTTGCGCGCGGTCCAGCGTGGTGAAGCGTCCGTTGAAGAGGATCAGGTCCGGGGTGTCGTCCATGCCGCGCATTGTCCCTGTCTTGCCCGCGTTGCGCGCCTGACGATCCGGCCGTTCAACCCTCGTGCGCGCCGAACATGGTCTTGGCGTAGATGATGCCCAGGCCGTAGGCGCCGCCGAACTTCTTCGCGATGCCGGTGGTGAGCTCGTAGGTGTCGGCGCGCGCCCAGTCGCGCTGCAGCTCCAGCATGTACTGCAGGGCCGTCATCGGATGGGCGCCGGCCTGCACCATGCGGTCCATGGCGCGCTCGTGCGCCTCGGGCGAGACGTCGCCGCAGGCGTCGGCGATCACGTAGACCTCGAAGCCCTGTTCCAGCGCCGACAGCGCCGGGCCCACGATGCACACGCTGGTCCACAGGCCGGCGAGCACGATGCGACTCTTGCCGATGCGGTTGATCTCCTCGACCACCGCGGCGTCCTCCCAGCTGTTCATGGAGGTGCGGTCCAGCAGCTTCTGCTTCGGGAAGGCGGAGGTGATCTCCTCGAACATGGGGCCCGAGAAGCTCTTCTCGGCCACCGTGGTGAGGATGGTGGAGGCGCCGAAGCCGGCGGCCGCATGGGCCACCAGCGCGGCGTTGTTTCGCAGGTTGACGCCGTCGATCGAATGCGTCGCAAAGGCCATCTGCGACTGGAAGTCGATCATGACCAGGGTGTGGTCCTGGGGCGTGAGCAGCTGCGTTCCGGGGGTGGGCTTGGCCTGGATGGGCATGGTCGGATTCCTCGGGTCAGTTCTTCTGCTGGATGAAGGCCAGCAGGTCGGCGTTGAACAGTTCGGCGTGCGTGCTGGCCAGGCCGTGCGAGAGGCCCGGATAGACCTTCAGCGTGGAGCCCTTCACCAGCTTGGACGACAGCATCGCCGAGGCGCCGATGGGCACGATCTGGTCGTCGTCGCCGTGCGCGATGAGCGTGGGCACGTCGAACTTCTTCAGGTCCTCGGTGAAGTCGGTCTCGGAGAACTGCTTGATGCAGTCCAGCAGGCCCTTGTGGCTGCCCGCCATGCCCTGCAGCCAGAAGGAGTCGCGCAGGCCTTGCGACACCTTGGCGTCGGGGCGGTTGGCGCCGTAGAAGGGAATGGTCAGGTCCTGGAAGAACTGCGAGCGGTCGGCCGCGGTGCCGGCGCGGATGCCGTCGAACACCTCGATGGGCAGGCCGCCGGGGTTGGCCGCGGTCTTGAGCATCAGCGGCGGCACCGCGCCCAGCAGCACGGCCTTGGCCACGCGCTTGGTGCCGTGGCGGCCGATGTAGCGCGCCACTTCGCCGCCGCCGGTGGAGTGGCCCACCATGATGGTGCCCTGCAGCTCCAGCGAGTCCATGAGGCCCGCCAGGTCGTCGGCGTAGGTGTCCATGTGGTTGCCGTTCCAGGGCTGGCTGGAGCGGCCGTGGCCGCGGCGGTCGTGCGCGATGCAGCGATAGCCGCGCTCGGCCAGGAACACCATCTGCGCATCCCAGGCGTCGGCGGTGAGCGGCCAGCCATGGGAGAAGGTGACCGGCGTGCCGCCCTTGTCGCCCCAGTCCTTGTAGAAGATCTCGGTGCCGTCCGGGGTGGTGAAGTAGCTCATGTGGCGTTCCTGTCGATGGGTGGGTGGGTGGAGAAAGGGTGGCAATGTGGATCAGGCGCCGGCGCCTGGCGAGTGAAGCGGCGTGAAAAGTCGTGAAAAGCGGTGATCGGTCGCGCGGCCGTCCTACGCCGCACCGCCGCGCGCGGGTCCAGCCTGGGGCGGGCACCAGGACATGGCCATGGCAGCGCACGACGACATCCACATCGGCATCTCCGGCTGGCGCTATGCGCCCTGGCGCGGACGCTTCTATCCGAAGGGGCTGCCGCAGCACCACGAGCTGGCCTACGCGGCGGGCATGCTGCCGAGCATCGAGCTCAACGGCTCCTTCTATTCACTGCAGCGGCCCGGCGCCTACCAGGCGTGGTACGAGCAGACGCCCGAGGACTTCGTGTTCGCCGTGAAGGGCTCGCGCTACATCACGCACATGCGGCGGCTCAGGGACGTGCGGGTGGCACTGGCCAACTTCCTGGCGAGCGGCGTTCTGGCGCTCGGGCGCAAGCTCGGGCCTTTGCTCTGGCAGCTGCCACCCAACATGGCCTTCAGTCCCGAGCGCATCGACGACTTCCTGGCGCTGCTGCCGCAAAGCGGCCGCGCCGCCGTGGCCCTGGCCCGGGAGCACGACAGCCGCGTGGATGGCCGCGACTGGCTGGAAGCGCCGCAGGACCTGCCGATCCGCCACGCGATGGAAGTGAGGCACCCCAGCTTCGTCGATCCGGACTTCATCGCGCTGCTGCGCCGCCACAACGTCGCGATGGTGGTGGCGGACACGGCCGGGCGCTGGCCCATGATCGAGGACCTGACGGCCGACTTCGTCTACGTGCGACTGCACGGCGACAAGAAGCTCTACGCCAGCGGCTACGGCGACGAGGCGCTGGACCACTGGGCCGGGCGCATCCGCGCCTGGCGCCGGGGCCGGCAGGTGAAGGATGCGAAGCTGGCCTCGGGCCAGTCGGCCGCGCGTGGCCACCGCGACATCTACTGCTACTTCGACAACGACGTGAAGGTCGACGCGCCTTTCGACGCCGCCCGGCTGGCGCAGCGCCTGCGCGTTCGCACCGGCTTCGGCTGACCCGCGCGCGGGGCGAAGGGCAGGGCGCGCGCACTACACTGCCGCACTTGTTTCCATGGTCGTGAAAAAGGGTCGAATGCCATTCCAGCCAGCCGAGCTGCCGCCAGGGTTCATGGTGGTGCACGGCAATCATCCCGAGGCCCTGCGCGACCTGCTGCTGGCATGGATGCAGCGCCATCCCCTGGCGCCGCTCGAAGACGAGCAGGTGCTGGTGCAGAGCAACGGCGTGGCGCAGTGGATCAAGCTCTCGCTGGCGCGCGACGTGGCGCAGGGCGGGGCGGGCATCGCCGCCGCGCTGAAGACCGAGCTGCCTTCCGCCTTCCTGTGGCGCGCCTACCGCGCCGTGCTGGGCGAGGACGCGGTGCCGGCCGCGTCGCCCTTCGACAAGTCGCTGCTGGTGTGGCGCCTGATGCGCCTCTTGCCGCAGCTGCTGGCCGAGCCGGTGTTCGCGCCGCTCTCGCGCTTCCTGAAGGACGACGCCGACCTGCGCAAGCGCCATCAGCTGGCCGAGCGGCTGGCCGACCTCTTCGACCAGTACCAGGTCTACCGCGCCGACTGGCTGGCCGCCTGGGCTGCCGGCGAGGACCAGGTCCTCACCAGCCGCGGCGGCCTGCAGGCCGTGCCGCCGGAGCTGGCCTGGCAGCCGCGCCTGTGGCGCGCCCTGCAGCAGGACGTCGGCGAGGCGCTGGCGGCCAGCAGCCGCGCCGCGGTCCACCAGCGCTTCCTGGCGAGGGCCGCCGAAATCGCGGCCGATGCGCGTCCGCACGGCCTGCCGCGGCGGCTGGTGATGTTCGGCGTGTCCTCGCTGCCGCAGCAGTCGCTGGAAGTGCTGGCCGCGCTCTCGCGCTGGGTGCAGGTGCTGATGTGCGTGCACAACCCCTCGGAGCACGACTGGTCGCACATCGTGACCGACAAGGACCTGCTGCGCGCCGAGGCCGCCGCCTCGCGCCGCCGCCGCCGCACGGGCAGCGAGGGCTTCATCCCCGAGGACCAGCTGCACCTGCATGCCCATCCGCTGCTGGCCGCCTGGGGCAAGCAGGGGCGCGACTTCATCCGCCTGCTCGACCAGTTCGACAGCGCGCATGAGCAGCACGCGAAGCTGATGCAGGCCATCGGCCAGCGCATCGATTGCTTCGACGCCAACGAGAAGGACAGCCTGCTGCGCCAGCTGCAGGACGACATCCGCGACCTGCGCCCGCTGGCCGAGTCGCGCGCCCTGTGGCGGCCGCTCGATGCGCGCAGGGATTCCTCCATCCGCTTCCACCAGAGCCACGGCCCGCAGCGCGAGGTGGAGGTGCTGCACGACCAGCTGCTGGCCGCCTTCGCCGCCGACCCCGGCCTGCGCCCGCGCGACGTGATCGTGATGGTGCCCGACGTGGCCGCCTATGCGCCGCACATCCAGGCGGTGTTCGGCCTGCTGCCGCCGGAGGATCCCCGCTACATCCCCTTCAGCGTCGCCGACCAGGCGCAGCGCCACCACGACCCGCTGCTCGGCGCGCTGGAGCGCCTGCTCGCGCTGCCGCAGTCGCGCATCGCCACCAGCGACGTGCTCGACTGGCTGGAAGTGCCCGCGCTGCGTTCGCGCTTCCTCATCGACGCCGCGCAGCTGCCCCTCCTGCAGCGCTGGGTGCATGCCGCCAACGTGCGCTGGGGCCTGCATGCGCAGCAGCGCCAGTCGCTGGACCTGCCCGAGGCTGGCGACCAGAACAGCTGGGACTTCGGCCTCGCGCGCATGCTGCTGGGCTATGCCGTGGGCAGCGGCGAGGCCTGGGAAGGCATCGAGCCGCTGGACGAGGTGGGCGGGCTGGAGGCCGCGCTGCTGGGGCCGCTGGTGCAGTTCGTCTCCGCCCTGGAGGCGCATTGGCGCGCGCTGGCCGAGCCGGCGCCGCCGGCGCAGTGGGGCGAGCGCCTGCGCGCGCTGCTGGACGACTTCTTCGCACCGCAGGACGAGGCCGATGGCTTCACGCTGCGCCGGCTGCAGGGCGCGCTGCAGGACTGGCTCGACGCCTGCGATGCCGCCGGCCTGCACGAGGAGGCGCTGCCGCTGCCGGTGGTGCGCGAGCACTGGCTGGCGCAGATCGACCTGCCCACGCTCAACCGGCCCTTCTTCGCCGGCAGCGTCACCTTCGCCACGCTGCTGCCGATGCGGGCCATCCCCTTCCGCATGGTCGCGCTGCTGGGCATGAACGACGGCGACTATCCGCGCACCCGCGCGCCGGCCGACTTCGACCTCATGGGCCAGGACTACCGCCCCGGTGACCGCTCGCGCCGCGAGGACGACCGCTACCTGTTCCTGGAGGCGCTGCTGTCGGCGCGCGAGCGACTGCACATCAGCTGGGTGGGCCGCAGCATCCACGACCATTCGGAGCGCCCGCCCTCGGTGCTGGTGGCGCAGCTGCGCGACCACCTCGCGGCCGGCTGGCGCCTTGCGGGCGATGAGGAGCTGCCACTGGACCAGGCCGGCGAGCGCCTGCTGCACGCCCTTACCGTGGAGCACAAGCTGCAGCCCTTCGACCCCGCCTACTTCCATGCCGGCGCGGACCCGCGCCTGTTCACCCACGCGCACGAGTGGCGCCACATGGCGCCTGCCGGCGGCGATGCGGACGCGCCCGAGGCGCCGCCGCTTCCGCCCTCGAGCTTCGAGGGGCCGCTGACGCTGCGCCTGCTGGGCGACTTCCTGAAGAACCCGGCGAAGAGCTTCTTCCGCCTGCGCCTGGGCATCTACTTCGAGGGCGACGACCCGGCCGGCGAGGACCAGGAGCCCTTCGTGCTCGACGGCCTGCAGAACTGGCGCCTGCAGGACGAGCTGATCCGCGCGCAGACCGCCGCGGCCCCCGGCACGCGCGATGGCGTGCTGCGGCTCGAGCTCGACGGCATGGCCCGCCGCGGCGAGCTGCCCGAAGGCGCCTTCGGCGACCTGGTGCAGGAGGATTTGGCCGCGCCCATGGACAGGATGTTCGGCGAGTTCGACAAGGCGCTGGCCGAGTGGCCGCAGGCGCTGCCCGACGAGGCGCTCGACGTCCTGCCGCCGGGCGAGGAGGACGAGTCGCTGCGGCTCGCCGACTGGCTCGGCCCCCTGCGTGCCAACGCGGCCGGCGAGCGCTGCCGCCTGCTGCTGGACAGCGGCAGCCTGGTCAAGGGACGCAGCTACCGGCGCGACCGCCTGGTGCCCTTCTGGGTGGTGCACCTGGCGGCGCATGTGGCGGGGCTGCCCATGACCACGCTGGTCGTCAGCAAGGCCGGCACGGTGCGGCTCGCGCCGATGTCGCAGGACGATGCGCTGGCGCAGTGGCGGCGGCTGGTGCAGGCCTGGCAAGAGGGCCAGCGCAGGCCCCTGCCGCTGGCCCTGCAGGCGGGGCTGGCGTGGATCGACAAGGGCGGCAACGCATCCGGTGCGCCCAACGAGGAAGCCTACGAGGCCGCGCGCAGCACCTTCGAGGACCATGACCCGCGCTTCGGTCGCCGCGCCGAGCGCGGCGACGACGACTACCTGGCGCGCGCCTTCGCCGACTTCGAGGCGCTGTGGCACGGCGGCGAGTTCGCGCGCTGGAGCGAGGACCTGCTGCGGCCCATGAGCGAAGCCGTCGGCCGCCCGCCGAAGGAGGCGAGCGAATGAGCGCTCCGCGACTGCTGGACGCGCTGACGCTGCCGCTGGCCGGCAGCCAGCTCATCGAAGCCAGCGCCGGCACCGGCAAGACCTTCACCATCGCCGCGCTGTACCTGCGCCTGGTGCTGGGCCACGGCGGCGAGGGCGTGGCCTTCGGCCGTGCGCTCACGCCGCCCGAGATCCTGGTCGTGACCTTCACCGAGGCCGCGACGAAGGAGCTGCGCGACCGCATCCGCGCCCGGCTGGCCGAGGCCGCGCAGGCTTTCCTCACGGAGCCTGCCGAGGTGCCCGGGCGGCCGCGCGGCGAGGACCTGCTGCACGACCTGCGGGCCGGCTATCCGGCGGCGCAGTGGCCCGCGTGCGCGCGGGCGCTGCGGCTGGCCTCCGAGTGGATGGACGAGGCGGCCGTCTCCACCATCCACGGCTGGTGCAACCGCATGCTGAGCGAGCACGCCTTCGACAGCGGCGCGCTGTTCAGCCAGACGCTGGAGACCGACCAGCGCGAGCTGCTCGCCGAGACCGCGCGTGACTACTGGCGCACCTTCTTCACGCCGCTGCCGCGCGAACAGGCGCAGCAGGTGCGGCAGTGGTGGGCGCACCCCGGGCAACTGCGCGACGCCGTCGAGAAGCTGCGGCTGCTGGGCGACGCGCTCGGCGCCGGCCTGCCGCCGGCGCAGGCGCTGGGCGGGGCGATGGAGGAAGCGCAGCGCACGCTGGCCGACATGAAGGCGCCCTGGCTGCGCTGGGCCGACGAGCTGCAGGCGCTGCTCGACCGCGCCGTCGCCGCCAAGCAGGTGAACGGCCAGAAGCTGCATCCGCGCTACTACCTGCCCTGGCTGGACGCGCTGCGGCGATGGGCCGCCAACGACGAGCGCGTGGCGCTGCCGGACAGCAGCACCTGCTGGACGCGGCTGACACCGGAGGGCCTGGCGGCCGTCTTCAAGCCCGGCGTGCCCGTGCCCGAGCATCCGGCGCTGGACGACATGCTCACGCTGCGCCAGCGCATCGCGCAGCTGCCCGACGGCCGCGCCGCGCTGCTGCGCCATGCCGCGCAATGGATCGCGCAGCGCTTCGACGCCGAGCAGGGCCGGCGCGCGCAGATGGGCTTCGACGAGTTGCTCACGCGGCTGGACGCCGCGCTGCAGGGTCCCAACGGCGAGCGCCTGGCGGCGCTGATCCGCCGGCAGTTCCCGGTGGCGCTCATCGACGAGTTCCAGGACACCGACCCGCTGCAGTACCGCATCTTCGACGCGGTGTACCGCGCCGCCGAGAACACGCAGGACACGGCGCTGGTGCTGATCGGCGACCCCAAGCAGGCCATCTACGCCTTCCGCGGCGCGGACATCCACACCTACCTGGCGGCGCGCCGCGACACCGAAGGGCGGCACAGCACGCTGGGTACCAACTTCCGCTCCACCCGCGGCATGGTCGAGGCGGTGAACCACGTGTTCCTGCAGGCCGAGGCGCGGCCGCAGGGGCAGGGCGCCTTCCTCTTCCGCGACGCGCAGGGCCACAACCCCTTGCCCTTCGTGCCGGTGCAGGCGCGCGGGCGCGGTGAGCGCTGGTGGTCCGATGGCGCCGAGGCCCCGGCACTGACCTGCTGGACCCTGCCGGACGCAGGCGACGCGAAGAAGGGCGACGTGCAGCGCGACATGGCCGCCGCCTGCGCGACCGAGATCGTGCGCCTGCTCAACGCCGGGGGCGAAGGGCAGGCCGGCTTCATGAACGATGCCGGCCGGCTGCGCGCCCTGCAGGCCGGCGACGTGGCGGTGCTGGTGAACAGCGGCCGCGAGGCCCGTGCGGTCCGCCAGGCCCTGTCGGAGCGTGGCCTGCGCAGCGTCTACCTGTCGGACCAGGACACCGTGTTCCAGAGCCCGGTGGCGGCCGACCTGCAGCGCTGGCTGCTGGCCTGCGCCGAGCCCGAGGACGACCGGCCCCTGCGCGCCGCCCTGGGCAGCGCCACGCTCGGGCTCCCGCTCGACGCGCTGGACCAGCTCGGGCGCGAGGAGCTGCAGTGGGAGGCGCGCGTGCTGCAATTCCGCCGCTACCAGCAGATCTGGCAGCGCCAGGGCGTGCTCCCCATGCTGCGCCACCTGCTGCACGACTTCGGCGTGCCGCAGCGGCTGCTGGCACAAGGCGACGAGCGCGGCCTGACCGACCTCCTGCACCTGGCCGAGCTGCTGCAGCAGGCCAGCGTGCAGCTCGATGGCGAGCACGCGCTGATCCGCTGGCTGGCCGAGCAGCGCGCCGGCAGCGAGTTCGCCACCGCCGAGACCGATGCGCGCCGCCTGCGCCTGGAAAGCGATGCCGAGCTGGTGAAGGTGATCACGGTCCACAAGTCCAAGGGGCTGGAGTTCCCGCTGGTGTTCCTGCCCTTCGCGACCAGCTTCCGCGCCCAGAAAGGCGACGAGCTGCCGCTGAAGTGGCACGACGACGACGGCACGCTGGTGATCGCGCTGGAATGCGACGACGAAGCCGTCGCGCGCATGGACCGCGAGCGCCTGGGCGAGGACCTGCGCAAGCTCTACGTGGCGCTCACGCGCGCGCGCTACGCCACCTGGGTGGGCGTGCTGCCGCTGCCCGAGGTGGAGCGCAGCGCGCTGGGCTACCTGCTCGGCGGCGGCGAGCCGCTGCCGCCGCCGGCGCTGGCGCGGGCGCTGCAGGCGCTGGCGGACGGATGCGATGCCATCGCCGTGCGGCCCGCGCCGCAGCCGCTGCCCACGCCCTACCAGCCGCCCGCCATGACGCTGCAGCCCAAGGCCGCGCCGCCGCTGCCGACGGGGCCGCGCGAGCGCTGGTGGATCGCCAGCTACACGGCGCTCTTGCGCCGTGCGGGTGGGATGGTGGCAGCGCAGACGGAAGGCGAGGACGCGGATGCCTTGCCCGGAGAGCTCGCCGCGCCCGCTGCCCCTTCGAGTGCGGAGGAAGACATCTACGCGGACAGCAGCGAAGCCGCGAAAGGCGTGCAGCCGATGCCGGCGCCAGGCACGGCCGAATCGGCCGGCCTGCATGCCTTCGACCGCGGCGCCGGACCGGGCAGCTTCCTGCACGGCCTGCTGGAGTGGGCCGGCCGGCAGGGCTTCGCGCGACTGCACGCGGATGCGGCGCTGCAGGCCGAACTCGCCGCGCAGATCGAACGGCGCTGCCAGGTCGGCGGCTGGAGCGCCTGGGCCGATGCGCTGCAGGCCTGGCTGCTCGACTGGCTGGGCCGTCCGCTGGACCTCGGGGCGCTGGGCGCCTCGTCGCCGGTGGCGCCGGCCGGGCTCGCGCGCGTGCAGATCGAGATGGAGTTCCTGTTGTCCGCGCAGCAGGTGGACACGCTGGCGCTGGACGCGATGGTGTGCCGCCACACCCTGGGCGGCGCGGCGCGGCCGGCGCTGCAGGCGCAGCAGGTCAACGGCATGCTCAAGGGCTTCATCGACCTGGTGTTCGAGCACGAGGGCCGCTACTACGTGGCCGACTACAAGTCCAACTGGCTGGGCCCGGGCGATGCGGACTACGGCGCCGCCGCACTGCGCGCCGAGGTGCTCGCCCACCGCTACGAACTGCAGTACGTGCTCTACATCTTCGCGCTTCACCGGCTGCTGCGTGCGCGCCTGCCCGGCTACGACTACGAGCGCCACATGGGCGGCGCGGTGTACCTGTTCCTGCGCGGCCACGCGGCGCCGGGGCAGGGCCTGCACATGGAACGTCCGCCGCTCGCCCTGATGAACGCGCTGGACGACCTGATGCGCGGCATCCGCCCGCCGCCGCCGCGCAAGGGCCAACTGGAGCTGGACCTGTGAGCGGCGCCATCTTCCTCGGGCCGCCGCCCTCCGCGCACGATGCCGTGCTCGATGCCATCGGGCACTGGGTGCAGGGCGGCTGGCTGCGCGAGCTGGACCGCAGCCTGGCCGCCTTCTTCTCGCGCCTGGCGCCCGGGGCCGACCCGCTGGTGGTCCTGGCCGCCGCCCTCGCCAGCCACCAGCTGGGCCGCGGGCACGCCTGCCTGGACCTGCGCGCCACGCTCGAGGATGCGGAACGGGCGCTGTCCCTGCCGCCCGAAGGCGCCGTGCCCGCGCAGCCGGACAAGGCCTCTGCGCTGCTGGCGGCCGGTGCGCCGTCCCGGTGGCTGGCCGGCGTGAACCTGGCCGCATGGACCGCCGCGCTGGATGCGCAGCCCCAGCTGGTGGGCCACGGCGCGGGCCCCACGCCGATGGTGCGCGTGGGCCATCGTCTATACCTGCGCCGCTACTGGCAGTACGAGCAGTCGGTGCGGGCCGAGGTCGCGCGCCGCGTGGCGCTGCCCACGCCCGCCGCGCGGCCGCAGGCGCAGGCCACGCTGGCAGCCACGCTCGACATCCTGTTCCCGCCGCGCGCCGAAGGCGTCGACGTCACCGACTGGCAGAAGGTGGCCTGCGCGCTGGCCGCGCGCCAGGCCTTCGGCATCATCACCGGCGGCCCGGGCACCGGCAAGACGACCACCGTGGTGCGCCTGCTGGCGCTGCTGCAGCACCTGGCGCTGTCCACCGGTGGCGCGCGCCTGCGCATCGGGCTGGCGGCACCCACCGGCAAGGCGGCGGCGCGGCTGGGCGAGTCGATCGCCGGCGCCGTCTCCGGCCTGCCGTTCGAGCAGCTGGCGGACGGCGAGGCGCTGCGCACGGCCATTCCCACCAGCGTGGCGACGGTGCACCGCCTGCTCGGCAGCCGGCCTGGCACGCGGCACTTCCGGCACGACGCGCGCAACCCGCTGCCGCTGGACGTGCTGGTGCTGGACGAGGCCTCCATGCTCGACCTGGAGATGATGGCCTGCGTGCTGGCGGCGCTGCGCCCCGAGGCGCGCCTGATCCTGCTGGGCGACAAGGACCAGCTGGCCTCGGTGGAAGCCGGAGCGGTGCTGGGCGACCTGTGCCAGCGCGCCGACGCCGGCCACTACGACGCGGCGACGGTGCAGTGGCTGCAGGCCGTGACCGGCCAGCGCATCGATGCTGCGCTGCGCGACGACACCGGCGAGCCGCTGGACCAGGCGGTGGTCAAGCTGCGGCGCAGCTACCGCTTCGGTGCCGACAGCGGCATCGGCCTGCTGGCCGAGGCGGTGAACAGCGGCGACGCGGATGCGCTCTCGCGCCTGCTGGCCGGCGGCCACGCCGACCTCTCGACCGGCCTGCAGCGCGCGGGCCAGGCCACGCTGGACGACGCCGCACTGCGCCGCCTGGTGGTCGACGGCGCTCCCGGCGCCTTCGCCAACGATGGCAAGGGCCGCCCGGTCCCGCCGCCGGTCGGCTATGGACACTACCTGCGCCTGATGCGCGCGCAGCAGCCCGAGGCCCATGCAACGCAGGAAGCGCACGACGCCTGGGCCCGCGGCGTGCTGCAGGCGCTGGGCCAGTTCCAGCTGCTGTGCGCGCTGCGCGGCGGGCCGCAGGGCGTGGAGGGCCTCAACCCGCGCATCGCCGCGCTGCTGCGCGAGCAGGGCCTGCTGGAGCCGGAGCAGGGCGGCTGGTACGCCGGTCGGCCGGTGCTGGTCACGCGCAACGACTATGCGCTGGGCCTGATGAACGGCGACGTGGGCGTTGCTTTGGCGGTGCCCTTCGGCCCGGACAGCGGCGCGTCCGCGCAGCCACAGCGCCGCCTGCGCGTGGCATTCCCGGCCGGCGACCATCCGGGCGGCATCCGCTGGGTGCTGCCCAGCCGCCTGCGCGCGGTGGACACCGTGTTCGCGATGACGGTGCACAAGTCCCAGGGCTCGGAGTTCAGCCATGCCGCCTTGCTGCTGCCGCAGCAGATGAGCCCGGTGCTCACGCGCGAGCTGGTCTACACCGGCATCACGCGGGCGCGCCACTGGTTCACGCTGGTGGCCGCGCCCGAGATGGTGCGGGCGGCCGCGGCGCGGCGCGTGGAGCGGGTGGGCGGCCTGTCGCCGTCGGACTGAGCGGGCGGGCGCGCGCCTACCAGGCGTAGCGCGCGCCGAGGCTGGCGGTCCAGGCCCGGTAGGACTGGCTGCCGGTCTGCCAGCCCAGGTCGCCCCAGGCCCGCCAGCCGCCGGCCAGCACGATGTTCGCGCCGCCCTTGAGCTCGAAGCGGTCCTTGGGATAGAGGTCGTTGATGGAGAGCGCCTGGTTGTAGGCCACCTCGTCCCCCAGCGCGTCGTGCCACCAGTTGAAGGCCGCATAGGGCCGCAGGCGCTGCGTCTCCGTGCCGTGCTGCTGCAGCGCCAGGCCCAGGCGCGTACTCCAGCCGCCCCGGTGCGCACCGTCGACCATGGTGCCGTCCGACTGCACGAGGTTGTAGCTATGGTTGTGGATGTACATCCACTGCAGCTGCGGCGTCAGCCGCCAGGCGGCGTCCGCGCCGAGGCCGAAGGCGTAGCCCGCCTCGGCCGAGGCCGAGCCGTTGTGCGACTTGTAGTCGGCACGCGCCAGGCCGCTCGTGTCCACGTGGTTGTCGAACCAGGCGAACTGGTCCCAGAAGTCGGCGTACCAGCCGAGGCGGCCCGAAGGGTCCTGGAACCACGTGGCGTAGATGCCGATGCCCAAGCCGTTGCCCCTGGCCTGCGAGGTGGCCGGCGTGCCGGCGGCGGTGCCGTCGGCTTGCGCCACCGCGTAGCCCGCCATGACACCGAAGCGCCAGCGCTCCAGCCACGAGGGCGGCAAGCGCAGGTCGTAGCCGCCCTGCACGCCCCAGAGCGAGCCGTCCACGCCGTAGACACCGTCGTCGCTGGTGCTGCTGTCCTTCCCGCCGAAGGTGCGCAGCCATCCCGTCCCGGCGCTGCCGCCGAAGCCGCGGTCCTGCAGGCCATGCACGAAGACCAGGTCGGTGCGCCGCTGCAGGCCGAGCAGGGCGCCCGTCTCGGGCCGAACGGATTGCGCGAATGCCGTGGTGCCCAGCGCGTCGAGCGCCAGTGCCACCAGGAGCGGACGGTGCCGATGGTGCATGGTCATCCCTCCAATGACATGGCGCCTTGTAGTGCCGGGGAATGAATGCGACATGAACGGCTTGGGGTACAGCCGGCCGGCTGCACTACCATGCGCCGCATGCCCGACACCATGCAACTGAGAGACGGCCAGCGTTTCGGCCGGCCGGACGCGGGTTGGCGCCTGCGCCTGTACACCGTCATCTTCGAGGCGGACACGAACGCCGGGCGCCTGTTCGACATCGTGCTGCTGGGCTTCATCGTGGCCAGCGTGGCCGTGGTGATCGCCGACAGCATCGAGTCGGTGCACGAGCGCTACAAGACGCTGTTCACGGTGCTGGAGTGGATCTTCACCGCGGCCTTCACCGCCGAGTACGTCGCGCGCCTGGCGTGCGTGCGCCGTCCGCTTCGCTATGCGCGCAGCTTCTACGGCGTGATCGACCTGCTGGCGGTGCTGCCGACCTACTTCGCGATCCTGGTGCCGGGCATGTCCTCGCTGATCGACGTGCGGGTGCTGAGGCTGCTGCGCGTGTTCCGGATCTTCAAGCTGGCGGAGTACGTGGACGAGTTCTCCGCGCTCGGGCAGGCGCTGTACGCATCACGGCGCAAGATCATGGTGTTCATGCTCTTCGTGATGCTGGTGGTGATGGTGATCGGCACGCTCATGTACGTGGTCGAGGGGCCCGAGCACGGCTTCACCAGCATCCCGGTGAGCATCTACTGGGCGATCACCACGATGACGACGGTGGGCTTCGGCGACATCACGCCCAAGACCGACTTCGGCCGCGTGATCGCCTCGACCATGATGCTGCTGGGCTGGGGCACGCTGGCGGTGCCCACGGGCATCGTGAGCGCCGAGTTCACCTCGCGCCGCATCCTGGGCGTGCCCACCACGCGCACCTGCCACGAGTGCCTGAGCGAAGGGCATCCGGTGCAGGCTTGGTACTGCTCCGATTGCGGCGCGAAGCTGCCGCCGTACCAGCACGAGGCGGCGCAGGCGCGCTGAGGAGCCTTCAGTCCTGCCGCTGCAGGACCAGGTGCGTGGCTTTCTCGGTCGACACGCGGTCGGTGCAGCGGTAGCCCAGCGAGCGCCAGTCCAGGCCCTCGAAGAGGGATTCGCCGCGGCCCAGCATCACCGGCGAAACCGCCAGGTGCAGTTCGTCGACAAGCCGCCGCGCCACGTACTGGCGCACGGTCGACACGCCGCCGCCCACCCGCACGTCCTTGTCACCGGCCGCCTTGCGCGCGGCCTCCAGCGCCTCGTCGATGCCGCCGGTGATGAAATGGAAGGTGGTGCCGCCTTCCATCACCAGGGGCGCGCGCGCGTGGTGGGTCAGCACGAACACCGGCACGTGGTAGGGCGGGTTGGGGCCCCACCAGCCTTTCCACGATTCGTCGGGCCAGGGGCCGCGCACCGGGCCGAACATGTTGCGGCCCAGGATCCAGGCGCCCATGTTGTCGAAGCTGCGCTTGACGAAGGTCTCGTCGATGTCCTCGGTGCCGCCCTCCTGGCCGACCATGGCCTTGAAGCTGCGCGTGTCGCGCATCCAGCCGTGCAGGTCCTCGCCGTGCACGCCCAGCGGGTTCTGGAGGTTCTGCTCGACGCCGGCGCCGTAGCCGTCGAGCGAGATGGAAAAACAGTTCACGCGGACTTTCTGGGACATGGGGGCTCCTTGAAGGGATCAATCGATCGTGTTGAGCATGGCCAGCTCGTGGCGAAGGTTCTCGCGCGCCTGCGCTTCCCACGCCGCGTGCCAGCGGGCGGTGCGGTAGATCGCGGGCTGGGCCAGGAAGTGCTCCAGCACGCGGCGGCGCCCCGCACGATAGTCGACCTCGGGCACCCAGTGGTACTCGGCGCGGATGGCCTGCGCATAGGCGGCATAGGCTTGGGCCGGCTGGCCCAGGATCGACAGGTCGAGATCCAGGAACAGGCGAAGGTCTTCATCGGCGTCCTCGGGCAGCGCGTGGCCGGCGGTCGCCAGCACCATGGCCTCGATGCGGGCGATGGCGCTGTCGGGCCAGCCGAGCGCGGCCAGCTCGCTGCGCGCCAGGCGGGCGGACTCGGCCTCGTTGGTCTTGCCGTGCGTGTCGTACACCGCGTCGTGGAACCAGATGGCGGCCTCGATGGCCTTCGCATCGGCGGCGAGGTCGCGCGAGCGGTCCAGCCAGCGCAGCAGCGCCTCCACGTGCGCCATGCCGTGGTAGTGCCTGTCCGCGCTGCGGTGCCGCTGCGCCAGCGCGGCCTTCAGCGCCTCGGGAAGCGCGGGCGTGGCCGACTGCAGCAGGTCCACGTACGCGCCCTCGATGAGTTGAGCGGCATCGATGTCCAGTCCGGCCATCAGCCGGTGCGCCTCGCGCACGCCGTCCTCGGCCGACTCGCCTTCGTCCAGCACCACCTCCAGCTCGGCGAAGGCACCCAGGCCCTGCACCTCGTCGAGGTGGATGCGGGTGCGCCCGAGCAAGTACAGCAGGCGCTTCTTGCGCACGCGCCCGGCGCTGCCGTAGGCCAGCACCAGGCTTTCGCGCAGCACCTGCGGCTGAGTGGTGTGGCTGCGCAGGTAGAAGGATTCCTTGGGGCCGGCCTCGTCGGCGCGGCGGTAGAAGATGAGTTCGCCCGTGCCGTCCGCGAAGCCGCGCAGCTTCAGGCGGCCGTTGGGGCAGGGGAAGAAGCTGTCGTCCTGGCGGATCTCGGTGGGGCCCTGTGCTCCCAGGCGCTCCGCGGCGCGTGCGGCCGCGTGCAGGTCGGCCACGCGGGCCTTGATCTCGATGTTGCGTGCCATGCGGCCATGATGCCGCATCGCTGCCCCGCCTCGCGCTAAAGTGGCGCCCCCTGGCCCACCGATGAACTTCGCCATGAACGCATCCCACCCCGCGCGAGCGCCGCGCACCGAGGCCCAGGTGCGCATCGACCTGGCGGCGGCCTATCGCATGGCGGCCATCAATGGCTGGGACGACACGGTCTATACGCACCTGTCGGCCAGCGTGCCGGGCGAACCCGGCCACTACCTGCTCAATCCCTTCGGCGCCACCTTCGACGAGATCACCGCCTCCAGCCTGGTGAAGGTCGACGTGCATGGCAGGGTGGTGGACGGTTCGGGCGCGCCGGTCAACCCCAGCGGCTTCGCGATCCACGGAGCGATCCACGCGGCGCGGCCGGAGGTCGAGTGCGTCATCCACCTGCACACGCCCTGGGGCGTGGCGCTGTCCATGCTGCCCGACGGGCTGCAGCCCACTTCGCAGTACGCCATGCGCCTGCACCGGCGCCTCGGCCGCCACGCCTACGAAGGCCTGGCACTGGGTGCCGAGGAGCAGGAACGGCTGAAGGAGGAGCTGGGCCAGCTCGACGGCCTCCTGCTCGAGAACCACGGCACGCTGGTCGTGGGACGCACCGTGGCCGAGGCCTGGATGCTCATGCACCTGCTCGAGCGCGCGGCCCAGGCACAACTGCGCGCCATGGCCGCGGCCGGCGGCGTGGTCCCGGTGGTCGACGAGGCCCTGGCGCAGCGCAGCTACGACGAGTGGGTGGGCGACGGCAGCGTGTGGGACGGCGACGTCGAGTGGCCGGCCCTGCTGCGGCGGCTCGACCGCACATCGCCCGGCTACCGCGATTGAACACGCTCTTTTTTTCACATCCACAAGGAGAACCACACCCATGCCCACCATCCGAGTCGAATTGTTCGAAGGCCGCACCGTCGACCAGAAGCGCGCCTTCGCCGAGGCGGTGACCGAAGCCGTGGTGAAGACGCTGGGCGGCTCGGCCGACGGCGTGGACGTGGTCTTCTACGACATCGCCAGGCAGAACTGGGCCACCGGCGGCAAGCTGTGGAGCGACCCGCCCGCCGCCAAGCCGGCCGGCTGATTCCCGCTAGGGGGCGGGCGCGACGCGCCAGGCCGGCACCGGCCGGGCGAAGCCCTTCAGCGCGAGTTCGCCGGCGGGTTCGAAGGCCCAGCCGCCGTGCTCGCCGATGTCGTGCAAGGCGGCCCGCACGCGCTGCGACACCAGGATCCCGCCGCCCGCGCATTCGCCGCACAGCCGCGCCGCCAGGTTGGTGACGGTGCCGATGGCGCCGTAGTCGATGCGCCCCGCGAAGCCGATGCCGCCCAGCGTGGCGAAGCCCTGCGCGATGCCGATGCCCATGGTCAGGTCGTAGCCGCGCCGCTGCCACTGGCCGCTCAGCCCCGCCATGGCGGCCTGCATCTGCTGCGCCATGCGCAGGGCGCGCGCCGGCGCATCCGGCATGGGCTGCGGGTCGTTGAAGAAGATCATCATCCCGTCGCCCGAGAAGCGCTCCAGCGTGCCCTCGTGCGCAAGCACCAGCTCGCCCATGGCGGCGTGGTACTGGGCCAGCACGCCCATCACTTCCTCCGGGTCGGCGGTCTCGGTGAAGGAGGTGAAGCCGCGCAGGTCCAGGAACACCACCGTGATCTCGCGCCGGTGGCTCTTGAGCGGGTCCTGCGCGCCGCCGGCCAGGATCGCCTCGGCCAGCTGCGGCGAGAAGAAGCGCTTGAGCTGGCCCACGCGCTCGAGCTGCCGCACGCTCTCGGCCACGCGCTTTTCCAGCGTGCTGTTCCAGGCCTGCAGCTCGCTGCGCTGGCGCTGCACCTCGTCGTACAGGGTCTTGACCCGCAGCAGCGAGCGCACGCGCGCCATCAGCTCGGCCTGGTGCACCGGCTTGGGCAGGAAGTCGTCGGCGCCGGCCTCCAGGCCCTTGATGCGCTCCTGGTCGGGGTCCAGCGCCGTGACCAGCACCACCGGCAGCACCGCGCACGCCGGGTTGGCGCGGATCGCGCGGCAGACCTCGTAGCCGTCCATGCCGGGCATCATCACGTCCAGCAGCACCAGGTCGGGCGGGTCCTTCGCGATGCGCGACAGCGCCTCCTCGCCCGAGGCTGCGGTGCTGGTGCGGTAGCCGTGCGCGCCCAGCACGTCGGCCAGCAGCCGGACGTTCTTGCCCACGTCGTCCACCACCAGGATGTGGCTGCTCATGTCGCTCGTCCTTCCTTCAGCAGCCGTTCCACTTCCGCCAGGAATGGCTTGAGCGAGATCGGCTTGGTCATGTAGCTGTCGAAGCCGGAGCTGTCGATGTGCCGCCGGTCCTCGGGCATCACCGAGGCGGACACCGCGATCACCGGCACCGCGTCCAGCGCAGGCTGCTGGCGGATGCGCTTGAGCAGCGCGATGCCGTCCATGCCCGGCAGCTGGATGTCCATCAGGATCAGGTCGGGCCGATGCTCGATGGCCAGCGCGAGCCCTTCCTCGCCGGTGCGCGCCTCCAGGGTCGCGTGGCCCAGGTGCTGCAGCACGTCGCGCGCGAGCTTCATGTTCTTCTCGTTGTCTTCCACGATGAGCACGGTCTTGCCCGATGGGGTGGGGGTGGCGATGGTCGTCATGCGAGTGCCTCCTGCGTGAGCCGCGGCAGCACGATGACGAAGGTGGAGCCTTCGCCCACCTGGCTGCGCACCGCGAGCGTGCCGCCGTGCAGTTCCACGAAGCGCTTGGAGAGCGACAGGCCCAGCCCCGTGCCCTCGGCCTTGCGCAGGTAGTCCCGGCCGGCCTGGCGGAATTCCTCGAACACCAGGGACTGGTCCTCCGGCGCGATGCCCACGCCGGTGTCGACGACGCTGAGCTCGGCCAGCGCCTGCCCGTCCTCGCGGTCGACGCGGCGGGCCAGCAGGCGCACGCTGCCGCCGGCGGGCGTGAACTTCACCGCGTTGGACAGCAGGTTGACCACCACCTGCTTGAGCTTGCGCGAATCGGCCACCCAGTCCTCCAGCCCGTCGCCCACTTCGAGCGACATGGCCAGGCCGTTGCGCTGCGCGCGCTCGCGCACCAGCATCATCGCGTTGTCCAGCATGAGGCCCAGGTCGAAGCAGCTGAGGTCCAGCTCCATGCGGCCGGCCTCGATCTTCGAGAGATCGAGCACGTCGTTGATGAGCGTGAGCAGGTGCTGGCCGGAAGAGTGGATGTCGCGCAGGTACTCCATCTGCTTGGCATTGACCGTGCCGAACATCTGTTCGCTCAGCACCTCCGAGAAGCCGATGATGGCGTTCAGCGGCGTGCGCAGCTCGTGCGACATGTTGGCCAGGAACTCGGACTTGTGATGGTTGGCCACCTCCAGTTGGTGGCTCTTGTCCTCGATCTCGCGGAACATGCGGGCGTTGAGGATGGCGATGACCGCCTGGTCGGCGAAGGTCTCCACCAGGCGCACCTCGGCCGCGGCGAAGGGATGCACGTCCTGCCTCAGCACGGTGATCACGCCCACCGAGGCGCCCTCGCGCACCATGGGCACCGCCAGGATGGTGCGAAAGCCCAGCCGCGACTGGCCCGGCCGCGAGGCCGGATAGCGCGAGTCCAGCAGGTGGCTGATGTCGTCCACATGCACCGTGCGGCGCTCGACGAAGGCGCGGCCCACCACCGACTCGCTGTTCTGGGGCAGCTCCTCGTCGTTGCCGAGCTCGACGCGCCCCTCGGTCTGGAAGCCGGTCATGGCGCGCAACTGGGCGTCGCCGGTGGGCAGCCACACGCGGGCGCCGTGCGCGCGGCACAGGCGCACCGAGCGCTCGGCCACCGCCTGCAGCACCGGCTGCAGGTTGGTGGGCGAGCGGCTGAGCACGCGCAGGATGTCGGCGGTGGCGGTCTGGAACTCCAGCGCCGCGCGCAGCTCGGCGGTGCGCAGCTCCACCTTGCGCTCCAGCTCGCCGTACGAGGCGCGCAACTGGGCCGACATGTTGTTGAACTGCTCGGCCAGGTCCTCCAGCTCGTCGCCGGTGTCCACCACGATCTTCTGGCTCAGCTCGCCGCGGCCGATGCGCTGCGCGCCGCGCGCCAGCACGCGGATGGGCTGCACCATGTTGCGCGCCAGCACCGAGGCCGCGACCGCGGAGACCACCAGGCCGGCCAGCAGCAGGATGCCCGCGCGCAGGAAGGAGGCGTTGAGCTTGGCATACACCTCGCCGATGGGCTGCTCCACGAACACCTTCCAGCCCAGCGGCTTGATCGGCACCATCGAGGTCAGCACCGTGTCGCCGAGCAGGTTGCGCGAGACCATGGCCTGCTCGTCCAGCGCGTCGTCGGCGGCCGCGGCCTGCACGTGCGGCAGGCTGGCGAAGCTGGTCTTGCGCAGCACCAGGCCGATGTCGGGGTCGGCCACCAGCAGGCCGTTGCTGTCCAGCACGTAGGCCTTGCCCTTCTGCCCGATGCGGATGCGCGAGACCACGTCCCAGATGAACTTGAGGTTGAGCTCGGCCACCGTCACCGGCGCCTTCTCGCCCATGCCTCGGATGGAGACGGTCATGTAGGGCTCGGTGTCGCGGTTGAAGTACACGGGGCCGTACCAGGTGGCGTCGGCCAGCGCGTGGCGGAAGGCCGGCTCGTCCGAACGGTTCTTGCCCGAGCCCATCACGTCCAGGCCCAGGCGCGACACCGCGATCTCCTCGCGGCCCTCGTGGTCGAGCTGCGCGATGTCGGTCACCTCCGGCGCCTGGCGCAGCAGGCGCCAGAACTCCGTGCGCTGGGCCTCCAGGTCGGGCGCGTCGATCTGCGCGAGCGAGCCGTAGGCCAGCTGCTGCGACAGCTGCAGCACGTACTGCTCGATGCGCGAGGCCGCGCCCACCGCCTTCTCGTGCTGCAGGCTGGCCAGCGCCTCCTTGTTCTCCTGGTAGGCGAAGTACAGGCTGATGGCGCTGGAGGCCAGCAGCACCGTGGTCACCAGCGAGAGGATCAGCAGCAGGTACTTGCGGAACAGCCGGCCCCGGTGGACGCTGCGCGCATCCCGGGGCGATGGCACGAGCTCGCCCGTCAGGCTGGCGGGCGAGGAGTCCGGGGCCTTCATGGCCCTCGATTGGACCGCGCCGGACGATCCAAGGGAAGGGCGGCTTCCCTGGCCATTGGTGGGGTCGGCCTAGGCCGTTGGCCAGGGCTTCGTCAGGCGTGCCGCTTCCTCCCTGCCTCAGAGGTCGATGCTGACCGACAGGTTGACCGTGCGCGGCGCGCCCACGAACAGGTAGCCCGCGGTGGCGGCGCCCCAGTAGTCCTTGTCGAACAGGTTCTCGACGTTCAGGCGCAGCGTCACCGGCTTGCCGCTGACGTTCATGACGTAGCGCGCACCGGCGTCGAAGCGCGTCCAGCTGGGGATCGACAGCGTGTTCATCGGGTCCACGTACGCATCGGAGGTGTAGAGGGCGCGGGCGCTCAACGTCAGGCCGGGCACGAAGGGCGTGTCCCATTCGGCGCCCAGGTTGAGCTGCCAGTCGGGCACGGCGATCGCCTTCTTGCCCTCCAGCGCGGGCGTCGCGGCCTTGGAGATGACGCCGTCGGTGTAGCTCACGCCGCCCAGCAGGCGCACGCCGCGCGACACTTCGCCGGCCAGCGTCGCCTCGACGCCGCGGTTGCGCTGCTCGCCGAACACGCCGAAGGTGGCGCCCGAGATGCCGGCGTTGGGCTTGGTGATCTCGAACAGGCTCGCGGTGGCCAGCATGCTGCCGCCCAGGTCGAACTTCGCGCCCAGCTCCTTCTGCTTGGACTTGTAGGGCGGCAGGCTCTGGCCCGGATTGGTGATGGCCGCGCTGATGGGCGCGGTGTCGCCGCGCGAGAGGCCTTCCACGTAGCTCGCGTAGAGCGAGGTGTCGGGGCGCAGCTTGTACACCACGCCGGCCAGGGGCGTCGTGGCGCTCTCGTCGTACGCGGGGCCGGTGGGTGCGCCGGTGACGAAGTTGAAGTCCTGCCCCTGCACCTGCTGGCGCCGCACGCCCAGCGTGACGAGCAGCGTGTCCTTCATGAAGGACAGGGTGTCGGCCAGCGCGATGCTGGTGAGCTTGGTGTTCAGGTAGGGCTGCAGCGGATTGCTGATGCCGTCGATCGACGGCGTCGGGAATACCTGGCCCGAGTACAGGTTGGAGCTGCCGCCCGGGAAGCCCGTGTAGAAGCCAAGTTCCTGTTTCTGGTCCAGCCGGGTGAGGCTCAGCGCCAGGTTGTGACCCACCTGGCCGGTGGAGAAGCTGCTGCGCAGGCCCGCTTCGCTCGACTTGCTGTCGACCGTCATGCGCTGCCAGCCGCCGAAGTAGGAGTAGTCGCCCGCGGTGTTGAGGATGACCGGGTTGGCGGCCACCGCATCCCAGTCCAGCTTGCGCTGGCCGTAGCTGGCGTAGGCGGTGAGGTGGCTGGTGAGGTCGTACTCGACCTTCAGCAGGCCCGAGGTGTTGTCGCCGTCGCTCCAGCCCAGGCCGGGGTAGGGGTAGGTGTTGTTCGGCGCGCCGGGCACGGCGGTGAGGGTGGGGCCGAGCTGGAACTGGCGCACCACGTTGTCGATGCGCTCCTTCTGGTAGAGCAGGTCCAGCGAGGCGCGCAGGTCGCGTCCGCGGTAGTCCAGGCCGAGGGAGGCCAGGCCCTCGTGCGTCGACTGGTCCTTGATGGCCGTGTCGCCCTGGCGGTCCATCACGTTCAGGCGCACGCCCCAGGCGTTGTCGTCGCCGAAGCGCCGGCCGATGTCAGCCTGCGCGCCGAACACCGAGTCCGAGGAATAGGTGCCGGTGATGGACGTGATCGGCGCATTGGTCGCGCGCTTGGGCACGAGGTTGACGACCCCGCCCACGCTGCCCGAGGGCGTCATGCCGAAGAGCGCCGCGGAAGGGCCCTTGATGACCTCGACCCGCTCCACCGCCTCCAGCGGCGCGCGCCAGTAGGGCGACAGGCCGAACATCCCGTTGAGCGCGAAGTCGCCGGTCGGCACGTTGAAGCCGCGGATGGTGATGTCCTCGTTGATGTTGGAGCGCGCGCTGCCCATGCGCACGGACGGGTCGTTGGCGAGGATGTCGGACACCGCGCGGGCCTGCTCGTTCTCGATGGCCTGCGAGGTGTAGCTGGTCACGCTGAATGGCGTGTCGATGACCGGCGTGTTGCCCAGGATGCCCATGCGCGCGCCGCTGCCGACCTGGCCGCCGGGCAGCGCCGCGGGCGCCTCGTCGATCGCCTCGCGCTCGCCGGACACGGTCACCGCGGGCAACGTGGCCTGTGCCATGGCCGTGGCACTGAAGAGCACAGTGCCGGTAGCAAGCGCCAGTTCGACGGCGATCGCCAGGGGCGACTTGGCGGTGGATGGGGGGGGCGCGTTCCGTGCCATGTTTCTCTTCTCCAGTATTTATGAATCTAATAACAAATGATAACCATTTGTATTCCGGTTGTGGCTCATGATTTCCTGGCGCTGCTGCCGCGAGCCGCTGATTGGTGATTCCAACTCACAGATGCTGTGAGGCCGCCCCGCTTGTTCTCGAAAGCCGCCGACGCCAAACTCCGGTGGATGACCACATCCGCCATTCCCAATTTCGGCCTGGGCACCTTCCGCCTCAAAGGCCAGACCGTCATCGACTCGGTGAAGACCGCCCTGGAACTGGGCTACCGCCTCGTCGACACGGCGCAGATCTACGGCAACGAGGCCGAGGTCGGCCAGGCCGTCGCCGAGAGCGGCGTGCCGCGCGAGCAGATATTCCTCACCACCAAGATCTGGACCGAGAACCTCGGCGCCGCCAGGCTGGGCGAGAGCCTGAAGGCGAGCCTGGCGAAGCTGCGCACCGACCACGTCGATCTCACGCTCATCCACTGGCCGTCGCCGGGCGGGGCCGTGCCGGTGGCCGAGTTCATGGGTGCGCTGGCCGAGGCCCAGGACCAGGGGCTGACGCGGCGCATCGGCGTGTCCAACTTCAACATCGCGCTGCTTCAGGAAGCCATCGACGCGGTCGGCGCGGCGCGCATCGCCACGAACCAGATCGAGCTTCATCCGGCGCTGCAGAACCGCAAGGTGGTCGAGTTCGCCGCGCGCCACGGCGTCCACACCACTTCGTACATGACGCTGGGCTACGGCAAGGCGCTGCAGGAGCCGGAGATCCAGGCGATCGCCCGCGAGACCGGCGCCACCCCGGCGCAGGTGACCCTGGCCTGGGCCATGCAGAAGGGCTTCGCGGTGATTCCCTCGTCCACCAAGCGCGCCAACCTGCAGGGCAACCTGGAAGCCACGCGGCTGCGGCTCGAGCCCGGGCACATGGCCCGCATCGACGCCCTGGACCGCGGCGAGCGCCTGGTGAACCCCGAGGGCCTGGCGCCGCGCTGGGACTAGCCCCTAGACCGATCGGCCAGTGACCCTGGCCGGATGCCGCAGTGGCAACGAGCGATGGCAGGGGGAGAATTTCGTGTTCCCCGCCTGCTGCTTCCGGAGCCCCTTGCCATGCGACCCGCCCAGCCCTCCTTGCCGCTCGTGCTGGCCGCCGCGCTGCTGCTGTGGCTGCTGGCCTGTGCGCCGGCGATGGCCCAGCAAGCCAAGGGCAAGGTGCCGCGCCTGGGCTATCTCGCGGCGGTCTCGGCCACCGCCGATGCGCCGCGGCTGGAGGCCTTCCGGCGCGGGCTGCGCGACCTCGGCTACATCGAGGGCCAGACCATCCAGATCGAATACCGGCATGAGAGCCAGGATCTGAGCCGGCTCGGCATGCACGCTGCCGAGCTGCTGGCCATGGACATCGACATCCTGGTGGCCGTCACCAGCAATGCCGCGGTGGCGGCGAAGAAGAGCACCTCCACCGTGCCCATCGTGTTCATGGGCGTCACCGACCCGATCAGCGCCGGCCTGGCCGAGAGCCTGGCGCGGCCGGGCGGCAATGCCACCGGCATCACCAACGTGGCGGCCATCCTCACCGGCAAGCGGCTGGAACTGCTCAAGGAGGTGGTGCCGCGGCTGGTGCACGTGGCCGTGCTGTGGGACCCGAAGGCGCCGGGTTCCATCCCGCAATGGGAGGCCAGCCAGGAGCCCGCGCGCACGCTGAACCTGCAGTTGCATTCGATGACGGCCAGCAGCCCCGACGACTACGCCATGGCGTTCCGCGACGCGCTCAAGGCCAGGAGCACTGCCGCCTGGATCACCCTGAACCCGGTGGCCAACTCGAACCAGAAGCTGATCGCCGAACTCGCCATCGAGAACCGCCTGCCCACCATCTGCGCGCGCGCCGACTACGCGGAGAACGGCTGCCTGATGGCCTACGGCCCCGGCTACAACACCGAGGGCAAGGACGGAGCGCGCTACGTCGACCGCGTGCTCAAGGGCGCTCGCCCCAGCGACCTGCCGATCGAGCAGCCGACCAAGTTCGAGTTGCTGGTGAACCTGAAGACGGCCAAGCGCCTGGGCTTCACCATCCCGCGCACGGTGCTCAACCGGGCCGACAAGATCATCCAGTGAGGTTGACGCCGCGCGTATGGAATGATGGGGGCATGACCCGATCATCGTTCGCGTGGAGGAGGTGCCTGATGGCGCTTGGCTTGCTGGGCAGCGTGCTCTCGATCCTGGGCTGCGATCCGCAGCGCATCGACAAGCTGGAGGAGGGCGTCTCCACCGAGGCCGACGTGCGCAAGCAGTTCGGCGAGCCCGAGGCGGTGTGGGAGTCGCCGCAGGGCCGGGTGTTCGAATACAACCGCCAGCCCGCGGGCCAGAAGAACTACATGATCACCATCGGCCCCGACGGCAAGATGGCCGCGCTGCGCCAGGTGCTCACGCCCGACAACTTCGCGAAGGTGCAGGCGGGCATGCCGGCCGAGGACCTGCGCAAGATGCTGGGCAAGCCGGCCAGCCGCAAGCCCTATCCGCTGAAGAACGAGGTGGAGTGGGAATGGCGCTGGGTGCAGCCGCCCAACTCGCCGATGGTGTTCACGGCGGTGCTCGATGCGGGGCAACTGAAGGTGGTGCGCAGCGGGTCCTCGCCGGACCGGGGCACCGAGGCGCCCTGAAGCTCCCGATCGGGGCAGACCGCGTCCGGTTGGTGCACGCGGACGCGGTTTCGGCAGTGTCGACCGCCCGGAAGGCCGCATGCAGGCTGGCACCAAGCTTGCTAATCAAGTGTTCAATTAATTTCCAGGGTTAACCCCAGCACGACTTCGAAGTCAGGGGTCTATTCTTCCGTCCGAAATTAATTGATCGTTTAATTTATTAGCGCCGGCACGGGCACACGACACCCGCCGGATGGGTCTGGTCTGCAACTGGAGAATCTGAAATGCACAAGTGGTCTCAACTGATGTCCCTGACGGGCCTCGTCGCCATGTCGGCGCTGGCGAGCGCGCAGGAGACGGTGAAGATCGGCGTGATCGAGCCGCTGACCGGCTCGGTCGCCTACAACGGCCTAGCCTCGGTCAACGGCGCCAAGCTGGCCGTCGAGCAGCGCAATGCCGCTGGCGGCGTGCTGGGCCGCAAGGTCGAGCTGGTGATCGAGGACGGCCAGTGCCGCCCCGCCAACTCCGTCAACGCCGCCGAGAAGCTGGTGCAGCGCGACAAGGTGGTGGCCCTGCAGGGCGCCTTCTGCAGCTCGGCCACCGCAGCTGTGATGCCGGTGGCCGAGAAGTACAAGGTGCCCTTCGTCACCGGCGTGTCGTCCAAGGCCGACCTGACGGAGAAGGGCATGCAGTACTTCTTCCGCTCGGCCGAGACCGACCGCCTCATGTCCAGGACCTTCAGCAAGATCCTGGCGGACAAGCTGCAGCTCAAGACCGTGGCCTACATCGGCGTGAACGACGACTGGGGCCGCGGCGGCGTGGAGGACTTCTCCAAGGACCTGGAGGCCCTGGGCGTGAAGACCGTGATGAAGGAGTACTTCGACCACGGCGCGACCGACTTCTACACGCTCTTGACCAAGCTGCGCGCCAGCAAGGCCGATGGCGTGTTCGTGGCCGCCGAGACGCAGGACGGCTCCATCCTGGTCAAGCAGTTCAAGGAGTTCGGCCTGAAGACCAAGATCTTCGGCGTGGGGTCCTGGGCCACCACCGACTTCATCGGCCTCACCGGCGACGCGTCCGAAGGCATCTACGCCGCGGTGCCCTACGCATCGAGCCTGTCGAACGACCGCAACAAGGCCTTCGTCGAGCAGTACGCCAAGGCCTACAAGGAGAAGCCCGGCAAGTACGGCGCCGCCGGCTACAACGCGATGAACATCATGCTCGACGCCGTGCAGCGCGCCGGCAAGGCCGAGCCCGAGGCCATCCGCGACGCGCTGCGCAAGACCGACTACGCCGCGCCCAACGGCCGCTACCGCTTCACCGACAAGGGCGAGGGCTACGGCTTCGACGTGGTGCTGGTGCAGATCGCCAACCGCGAGCCGAACGTCGTCGCGCAGTCGGCCACCGAGAAGCCCTGAGCGAGCAGGACCCAACACGATGGAACTGCTTCCCCAGTACCTCGCCAACGGGCTGGTGACGGGTTCGTTCTATGCGCTCTCGGCGCTGGGACTGACCCTGATCCTGGGCCTGATGCGCGTGGTGAACTTCGCCCACGGCGAGCTGTACATGCTCGGCGGCGTGATGGGCTGGTGGGCCACCACCCGCCTGGGCCTGGACTTCTTCAGCGGCCTGGTGCTGGTGGCCGTGGCCATGGGCGCCTTCGGCTGGCTGGTCGACCGCTTCCTGATCGAGCGCATCCGCCACCAGGGCGAGGAGCCCGGCATCCTCCTGACCATCGGCCTGTCGATCTTCCTGGCCAACACCGCCCTGCTGGCGGTTGGCACCGCACCGCTGAAGGTGGAGGCGCCCATCTCCGCCGGCCCGCTGTTCCTCGGCACGGTGGTGCTCACCAAGCTGCGCGTGTTCGCGGTGGTGGTGTGCGCGCTGATGATCGTGGCGGCCTGGCTGGTCATCCACAAGACGCGCCTGGGCCGCGCCATGCGCGCCACCTTCCAGGATCCGATGGCCGCGCAGCTGGTGGGCGTGCGCACCGCCAACGTGTACGCGGCCACCTTCGCCATGGGCACGGTGATCGCATCCATGGCCGGCATGCTGCTGGGCTCCATCTACTCGGCGCAGGTGGCCGTCGGCGGCCTGGTGAGCATGAAGGCCTTCGTGGTGGTGATCCTGGGCGGCATGGGCAGCTTCGCGGGCGCGATCGCCGGCGGGCTGCTGCTGGGCGTGGTCGAGGCGCTGTGGGGCGGCTACGTGGCCACCGGCTGGGTGGACATCATCGGCTTCGCGCTGGTGATCCTCACGCTGGTCTTCCGGCCCTACGGCCTCTTTTCCAAGCGGGCGGAGCGCGCATGAAATTCGAGAAGCATTGTCTTGTGGCGCTGATGGCCCTGGCCGCGCTGCTGCCGCTGGTGGTGCGCGACCAGTACCTGCTGCACATCGCCATCATGGTGCTGTTCTACGCGGTGCTGGCCAGCAGCCTGAACCTGGTGGTCGGCTACGTGGGCGAGTTCTCGCTCGGCCACACGGCCTTCCTGGGCACCGGCGCCTATGCGGCGGCCATCCTGTCGACGCAGTACGGCTGGCCGATGTGGGCCACCGTGCCGGTGGCCGGCCTGCTGGCCGCGGTGGTGGGCGTGGTCATCGGCGGCATCACGCTGCGGCTGCAGGGTCCGTTCTTCGTGATCGTGACCTTGTCCTTCGCCGAGGTGCTGCGCCTGGTGGCCGACAACTGGATCGGCCTGACCAACGGCCCCATGGGCATCGCCGGCATTCCGCAGCCCGCGCTGCTGGGCGACGCGGGCAACCTGGGCGCCAAGCAGTTCTACTACGCGGTGGCCTGGGTGCTGCTGGCGCTCACGCTCTACCTGAGCTTCCGCTTCGTGCATTCGAACGCCGGGCGCGCCGCGGTGGCGGTGCGCGAGAACCGCTACGTGGCGCAGTCCATCGGCATCCGGCCGCTGAGCTACTCGATGCTGGCGCTGGTGCTGGGCGCGCTGCTCTCCGGCATGGCGGGCGGCTTCTACGCCCACTACATCTCCTTCGTCGGGCCCGAGGTGTTCCGCTTCGCCTTCATGGTGAGCATGATCATCATGGTGCTGGTCGGCGGCAAGGGCACGCTGGTGGGGCCGCTGATCGGCGCGCTGCTGGTGACCTTCCTGGAGGAGTACCTGCGCGAGGCCAAGGAGCTGCGCCTGTCGATCTTCGGCCTGGCCGTGATCGCCATCGTGCTCTTCCTGCCGCGCGGCCTGATGGGCTTCGTCGTGCAATGGCGCGAAGCGCGCAAGGCGCAGGCGCCGCAGGTTGCCCGCAAGGCAGAGAGGAGGGCGGCATGAGCGCGACCCTGGCGATGAACGCGCCGCGCGCCCTGGAAGTGCGCGGCCTGGGCAAGTCCTTCGGCGGCATCCATGCGGTCAAGGACATCAGCTTCGACGTGCACCCCGGCGAGATCGTCGGCCTGATCGGGCCCAACGGGGCGGGCAAGACCACCTGCTTCAACCTGATCACCGGCTTCTACACGCCCAGCGCGGGGCAGGTGCGATTCGGCGGCAGCGACGTGACCGGGCGCAAGCCCTATCACATGGCCCGCATGGGCATCGTGCGCAGCTTCCAGAAGACCAACATCCTGAAGTCGCTGACGGTGTTCGAGAACGTGCTCACAGGCCACTACATGGAAGCGCGCCAGCCCCTGTGGCGCACCTTCTTCCCGGGCCGCGCGGTGCGTGCCGCCGAGGCCGCGGCGCGCGAGAGCGCCGAGCGCATCGTGCGCACCATGGGCCTGGCCAATCGCATGGACACGCCGGCCTCGGTGCTGTCCTGCGGCGAGCTGCGCCTGCTGGAAGTGGCGCTGGCGCTGGCCGCCAAGCCCGAGATCCTGATGCTCGACGAGCCCGCCGCGGGCCTGAACAGCCAGGAAGCGCGCCAGTTCGGCGAGATCCTCAAGTCGGTGCGCGGCCAGCTGGTCAGCTCGATCCTGATCGTGGAGCACAACATGGGCCTGGTGATGGGCGTGTCGGACCGCGTGGTGGTGATGCATTTCGGCCAGAAGCTGGCCGAGGGCACGCCGGCCCAGGTGCAGGCGGACAGCAAGGTGGTCGAGGCCTACCTCGGCGGTGGAGGAAAGAAGGCATGAGCGCGGTCCTCAAGACTGATGTGGCGGGCGGCAGCCTGGCCGATGCGACGGCGACGTCGCCCGTGCTGGATCTGCGCGACCTGCATGTGAGCTACGGCAAGACCGCGGCGCTGCACGGCGTGAACCTGCGGGTGATGCCGGGCGAGGTGGTGGCGCTCATCGGTGCCAACGGCGCCGGCAAGAGCACCACGCTGCGGGCCATCTCCGGGCTGCTCAAGCCCACGCGCGGCGACATCGTGTTCCAGGGCCGCAGCATCGGCGGCATGGCGGCCGACCGCGTGGTGGCGCAGGGCATCGCCCAGTCGCCCGAGGAGCGGCACGTGTGGCCGACCATGACGGTGGACGAGAACCTCTCGATGGGCGCCTACCTGTGCAAGGGCAAGGCCGAGATCGAGCGCCGCATGGGCCTGGTCTACGAGCGCTTCCCGCGCCTGAAGGAGCGGCACAGGCAGCTCGCCGGCACGCTCAGCGGCGGCGAGCAGCAGATGCTGGCCATCGGCCGCGCGCTCATGTCCGAGCCGCGCCTGCTGCTGCTGGACGAGCCCAGCCTGGGCCTGAGCCCGCGCATGGCCGAGGAAGTGTTCGACTTCGTGCGCGAGATCAACGCGCACGGCGTGACCGTGATGCTGGTGGAGCAGAACGTGCACAACGCGCTGTCGGTGGCCACCCGCGCCTATGTCTACGAGACCGGCCGCGTGGTCGCCGAGCGCGATGCCGCCGGCCTGCTCGGCGATCCGGAACTGCTCAGCGCCTACCTGGGCGGCTGAGGCGGCGAAGAGGGTGCCCGCGCGCACCCTCTTTTTGTCTCCGCCAATTAATTGAACAAGCGTTTAACAACAGGGGCCGGCATCGCCAGCCCATCAGATCAAGGAGTAGCAAAGAGATGAGCAACAAGACCCTGCGAGTGGGCATCGTCGGTGGCGGCATCGGCGGCGTGGCCCTGGCGCGCGCGCTGCGGCTGCGCGGCATCGACGCCCACGTGTTCGAGCGCGCGAGCGCCTTCGGCGAGATCGGCGCCGGCGTGCAGATGACGCCCAACGCCGCCAAGGTGCTGCGGGCCCTGGGCCTGGGCGATGCGCTGGCGCGCATCGGCTTCCTGCCCAATGCCATGGTGGGCCGCAACTGGGACAACGCGCGCGAGCTGTTCCGCACGCCGCTGCGCGAGGTGTGCCCGCGCCTCTTCGGCGCGGACTTCTGGCACGTGCACCGCGCGGACCTTCACGCCATCCTGTGCGAGGGCATCCCGGCCGACCGCGTGCGCTTCAACGTGGCCTGCACCGGCGTGACGCAGAACGCCGGCAAGGCGGTGGCGCACTTCAGCGACGGCACGCAGTTCGAGGCCGACCTGATCGTCGGCGCCGACGGCATCCACTCGGCGGTGCGCGATTCGCTGTGGGGCAAGACCGCCTCGCAGTACACCGGCCACATGTGCTGGCGCGCGCTGGTGCCGGTGGAGCAGCATCCGCTGCCCTTCGTGAGCCCCGACGCCTCCTTCTGGATGGGCCCGAAGGCGCACATCGTCACCTACTACGTCAAGGGCGGCGCGGCGGTGAACATCGTCGCCGTCAACGAGAGCGCCGAGTGGGTCACCGAGTCGTGGACCGAGCCCAGCACCCGCGAGGAACTGCTGGGCGCCTACGAGGGCTGGCACGAGAACATCGTGCGCCTGTTCGAGAAGACCGACGCGCAGCAGATCTTCAAGTGGGGCCTGTTCGACCGCGACCCGATGGCGCAGTGGTCGCAGGGCCATGTCACGCTGCTGGGCGATGCGGCGCATCCCATGCTGCCCTTCCTGTCGCAGGGCGCGGCCATGGCCATCGAGGACGCCTACGTGCTGGCTGCGGCACTGTCGCACTTCGGCGGCGACCTGGACGGCGCCCTGCGCGCCTACGAAGCCGAGCGCCGCCCGCGCACCGCCCGCGTGCAGCTGGAGGCGCGCGAGCGCGGCCGCACCTACCACCTCTCCACGCCCGAGGAACAGAAGAAGCGCGACGAGGAATTCCAGAAGGCCCAGGCCAAGGACCCGAACGCGGTCGGCATCAAGGCCGAATGGGTCTATTCCTACGACGCCACCGCCTGCGTGGAGCGCTTCGACGAAAGCGCCGAAGCGGCCATCGCCTGAAGCAAGGAGCACTGACACATGACGAGCAAGACCCAATTCCGCATCGGGCAGATCGTGCCCAGCTCCAACACCACGATGGAGACCGAGATCCCCGCCATGCTGCGCCTGCGCGAGCAGGTGCGGCCCGAGCGCTTCACCTTCCACTCTGCGCGCATGCGCATGAAGCACGTCAACAAGGAGGAGCTGGCGGCCATGGACGCCGAGTCCGACCGCTGCGCGCTGGAACTCAGCGACGCCCGCGTGGACGTGCTGGGCTACGCCTGCCTGGTGGCCATCATGGCCATGGGCCGCGGCTACCACCGCCAGTCGCAGTCGCGCCTGGGCGCGGCGACCGCCGGCAACGCGGGCGAGGCGCCGGTGGTGACCAGCGCCGGCGCGCTGGTCGATGCGCTCAAGGTGATGGGCGTCAAGCGCATCGCGCTGGTGGCGCCCTACATGGTGCCGCTCACGAAGCTGGTGATCGACTACATCGAGCACGAGGGCTTCGAGGTGGCCGACTGGCGCGCGCTGGAGATTCCGGACAACCTGGAAGTGGGCCGCCACGACCCGGCGAAGCTGCCGGCCATCGTGGCCGGCATGAAGACCGACGACGTGGATGCGATCGTGCTGTCGGCCTGCGTGCAGATGCCTTCGCTGCCGGCCATCGCGCAGGTGGAGGCGGCCACCGGCAAGCCGGTGGTGACGGCGGCCGTGGCGACCACCTACGCGATGCTGGGCGCGCTGGGCCTGGACCAGGTCGTGCCCGGCGCCGGCGCGCTGCTCTCCGGCGCGTACTCGAAGAAGGGCGCGCGAGCATGAGCAACTTCCTCTACGGCGGCCAGGTGCATGCCAACGGCATCCGCCAGCACTACCTTCGCCACGGCGGCACCGAGGGCGCGCGCGCCGGGCGTGACGCGGTGGTCATCGTGCCGGGCATCACCAGCCCGGCCGTCACCTGGGGCTTCGTCGCCGAGCGCTTCGGGCGCCATTTCGATACCTACGTGCTCGACGTGCGCGGGCGTGGCCTGAGCGAAGCCTCGGACACGCTGGACTACAGCCTCGACGCGCAGGCCGCCGACCTCAACGCCTTCGTCGTCGCGCTGGGCCTGCAGCGCTACGCCTTCGTCGGCCATTCGATGGGCGGGCGCATCTCGATCCGCGCCGCCTCGAAGCAGCCGCCGGGCCTCACGCGCGTGGTCGCGGTCGACCCACCGGTGTCCGGCCCCGGCCGCCGCGCCTACCCGGCCAAGCTGCCCTGGTACGTGGACTCCATCCGCATGGCCCGCCACGGCATCAGCCTGGAGCAGATGCGCGAGTTCTGCCCCACCTGGACCGAGGCGCAGCTGCGCCTTCGCGCCCAGTGGCTGCACACCTGCGACGAGCGCGCCATCGTCACCAGCTTCGAGGCCTTCCAGACCGACGACATCCATGCCGACCTGCCGCGCATCGCGGTGCCGCTGATGCTGATGAGCGCCGAGCGCGGCGACGTGATCCGCGAGGAGGATGTGGCCGAGATCCGCACGCTGGTGCCCGGCCTGCGCGAGCACCGCGTGGCCGGCGCCGGCCACATGATTCCCTGGGACAACGAGGAAGGCTTCTACCGCGCCTTCGGCGACTTCCTCGGCGCGGCCCTGGACTGACTGATTCAACTTCACATCGGAGATTTGCCATGGCCATCTGCGACACCGACCTGATCCGCGCCTGGACCCAGGTGCTCACCCTTTCCAAGCTCAAGGCCGGCGACGCCGTCACCGTGCTGACCAGCGACCACACGCATCCGCAGACGCTGCGCTGCGCGATCACCGCCGCCACCATGATGGGCGCCTGCGTCAGCCGGTTGGACCTGCCGCCGGTCAACGGCGAGAAGGCGCTCAGCCGCGACACGCTCGCCTACCTGGGCACCACGCCGCTCACCGGCAACCGCGCCGCCATCGCTGCGCTCAAGGCCAGCGACCTGGTGCTGGACCTGATGACGCTGCTGTTCTCGCCCGAGCAGCACGAGATCCTCGCCGGCGGCACCAAGATCCTGCTGGCGGTGGAGCCGCCCGAGGTGCTCGCCCGCCTGGTGCCGACCCTGGACGACTACCACCGCGTGCAGGCCGGCGTGGCGCTGCTCAAGGGCAAGCGCGAGATGCACGTCACATCCGCCGCCGGCACCGACCTGCGCCTGCCGCTGGGCGAATACCCCATCACCGCCGAGTACGGCTTCGTCGACCAGCCCGGCCGCTGGGACCACTGGCCCAGCGGCTTTGCCTTCACCTGGCCGAACGAGGGCGGCGCGAGCGGCCGCATCGTGCTGGCCAAGGGCGACGTGCTGCTGCCGATGAAGAACTACGTGGGCGAGCCCATCACGCTCACGGTGGAGAAGGGCTTCGTCACCGCCATCGAGGGCGACGCCGAGGCGGAGCTGCTGCGCGAGTACATCGAGTCCTTCGACGACCCCGAGGCCTACGCCATCTCGCACATCGGCTGGGGGCTGCAGAAGCGCGCCTTCTGGTCCACGCTGGGCCTGTACGACCGCGAGGCCACGCTGGGCATGGATGCGCGCGCCGTGAGCGGCAACTTCCTGTTCTCGCTGGGCCCCAACAACGAGGCCGGCGGCAGCCGCACCACCGCCTGCCACATCGACATCCCGATGCGGCACTGCAACGTCTTCGTGGACGGCCTGCAGGTGGTGAACGATGGCAAGGTGGTGGAGTCGCTGATGAAGCCGGCGAAGCTCGCCGCCGACAAGGAGCCGGCCCATGCGTGACGAGTCGCAGGTCTACCAGCGCCAGGGCTTCGGTGCCGGCCTGGGCGTGCAGCCGCCGATTGGCCTCTTGATCGTGGACTTCGTGAACGGCTTCGCCGACCCCGGCACCTTCGGCGGCGGCAACATCCCGGGCGCGATCGACCGCACCGTGGGCCTGCTGGCCACTGCGCGTGAGCGCGGCTGGCCGGTGGCGCACAGTCGCATCGTCTATGCCGACGACGACAGCGACGCCAACATCTTCAGCACCAAGGTGCCCGGCATGCTGGGGCTGAAGGAGCATTCGCCGGCCAGCGCCATCGTCGACGTGCTGGCGCCCGTGGCGGGCGAGCGGGTGGTGCGCAAGAACGTGCCCTCGGCCTTCTTCGGCACCGACCTGGCGCCCTGGCTGACGCAGCGGGGGGTGCGCACGCTACTGGTGGCCGGCTGCGTCACCAGCGGCTGCGTGCGCGCCAGCGTGGTCGACGCCATGTGCTGGGGCTTCCGCCCGGTGGTGGTGGAGGACTGCGTGGGCGACCGCGCCATCGGCCCGCACGAGGCGAGCCTGTTCGACATGCGTCAGAAGTACGCGGATGTGATGAGCCTGCAGGCGCTTCACGAGCAGTTGCCCGCGTAGCCGCAAGGGCAGGGCGGCGAGGCGCTGTCAGGGCGCCTGGAAGCCGCCCACCACGAAGCGCGTCACCTGCTCGATGAGCGCCTCGGTGTCGTCGGGGTCGTACAGGCCCTGGGGCGTCATCTCTTCCATGCGGTGCGTGTCCGAGAAGGCGTAGAGGTAGGTGCCGACCATCAGCGTCATGCGCCAGTAGGCGTCCAGCTCGCCCAGCTGGGGCAGGGCCAGGCGCAGGGCCTCGACGTAGCGCTGCGTCGAGCTGCCGTAGGCATGCGTGCGCAGCTTGTACGAGATCTCCGGCGGCTCGGTGTGCAACCGGGCCTGCAGGCGCAGGAAGGCCCGGCCCTGCGGCGTGGCGCGCAGCGCGAGCGTGGGGGAGAGGAAGGCATGCACGATGTCGCGCGCCGTGGGCTTGCCCTGGTCGAGCAGCGCCTCCAGCAGGTCGACCCGCTGCTTGGAGATCACCTGGCCGCGCCGCAGGAAGGTTTCCTCGAACAGCCCGTACTTGGAGCCGAAGTAGTAGCTGATGAGCGCCTGCGTCACGTTGGTCGCGGCGGCGATTTCGCGCAGCGTGGTGCCGGCGTAGCCCAGCTCGGCGAACTGCTTCTCGGCGGCGTCCATGATCTCGTCACGCACGGCGCTGGTCCCCTCCGGACGCCCCGGGCCCTTCTTCTTGGCCCGTGCGGGGCGGCTGGCGGTGCCTGTCTTCATGTAATTAATCGCTTGCTTAATATTTGGCAGTATATCGGCGGCCGCCTGTATTGAGGCACAGGCTATCGAAGAATTGAAGCCTGGCGTTGCGCGGCGGCCGCGTCCGGGATTCCACCGAGGCCCGGGGCCTTTTACCGGGGCGCATACTGGGCGGGCACAGAGGTAGCACAAGACCAGTAGCAAGACGCGCTCGGCTCCTGACCCGGGAGCCTGGGGGCGGCAGCCAGGAGACAACGTTGCTGCGAACCGATATTGCGAATCCGGCCTATTTCCACAAGGTCGTCGATTGCCAGTACGCCTGCCCGGCGCACACCCCCGTCCCCGAGTACATCCGACTGATCGCGCAGCGCCGCTACGGCGACGCGTACATGATCAACTGGGTCTCGAACGTCTTCCCCGGCATCCTCGGGCGCACCTGCGACCGGCCCTGCGAGCCCGCGTGCAGACGCGGGCGCGTGGAGCAGAGCAACCTGCAGGACCCGGAGCCGGTGGCCATCTGCCGCCTCAAGCGCGTGGCCGCGGACATGAAGGAGGACGTGAAGTCGCGCATGCCCCAGGTGGCGCCGGGCAACGGCAAGCGCGTCGCCTGCATCGGCGCCGGCCCGGCCTCGCTCACTGTCGCGCGCGACCTGGCGCCGCTGGGCTACGAGGTGACGGTGTTCGACGGCGAGGCCAAGGCCGGCGGCTTCATCCGCACCCAGATCCCGCGCTTCCGGCTGCCCGAGTCGGTCATCGACGAGGAGTGCGGCTACATCCTCGATTTGGGCGTGCAGTTCCGAAGCGGCCAGCGCATTGACTCGATGAAGGCGCTGCTGGGCGAGGACTTCGACGCCATCTTCGTGGGCTGCGGCGCGCCGCGCGGTCGCGACCTCGACCTGCCGGGCCGCCAGGAGGCCGCGGCCCACATCCACATCGGCATCGACTGGCTGGCCTCGGTCTCCTTCGGCCACGTGAAGAAGATCGGCCAGCGGGTGATCGTGCTGGGCGGCGGCAACACCGCCATGGACTGCTGCCGCTCCGCGCGACGCCTGGGCGGCACCGACGTCAAGGTGATCGTGCGCAGCGGCTTCGAGGAGATGAAGGCCTCGCCCTGGGAGAAGGAGGACGCGGCGCACGAGGGCATTCCCATCATCAACTTCCACGTGCCCAAGGCCTTCGTGCTGGAGGGCGGCAAGCTGGTGGGGATGAACTTCGAGATCGTCAAGGCGGAATATGACGCCAAGGGCCGCCGCAAGCTGGTGCCCACGGGCGAGCCCGACGCCTTCTTCGAATGCGACGACGTGCTGGTGGCGGTGGGGCAGGAGAACGCCTTCCCCTGGATCGAGCGCGACTGCGGCATCGTCTTCGACGAGTGGGGCCTGCCCGTGCTGGACAAGGCCAGCTTCCAGTCCACCGTGTCGCATGTGTTCTTCGGCGGTGACGCGGCCTTCGGCCCCAAGAACATCATCACCGCGGTGGCGCATGGCCACGAGGCGGCAGTGTCCATCGACAAGCTGCTCAACGACGAGCCGGTGGAGGATCGCCCCGCGCCCATGACCAACCTGGTCTCGCAGAAGATGGGCATCCACGAGTGGAGCTACGACAACGACACCTCCACCGACCTGCGCTTCCGCGTGCCCTGGGCCGCAGCCGAGAAGGCGCTGGCCAGCATCCGGGTGGAGGTGGAACTGGGCTTCGACGCGGCCACCGCCTTCAAGGAGGCGGGCCGCTGCCTGAACTGCGACGTGCAGACCGTGTTCCACGAGACCGCCTGCATCGAGTGCGATGCCTGCGTGGACATCTGCCCCATGGACTGCATCAGCTTCACTGCCAACGGCGAGGAAGAGGATTTGCGCCAGCGCCTGAAGGCGCCGGCCCTCAACGAGACGCAGGCGCTGTACGTGTCCGGCGGCCTGAAGACGGGCCGCGTGATGGTCAAGGACGAGGACGTGTGCCTGCACTGCGGCCTGTGCGCTGAGCGCTGCCCGACCGGGGCCTGGGACATGCAGAAGTTCCTGCTCAAGACGACGCCGGCGGGCCCGGGCGCCCGCACGCAGGAGCCGCAGGAGGTGCATGCGTGACGAATCCCAGCAACAAGATCTCGGCCGTCAACGACTTCGTCATCAAGTTCGCCAACGTCAACGGCTCGGGCTCGGCCTCGGCCAACGAACTGTTCGCCAAATCCATCCTTCGCATGGGCGTGCCGGTGAGCCCGCGCAACATCTTCCCGAGCAACATCCAGGGCCTGCCCACCTGGTACGAGGTGCGCGTGAACGAGGCCGGCCACCTGGGCCGGCGCGGCGGCACCGACATGATGGTGGCCATGAACCCGCAGACCTGGGACGCGGACGTGGCCGAGCTGGAAAGCGGCGGCTACCTGTTCTACGACAGCACGCGGCCGCTGCCGCCCTCGAAGTTCCGCGAGGACATCCACGTGATCGGCATGCCGCTCACCGAGATCTGCAACGCGGTCTACCAGGACCCGCGCCAGCGGCAGCTGTTCAAGAACATCGTCTACGTGGGCGCGCTGGCGGTGCTGCTGGGCATCGAGCCGGAGGTGATCGAGAAGCTCTTTTCCGAGCAGTACAAGGGCAAGGAAAAGCTGCTCGACTCGAACGTGCGGGCCCTGCACCTGGGCTGCGACTTCGTGCGCGAGAACCTCGGCAAGGACACCGTGGGCCTGAAGGTGCGGCGCGCCGACAAGGTGGGCCAGCGCATCTTCGTGGACGGCAACAGCGCCGCCGCGCTGGGCTGCGTGTATGGCGGAGCGACGGTGGCGGCCTGGTATCCGATCACGCCATCGTCCTCGGTGGCCGAGGCCTTCCAGCGCTACTGCAGCAAGTTCCGCGTCGATGCGGCCACCGGCCAGCAGCGCTATGCCATCGTGCAGGCGGAGGACGAGATCGCCTCGATCGGCATGGTGGTGGGTGCGGGATGGAACGGGGCGCGCGCCTTCACCGCCACCTCGGGGCCGGGCGTTTCGCTGATGACGGAGTTCATCGGCCTGGCCTACTTCGCGGAGATCCCGGTCACCATCATCAACGTGCAGCGCGGCGGCCCATCGACGGGCATGCCCACGCGCACGCAGCAGGCCGACATCCTCAGTTGCGCCTACGCCTCGCACGGCGACACCAAGCATGTGCTGCTGTTCCCGCAAGACCCGCATGAATGCTTTGAACATGCAGCCACCGCGCTGGACCTGGCCGACCGGCTGCAGACGCCCGTGTTCGTGATGACCGACCTGGACATCGGCATGAACCAGCGCCTGTGCGAGCCCTTCGAGTGGGACGACAGCAAGGCCTACGACCGCGGCAAGGTGATGAGCGCCGCCGAGCTGGAGGCCGGCAAGGAGTTCGGCCGCTACAAGGACGTGGATGGCGACGGCATTCCCTGGCGCACGCTGCCGGGCACGCACCCCACCAAGGGCAGCTACTTCACGCGGGGCACCACGCGCGACCCCTACGCGCGCTACTCGGAGCGCGGGCCGGACTACATCTACAACATGGAGCGGCTGCTGCGCAAGTTCGCCAGCGCCGCCAGGCTGGTGCCGCCGCCGGTGGAACGGGTTGCCGCAAAGAAGACGGACCTGGGCGTCATCTACTTCGGGTCGACCACGCCGGCCATGCAGGAGGCGCTGGAGGTGCTGGAGTCCGAGGAGGACCTGCACGTGGATGCGATGCGCCTGCGCGCCTTCCCGTTCGCCGACAGCGTGGCGCGCTTCCTGGAAACGCACAGCCGCGTGTTCGTGGTGGAGCAGAACCGCGATGCGCAGATGCGCAGCCTGCTCGTCAACGAACTGGGTGTGTCGCCCGAGCAGGTGGTGGCGGTGCTGCACTACGACGGCACGCCGATCACCGCGCGCTTCATCGCCAAGGCCATCGCCGAGAAGGTGAAGGGCAAGGCGCCGCCGGCCCGGCCCGTTCCCGAGGAGCCGCCCCAGCCCATCGTCACGCCCATGAAGTGAGGAGCCGCAGCGCATGACCTATCTCGCCAAGCCCCGGCTGCATCATCCGACGCTCGCCACCAACAAGGTCGGCTACACGCGGCGCGACTACGAGGGCAAGATTTCCACCCTGTGCGCCGGCTGCGGCCACGACTCGATCTCGGCCGCCATCATCGAGGCCTGCTGGGAGCTGGACATCGAGCCGCACCGCGTGGCCAAGCTCTCGGGCATCGGCTGCAGCTCCAAGACGCCCGACTACTTCCTGGGCGCCTCGCACGGATTCAACACCGTGCACGGCCGCATGCCCAGCGTGCTGACCGGCGCCAACCTGGCCAACCGCGAGCTGCTGTACCTGGGCGTGTCGGGCGACGGCGACTCGGCCTCCATCGGCCTGGGCCAGTTCGCGCACGCCATGCGGCGCGGCGTGCGCATGGCCTACATCGTGGAGAACAACGGCGTGTACGGCCTCACCAAGGGCCAGTTCTCGGCCACCGCCGACCAGGGCTCCAAGAGCAAGAAGGGCGTGGTCAACACCGACAGCGCCATCGACCTGGTGGGCATGGCGCTGCAGCTGGGCGCCACCTACGTGGCACGCGGCTTCTCGGGCAACAAGGCGCAACTGGTGCCGCTCATCAAGGGTGCGATCAGCCATGGGGGCGCCGCCTTCATCGACGTCATCAGCCCCTGCGTGGCCTTCAACAACCACCCGGGCAGCACCAAGAGCTACGACTACGTGCGCGAGCACAACGAGGCCGTGAGCCGCATCGACTTCATCACCGGCCGCGAGGAGATCACGGCCGACATCAGTCCCGGCGAAGTGATGGACGTGCGTCAGCATGACGGCACCCTGCTGCGCCTGCGCAGCCTGCATGCCGACTACGACCCCGGCGACCGCTACGCCGCCATGGCCTACATGCAGCGGCACCAGGCGCTGGGCGAGATCGTGACCGGCCTTCTGTACGTCGACCCGCTGGCCACCGACCTGCACACCGCGCTCAACACCTGCGACGCGCCGCTGAACACGCTGGCCGCACCAGAGCTGTGCCCGGGTGTCACGGCGCTGGAACGAATCAACAACTCCTTACGTTGAGCCGCCTTGCGCCGGCGGCCAAGCTGATTCAGCATCTGTGTAGACGAGGAATCGCCAGATCCGGAGGGATTGCCATGGCCGAGCGAACAGTCTTCCAGTCCATCTCCCGAAAACACGTGATCCGCCTGGGGCCGCAGGCCACTGTGCGCGAAGCCGCCGGCGTGATGACGCGGGCCAACTGCGGCAGCGTGCTCATCATGGAGCCGCCCGACCACCTGCTAGGCATCCTCACCGAGCGCGACCTCATGACGCGCGTGCTGGCCCGCGGCCTCGACCCGGACCACACGGCAGTGCGCGAGGTGATGACCCCCAACCCCATCTGCGTGCCGCCGGAGACCACGGTGTCCGACGCGGTTTGCCTGATGCTGGAGCGGGGCTTCCGCCACCTGCCGCTGGTGCGCGGCAAGCTGATCCTGGGCGTGTTCTCGGTGCGCGACGCGCTGCCGCGCGAACTGGGTGTGGCGCTGAGTCAGGCGGAGTTCAATGAGCAGTTGAACGACGTGCTCGGCTGAGCGTCGGGCGCGCCGCGCTTGGGTGTTACCATGGTGCTACCAAGTCGCGGATGCACCTATGTCCACCACATCCCTGAAGCTTCCTGAAGAGATCAAGCAACTGGCCGCGGATGCAGCTGCGCAGCAAGGCATCACGCCCCATGCGTTCATGGTCGATGCCATCCGCTCGGCCGCCCTGGCCGCCCGCCAGCGCGCCGCCTTCGTGGCGGATGCGCTTGCCTCCAGGCAGCAGGTCATGGAGTCCGGCAAGACCTACGCTGCGTCGGAGGTCCACGACTACCTGCGCGCCCGTGCCCAGGGCAAACCCGCGGCCAAGCCCAAGGCCAAGTCTTGGCGCGCCTGAGCTACGCCCCGCGGGCGTTGGACGATCTGGACCGCCTCGTCGATTTCCTTTTCCAGCGCGATCCGCAGGCTGCATTGCAGACGGTCGAGCTGGTTACCGAGGCGGTGCGCATCCTGGAGAACCACCCGCTCATCGGCCGTCCGGCGGAGGAGGGCCTACGGGAGCTGGTGATCTCGCGCGGCCGTTCGGGTTACCTGGCGCTCTACGGTTATGTCGAGGCCCAGGATGCGGTCGTGATCCTCGCCGTGCGCCACCAGCGCGAGGCCGGCTACCCTGAGCCTCCCCATGCCTGACTCCCTCCCCGCGACCCTCGCCGACGCCGCCCTGCGCGGCATGCTGCTGGCGTTGCTCGCCTTGCTGGCCTTCGTGCTCGGGCGCGACCGGCCGGGCCTGCCGGCTTCGCGGGCCGCGGTGGCGCTGATGCTGGGGCTGATGGTGCAGGTGGTCGCATCCACGCCATGGGTCGAGGCGACGCTTCCCAGGCCGTGGCAGGCGCCGCTGGTGGCCATTTCGGTGGGCAACGCCGTGCTGTTCTGGATCTTCGTTCAGGCCCTGTTCGACGACGACTTCGCGCTGCGGCCCGTGCATGCCGTGGCCTGGCTGGCGGTGGCCGCCCTCGCTGCCTTCAACTGCGCGTGGATGTATGGCAGCGCATCGGTCTTCGCCGCGATCACCATCGGCCTGCAGCGACTCGTGCCGCTGGTGTTCGCCGTCCTGGCCGTCCAGGCGGCGGCGAGGCACTGGCGGGGCGACCTGGTCGAAGGGCGGCGCCGGCTGCGCATCTTCATCATGGTCACCGGCGTCGCCTACACGCTGGCCATGCTGGCGGTGCGCCTGAGCGTGCCGCACGGGCGGCTCACCGGCATGACGGCGACCGCCGACGTGGCGATGCTGCTCTTCGTGGTAGCAGGCGCGGCCGCCTGGATGATGCGGCTGTCCGGGTCCGAGCTGTTCCCCTCCGCGCTTCGCGCCGTGCCGGAACCCGAAGCGCCGGTGCAGTCCGCGCAGCCTGCTGCCGCTTCCACCGAAGCCATCCCCGATCCGGCCGAGGACGCCCTGGTCGACGCGCTGCTTCAGCTGATGGCGGACGAACGCGCCTACCGCACCGAAGACCTCACCATCGCCGGCCTGGCCAGCCGCCTCGGAATCCCCGAATACCGGCTGCGGCGCCTGATCAACCAGCGCCTGGGGCACCGCAACTTCAGCGCCTTCGTCAACGGCTTCCGGCTGGACGAGGCGCGCAGCGCGCTGGCCGATCCGGCGCAGCGCGCCTTGCCGGTGCTGACCATCGCGCTGACGGCCGGCTTCCAGTCCATTGGCCCCTTCAACCGCGCCTTCAAGGCCGCCACCGGCCTCACCCCGACCGAATACCGCCGGGAAAAGCTGGCCGATTCCTGAAATCGGCCAGCCGAAAGCGCGCCTTGCCGGTTTCGGCGAGACGCAACCGAAGCGCCTGGGCATCGTCCGCATCACCGCAGGCAAGGTGCCTGCGGGTCAACCGATGAGGACTCTGAACATGATGCGTTCCATGCGCTTGCTGGCCGCGATGCTGGCCTTGCTGTCGTGCGCACTGGCCCGGGCGGCGATGGGCCAGGCGGAAATTGCCGCCACCGCGGAGGACGGCCCGGTCACGATGTACTACCCCTGCGCCGACCCCGAGCAGGCGGTGCAGCGCGGGCGCCTGACCCTGTCGCTGGCGCCGCAGGGCCGGCCGGTGCCCGGCAACGGCCGGCTGGTGGTGATCTCGCACGGCTCGGGTGGATCACCCTGGGTGCATGCGAACCTGGCGCGCAGCCTGGTGCAGGCCGGCTTCGTGGTCGCCATGCCCGAGCACCACGCCGACAACTACAAGGACGACAGCAACCCGGGCCCCGACAGCTGGACCCTTCGGCCGGCCGAGGTGTCGCGCGCCATCGACGCCGTCGGCCGCGATCCGCGCTTCGCGCCACTCCTGCAATTGGACAAGGTCGGCGTGTACGGCATGTCGGCTGGTGGGCACACGGCCCTGAGCATGGCGAGCGGACGCTGGTCGCCGGGCGGCTTCAAGCGGCACTGCGAGGCGCACCTGGAAGAGGACTTCCAGTCCTGCGTCGGCCTCATCACGCGGCTGACGGGCGGGTGGGCGGACGGCATCCGGAAGTGGGCGGCGCTCACGGTGATCCGCTGGCGCTTCGACGACGACACGCCGCGCGTGCACGCCGATCCGCGCGTGGCCGCGGTGGTGGCAGGCGTGCCTTCGTCCGCGGACTTCGACATGGCGTCGCTGGCTGCGCCGCCGGTGCCCCTGGGCCTGGTGACCGCGCAGCAGGACCGCTGGCTGGCGCCGCGCTTCCACAGCGACCGCGTACTGGAGGCGTGCAAGTCGTGCGAGCTGATCGCCGCCTTGCCGACCGGCGGCCACGGTGCGCTGCTGTCGCCGTTGCCGCCGGGGCTCACCGGGCTGCTCGGCGACATGCTCAACGACCCGCCCGGCTTCGACCGCAGCCAGATGGCCGAGGTCGACGGCAGGATCACCGCCTTCTTCGCGAAGCACCTGCTGGGCGGCGGCACGGGGCGTGACATCGCACAGCCCTAGCGGGCCGCTGCGCCGAGCTACTGCGCGTAGGCGCGCACGGGCGGCTCGCTGGGCACCGGGTTCGGCTGGTTCACCAGGTCGGTGATCCCTTCCAGCAGTCCGAGCGTGAGGGTCTCGTTCCACTTGGCCAGGTTGATGCCCGGCAGATAGACATCCAGGCAGGTGCCCAGCGGCAGGCGGGTGATGCTGGCCGGCCCGGCGTGCGTGATCGCGTCCTTGACGATGTCGTAGGCATGCGCGTCGGCCAGGATGCCGACGTGCCCGACGGGGCGGCCCGGGCAGCGCGTCTGCAGCGCGATGTTGGTGCCGCCATCCAGCAGGCTGCCGTAGGGCTGCGGCGTCACGGCCGCGTCCGTCAGCGACAGGATCGAGGTGAACGACGGCCCCGCGGGCAGCGGCTTGCGGTTGAGCGCCGCGATCAGGTTGCTGGAGCTGCCGAACTGCCAGGCCGCCGCACCGCAGAAGCCGGGGATTGCGCAGGCGAAGCCGCCCAGGGTGCCGTGGTGGGCGCCGGCCAGGTTGATGACGTCATCCACCATCGGCGTCAGGTCCGGCCAGAACTTCATGACCCACGTGGTGATGATGCCGCCCTGGCTGTGGCCGATCATCGAGACCTTGCGGCCCGATGCGGCGTACATCGTGCGCACGGCCTGCACCACGTATTCGGCCGAATCCTGGATGTCGCCGAGTGCCCGGCCGGGCAGGTCGACGGTGCAGACCGGATAGCCCTGTGCCGGCAGCACCTTGGCGTAGGTGGCGCCCCAGCTGGCATCGGCGGAGACGGCCGTTCCGTGCACCAGCAGGACCGGCGTCTTGGTCGCCCCGGCCAGGCCTGGACTCACGGTGCACTTGAGCGCCGCGTTCAGCGTGGCGAGCGGAATCTGCAGCGGCGGGGAGGTCTGCGCCATGGCCGAGCCCGTGGTGGCGGCCAGGCACAGGCTCGCGAGTGCAATGCGGATGCGTTTCATCGAATCTCCGTGTCGGGCACGGCACCCCCGCGGGCGATGGGGTCCGTGGCCCGTTGTGGGATGGGCTCCATCGCGGCGCTGCGCCGCGACAAGTCCCGGAAGGCCCGCGTCACAAGCTGCCGATCGATTCCGGGCAGCCTAGTGGCGGGCCGGCAGATGGCTGCCACCCGAATCGGGGAGCGGGAAGACCCGGCGCGCTACGGCGCCAGGCGCACGCTAGGCCAGCGCCACCTCGCGCGCATGGTTGCTGCGCACCCAGGCGATGTGCCCGTCCTTCGCGTTGCGCGCCTGCCAGGCCTGGAAGTCCGCGTCGGCCGACAGCGTGTCGACCACCTTGGCGAAGGCGGCGGCGTCGTCGAACTGCACCGCCAGCACGTAGTTGCCCAGTTCGCCCGCGGTGATGGCCCACAGGCGCGGGCCCGCCGCGCCGTGCTTTCGCCAGAGCGCGGCACCGTGCTGCATCGCGCTCATCGCCGCCTTGAGGTCGGCGCCGGCATTGAGCTTGAACACATAGCGGGCTTCGTAGGCCATGGGACCCTCCAGTGCGTGGTCGTCGGGGGCGGTCATTGAAGCACCACCGCCGGGCGCATGCAACCGTCCGGACGGCTTGCGCCCGCGCGGGGAAAGTGCAACCCTTGCCAGCTTCGCCCCGGAGGTGCCCGATGTCCCAGCTCGAGAACAAGGACCAGGTCGTCGATGTGCTCAACCGGCTGCTGGAAGCGGAGCTGGCCGGCGTCGTGCGCTACACCCACTACTCCCTCCTGGTGTTCGGCTACTCGCGCATTCCCATCGTGTCGTGGCTGCGGGCGCAGGCCGACGAATCGCTGCTGCACGCCCAGCAGGTGGGCGAGTGGATCACCACGCTGGGCGCGTATCCGTCGCTGGGCATCGGCCCGCTGCTGGATTCGCACAAGCACGACATCGCGGCCATGCTGCAGGAATCGCTGGCCACCGAAGGCCGCGCGCTCGACCTGTACCGCCAGCTGCTGTCGCTGGTGGAAGGCCGCTCGGTGGCGCTGGAAGAGTTCTCCCGGCAGATGATCCATGCCGAGGAGATGCACGCGGCCGACGTCGACAAGATGCTGCGCAAGCCGGGCGAACTGCGCGCCTTCGCGGAGCGCGGCGGCTAGGCGCGGCTCAGTGCGCCTGCAGCTTGAAGAGGCTGGTCGCCGTCAGGTCCAGCACGAGTTGCTCACGCTGGTTGATCAGCCGCCACTGCCAGCGCAGGATGCCCAAGGTGGCATGCCGCTCCGATCGCCGCACCTCGATCACATCCGCCACCAGCCGCAGCGAATCGCCGGGCCGCACCGGGTTGGGCCACTTCACATAGTCCAGCCCTGGCGAGGCGAACGACTCCGAGCCCTCAAGCGCCGCCTTCGCGACCAGCCGCATCGCAATCCCGCAGGTGTGCCAGCCGCTGGCGATGAGCCCGCCGAAGGGACCCTCCGCCGCGGCCTTCGCGTCGGTGTGGAACCACTGCGGGTCGTACGCGTTGGCGAACTGCAGCACCTCTTCCTCGGTGACGAGGAAGGGCCCGGCCTCGATGACCTGCCCCTCGTGGAAGTCGGCGAACTTCATCCTCTCGTCGGCTTCAGTAGGTCTCGAGGTGCAGCCGGCCTTCGCGCTTGAGGCCCGCGCCCACCGTGTCCCAGTCCAGCCCGGCTTCGGTCGCCACGTCCCGCAGCGCCAGCACCACGCCTTCCTCCATGCTCTTCAAGCCGCAGACGTAGAAGTGCGTCTGCCCGTCCTTGAGCAGCTCCGCCAGGTCGGCGGCGCGCTCGCGCATCATGTCCTGCACGTAGCGCTTGGGCTGGCCCTGGGTGCGCGAGAAGGCGAAGTTGATGTCGATGAAGTCCTTGGGCAGCGACTGCAGCGGGCCGAAGTAGGGCAGCTCCTGCTGGGTGCGCGCGCCGAAGAAGAGCAGCAGCTTGCCGCCCTCGAACTTGCCGCTCTTGCGCAGGCGCCGGCGCCATTCGGTCATGGCGCGCATGGGCGCGCTGCCGGTGCCGGTGCAGATCATCACGATGTGCGACTTCGGATGGTTGGGCATCAGGAAGGACGAACCGAAGGGCCCGATCACCTGCACCTTGTCGCCCACCTTGAGGTCGCACACGTAGTTGGAGGCCACGCCGCGCACCGGGCGGCCCTGGTGGTCTTCCAGCACCCGCTTCACCGTCAGCGAGATGTTGTTGTAGCCCGGCCGCTCGCCGTTGCGCGGACTCGCGATGGAGTACTGGCGCGCGAAGTGCGGCTTGCCGTTGGCATCCGTGCCCGGCGGGATGATGCCGATGGACTGCCCCTCCAGCACCGGGAACGGCATGGCACCGAAGTCCAGCACGATGTGGTGCGTCTGGTTCTCGTAGCCGGCCTCGGTGCAGTTGAAGTTGCCCACCACGGTGGCGGTGGTCGGCAACTTGGGCGGGTACAGGTTGGTGTAGGCATGCGCCGCTGACCAGGGCGGCGTGGTGGCGCCGTACTGCGCGGAGTTGAAGGCCACCGTGCCCGGCTCGGGCGCGGTGATCTGCTCTGCGGCGCTGCTTGCCAGCGCGGCCTGCTGCGGCGGCAGCTCGGCCGGCGCGCCGGCGCCTTCGGCCTCCAGCTGCTCGGGCGTCAGCTCCGCCGGCAGCTCGTCCCACGTGAGCTGCTCCTCGATGGAATAGGCCTTGGCCACCGGCATGTTGCGCCAGTTGTCGATGCTGCCCGTGGGGCATGGCGAGATGCAGGCCATGCACAGGTTGCACACGTCGGCCCGCACCACGTAGTTGCGGTCGTCGTGGGTGATGGCGCCCACGGGGCAGGTGGCCTCGCAGGTGTTGCAGCGGATGCAGATCTCGGGGTCGATCAGGTGCTGCTTGATCACCCCGATGTTGACGACGGCCATGTCCATGTTGTGTCTCCTGGCGCCCTCGTGGGAAGGGCGCTTTTCATTCGCTCGCTCGATCAGCCGAAGCGGATGTATTCGAAATCCACGGGCTGTCGGTTGATGCCCATCACCGGCGGCGCGATCCAGTTGGCGAACTTGCCCGGCTCGACCACGCGGCCCATCAACGATGCCACGAAAGCGAAGTCCTCGGGCGTGGGCAGCCACTCGGCCTTCTTGGCCTGCCATTCGGCTTCGTTCACCACGCGGCCGTCGGGCGACATCTTGATGCCGGCCAGCGCGCCGATCTGGCGGTTGAAGGCCTTGTGCGGCACCGTCAGGCGGGTGGGAATGCCGGCCTTTTCCAGCACCTTGTTCCAGCGGCCCACGCCGGCCACCGAGTCCTTGATGAAGTCGTCGCGCAGCACCTCGTTCAGGGCGTTGAGCATCGGCACTTCCTTTTCCAGCAACTGGCCGTTCTGCACTTCCAGCACCTTGTAGGTCTGGCCCTTGAGCACGTGGTCGTCGGTGCGCTTGCCTTCCTCGTAGCGGCCTTTCAGGCCCGAGGAGTAGAAGGTGGCGGCGTTGCTGGACTGGTCGGCGCCGAAGAGGTCGATGGTCACCGAGTAGTGGAAGTTCAGGTAGCGCTGGATGGTGGGCAGGTCGATGCAGCCGGCTTCGCGAACCTTCTTCGGATCGTCGGTCTTCAGCTCGTTCATCACCTGCGCCGTGCGTGCCAGCACGCGCGAGACGCCCGATTCGCCCACGAACATGTGGTGCGCCTCTTCGGTCAGCATGAACTTGGTGGTACGTGCCAGCGGGTCGAAGGCGCTCTCGGCCAGCGCCGACAGCTGGAACTTGCCGTCGCGGTCGGTGAAGTAGGTGAACATGAAGAAGGCCAGCCAGTCCGGCGTCTTCTCGTTGAACGCTCCCAGGATGCGCGGGTTGTTCTCGTCGCCCGACTGGCGCTGCAGCAGGGCCTCGGCTTCTTCGCGGCCGTCACGGCCGAAGTGCTTGTGCAGCAGGTAGACCATGGCCCACAGGTGGCGGCCTTCCTCCACGTTGATCTGGAAGAGGTTGCGCATGTCGTACATGCTGGGCGCCGTCAGGCCCAGGTGGCGCTGCTGCTCCACCGACGCGGGCTCGGTGTCGCCCTGGGTGACGATGATGCGGCGCAGGTTGGCGCGGTGCTCGCCGGGCACGTCCTGCCAGGCCTTCTCGCCCTTGTGGTCGCCGAAGTGGATCTCGCGGTTGGCGTCGCCCGGGTTCAGGAAGATGCCCCAGCGGTAGTCGCGCATCTTCACGTGGCCGAACTGGGCCCAGCCCTGCGGGTCCACGCTCACGGCCGTGCGCAGGTACACGTCGTAGTTGGTCGAGCCATCCGGGCCCACGTCGTCCCACCAGTTGATGAAGTTGGGCTGCCAGCCTTCCAGCGCGCGCTGCAGGGTGCGGTCCTCGCCGAGGTTGACGTTGTTGGGGATCTTCTCGCTGTAGTTGATCGAGCTCATCGTGATTCCTCGTTGAATGCTTAGACGCGGTTGAGATCAAAGCCGGCTTTTTGCCCGGTGCCGTAGACCTTGAGGGCACCCTTCTCGCCGACGGCGTTCGGGCGGTTGAAGATCCAGTTCTGCCAGGCCGACAGGCGCCCGAACACGCGGGTCAGCATGTTCTCCTTGCTGGCAAAGCGCAGGTTGGCTTCCAGGCCGGTGAGGGCGTCGGGCGACATGGCGGCGCGCTCCTCGATGGCGATGCGGATCTCGTCTTCCCAGTCGATGTCGTCCGGCGCGGCGGTGACCAGGCCCAGGGCCACGGCGGCATCGCCGTCCAGCGCCTGGCCGATGGCGCCGCGGGCGGCTTCCATGGGGGAGGCTTCCTCATAGAAGCGGCGCTGCAGGCGGGTCTGGTCGTTCACCAGCGGGAAGAAGCCGAAGTTCATCTCGCTGAGCGTGAGGCGCGGTGCGCGCTCGGGCTCGTCGGGCAGGGCCAGCATGTAGGCACGGTCGGCGGCAAAGGCCAGCTCGGCCAGCGTGCCGGTGAAGCAGGAGCCGGCCTCGATCAGCGCGAACAGGCTGCGCGAAGACACGTCCAGGCGCGCCAGCGTGCGGCGCAGGCCGCCCAGGGTCTCGCGCACCAGCCAGTGGTCCTGGTTGGCGAGCATCAGGGCGTCGTTGGCGAGCACGGCCTGCGCGTCGCCTTCGGTCTTGAGCAGCCAGGTGCCCACGTCCAACTCGTTGGTGCGCAGGCACAGGATCGCGTCGTCCAGCTGGCGCATCAGGGCCAGCGGCCACCAGGCGGCGCCCAGGGCCTCGATGCCGGCGATGTCGGTGGGCTGCGCGCCGGTGGGGGCCTTCACCGTGACGGTGGCGGTGCGGCGGCTGCGGTCGATCTGCACCTTGACGTGCTCGTAGGCAATGCCGTCGGCGCTGTCCTGGCGCTCCAGGCGGGGCAGGGCGATGCCCTTGGCGTTGGCGGGGCGCTTGGCTTCGTCGCCCAGCTTGGCGGCGCGTTCCTGCACGGCGGCGGCGAACTGCGCCGGCTTGGCGATGGCATCCACCAGGCGCCAGTCGACGGCGCGCTGGCCGCGCACGCCTTCCACGCTGGTGCAGAAGATGTCGGCCAGGTCGTGGCGCACATGGCGCTTGTCGGTCACGCGGGTCAGGCCCCCGGTGCCGGGCAGCACGCCCAGCAGCGGCACTTCAGGCAGCGAGACGGAGGAGGAGCGGTCGTCCACCAGCAGGATCTCGTCGCAGGCCAGGGCCAGCTCGTAGCCGCCGCCGGCGCAGGCGCCGTTCACGGCCGCCAGGAACTTCAGGCCCGAGTGCCTGGAGGTGTCCTCGATGCCGTTGCGCGTCTCGTTGGTGAACTTGCAGAAGTTGACCTTCCAGGCGTGGCTGGAGACGCCCAGCATGAAGATGTTGGCGCCCGAGCAGAAGATGCGGTCCTTGGCGCTGGTGACGATCACCGAGCGCACCTGCGGATGCTCGAAGCGCACGCGGTTGAGCGCGTCGTGCAGCTCGATGTCCACGCCCAGGTCGTAGCTGTTGAGCTTGAGCTTGTAGCCCGGCCGGATGCCGCCGTCTTCCGCGATGTCCAGCGTCAGGCGCGCCACGCTGCCTTCCACGCTGAGCTTCCAGTGGCGGTATTGCGCCGGCTCGATGCGGTAGTCGACGCTGGCGGGGTGGGTGCTCGTTTCAGTCATGGCCGGGTCTCCTGATGAGAAAAATAATGCAAGCTCTGGTCCAATGAGGATGCATCATTATGCATGTTGACGTTGGCGTCAACCCCTGACGAGATTTCTTACAGTTTTCAGGCCGGGTGGATGCGGGTCATGTTCTCCCGCACGGTGTTGCGCAGCAGCTCGAAGCTGCCCGCCAGGTCGCGGCCGGAGGTGTCGACCTTGAGGTCGGCCTTCGAATAGAAGGCGGCGCGGCCCTGCAGGATGCGGCGCAGGTCCTCCATGGCCTCCTTGCTGGCGGCCATCGGGCGGGTGTCGCCCTGGGCGCGCACGCGGCCCATGTGTTCTTCCGGCGCTGCCTGCAGCCAGACGGTGGTGCAGTGGGCCAGCAGTTCGTTGAAGGTGGCGGGGTCGGAGACGATGCCGCCCGGGGTGGCGATCACCACCTCGCCGTAGATCTGCACGGTTTCTTCCAGCGCGCGGCGCTCGTAGCGGCGGTAGGCGTTGGTGCCGTACAGGTCGTGGATCTCGCGCACGCTGCAGCCGGCGAACTTCTCGATCTCGCGCGACAGCTCGATGAAGGGCACGTCCAGGTCGTCGGCCAGCATCTGGCCCAGGGTGGACTTGCCGGCGCCGCGCAGGCCGACCAGGGCGATGCGGCGGCTGCGCGCCGGGTCGCTGGCGGCGGTGCCCAGCAGCTCGCCGATGGCCACTCGGGCGCGCCGCAGGTCGGTTTCGCTGCGGCCTTCCAGCAGCTCACGGATCAGCAGCCACTCGGGCGAGGTGGTGGTGACGTCGCCCACCAGTTCGGCCAGCGAGCACTGCAGCGCGCCGGCCACCTGCTGCAGCACGAGGATGGAGGCGTTGCCGGTGCCGTATTCCAGGTTGGCCAGGTGCCGCTCGGACACCTCGGCCGACTGCGCCACCGCCTTGCGGGTCAGGCCCCGGCGCGCGCGCAGGTTGCGCACCCGATCGCCCAGGGCGACCAGCAGGGGGTTCTTGGCCTCCTCGGCCAGCTCGCTGCCCTCGGCCGGGCTGGCCAGCAGGGCGTCGTCGGTTCGTTCGTTCATGGCGTCTTCCGCTTGTCCGGGGTCTTCCTGATCAGGGTTAACACCGGTCATGCACTATATTGCTTGACACCCCAGGTGTCGATGTTTATGGTTCGTGCACAGGCAAGATACTGCACGCAGTCGATTGCCGCAAGTATTGGAACCCAGCGAGGCGCCCCATGATGTCCCAGCAAGAATTCCACGGCCTTCTAGAAAGCCTGACCGGCCGCATCGCCGGCCGGCCGCTAGACGGCGAACTGCAGGCCTGGCTCAACAGCGAGTACGGCAGCGGCACCGAAGGCTACGCCAGGCTCAAGCAGGCCTGCGTCGACGGCGTGGCCCAGGGCTGGCTGTGCGAGCGCGAGGGCGGCGGCATCCGCTACGGCCGCGTCTTCAAGGCCGAGGACGCGCTGCAGCGCTTCTCGGTCGACGTGGTCGACATGCAGGACATCGCCGGCCCGCACCACCGCCACCCTGAGGGCGAGATCGATCTGATCATGCCGCTGGAAGGCGAGGCCACCTTCGACGGCCACTCGGCCGGCTGGTGCGTGTACGGACCCGACACCGCCCACTACCCCACGGTCGCGCAGGGCAGGGCGCTGGTGCTCTACCTGCTGCCCGAGGGAAAGATCGAATTCACCAGGAACCCGCCGCCCAGGGCCGCCGCCTGACAAGCGCAGCGTAGCCAGGGACCCGAGGAGACAAGACATGACGCCCAGCCTGCCCGAGCAGTTCAATTTCGCCGAGCACCTCTTTTCCACCAACAGCGGCCGCGCCGCCAAGGCGGCCTACATCGACGACCGCGGCACCTTGAGCTACGGCGATCTCGAAGAGCGCTCGCGCAAGTTCGCCGCCGCGCTGCTGGCCAGCGGCGTGCAGCGCGAGGAGCGCGTGCTGCTGCTGATGCTCGACAGCAGCGACTGGCCGGTGTGCTTCCTCGGCAGCCTCTATGCCGGCGTGGTGCCGGTGGCGGTGAACACGCTGCTCACCAGCGAGGACTACGCCTACATGCTGGACCACAGCGGTGCCAAGGCCGCCCTGGTTTCCGGCGCGCTGCTGCCCACGCTGCAGTCGGCCATGGAGAAGGGCGGCCACCAGCTGCGCACGGTGTTCGTCTCGCAGCCCACGGGCGAGCTGCCCGCGGGCATGCTGGAACTGGAAGCCGCCATCGCCGCGCGCGCACCGCTGCCGCAGCCGGCTGCCACCTCGCCGCGCGACCACGCCTTCTGGCTCTATTCCTCCGGCTCCACCGGCAAGCCCAAGGGCACGGTGCACGTGCACGGCAGCCCCTGGTGGACGGCTGAGCTGTACGGCAAGCCGGTGCTGGGCCTGGGCGAGGACGACGTCTGTTTCTCGGCCGCCAAGCTCTATTTCGCCTACGGCCTGGGCAATGCGTTGACCTTCCCGCTGTCGGTGGGCGCCACCGTGGTGCTGATGGCCGAGCGGCCCACGCCCGACGCGACCTTCAAGCGCTGGACCGGCCAGACCGAGGCGCTGCGTGGCGCAGGCGTGCGTCCCACCGTCTTCTATGGCGCGCCCACGGGCTTCGCCGGCATGCTGGCGTCGCCGCAACTGCCGGCGCGCGATGCGGTGGCGCTGCGCATGTGCTCCTCGGCCGGCGAGGCGCTGCCGGGCGACCTGGCGCAGCGCTTCAAGGCGCACTACGGCTGCGACATCGTGGACGGCATCGGCTCCACCGAGATGCTGCACATCTTCATCTCCAACCGGCCCGAGGACATCCGCTACGGCACCACCGGCAAGCCGGTGCCCGGCTACGAGATCGAGCTGCGCGGCGAGGACGGCCAGCCGGTGGGCGTGGGCGAGGTGGGCGACCTCTACATCAAGGGCCCGAGCACGGCCATCATGTACTGGGCCAACCCCGAGAAGACCGCCGACACCTTCAGCAAGGGCTGGACCAAGAGCGGCGACAAGTACTCGCGCGACGCCGACGGCTACTACACCTACGCCGGCCGCAGCGACGACATGCTCAAGGTCAGTGGCATCTACGTCTCGCCCTTCGAGGTCGAAGCCACGCTGATGCAGCATCCCTCGGTGCTGGAGGCCGCGGTGATCGGCACGCAGGACGCCGACGGCCTCACCAAGACCAAGGCCTTCGTGGTGCGCAAGGCCGGCCAGTCGGTGAGTGAGGAAGAGCTCAAGGCCTTCGTGAAGGAGCGCCTCGCGGCCTACAAGTACCCGCGCTTCATCGAGTTTGTCGACGAGCTGCCCAAGACGGCCACCGGCAAGATCCAGCGCTTCCGGCTGCGCGAGCGGGAGCGCGCGCAGTGAGCGCAGCGGCCTCGGAGTTCGCGCAGATCGACTGGCGCGGCCGGCCCGTGCGCGTCGAGTACCAGCGCATCGCGCCCGAGCGTGCCGATGCGCCGCTGGTGGTCTTCCTGCACGAGGGCCTGGGCTCGGTGGCGATGTGGAAGGACTTTCCGCAGCAGCTGTGCGATCGCGGCGGCTTTCGCGGCCTCGTGTTTTCGCGGCCCGCCTATGGCCGCTCGACGCCGCGCGCCGAGGACGAGGTGTGGGACGTGGACTTCATGCACCGCCAGGCGCACGAGGTGCTGCCCGCCTTCTTCGATGCGATCGGCCTGGGCGACCAGAAGCCCTGGCTCTTCGGCCACAGCGACGGCGGCTCGATCTCGCTGCTGTATGCGGCGCGCTTCCCGGACAAGGTCGCGGGCCTCGTGGTGCTGGCGCCGCATCTCTTCGTGGAGGACGTGACCGTCGAGAACATCGAACTGGCGCGCCGCGCGTACCTCGAAACCGACATGCCGCAGCGCCTGGGCCGCTACCACGAGGACGTGGACTCGGCCTTCTGGGGCTGGAACCGCATCTGGCTGCATCCGCCCTTCCGCGACTGGAACATCGAGGCCGAGCTGCACACCATCCGCTGCCCGGTGCTGGCCATGCAGGGCATCGACGACGAGTACGGCACGCTGCGCCAGATCCGCGACATCGCCAGGCACGTGCCGCAGACGCAGCTGCTGGAGATTCCCGAGTGCGGGCATTCCCCGCACCGCGATCAGCCCGAAACGGCGATAGTTTCGAGCGTTTCGTTCATCGGGTCCGGCGGCCTTCCCGCCAAGGGTTTCCCCGGGGAAAAGCCGGCTTGATGCTCAATAGTTTAGTAGTAAAGTATTTCCATCAACTGATCGTGAGGAGATTTTCAATGAGCCATCGCATCGCACGCACCGCACTGACCGTCCTGGCACTGGCGTCCATCGCCACCCTGGCGCAAGCCCAGCAGGGCAAGCTGAAGGTCGGTCTGATGCTGCCCTACAGCGGCACCTACACGGCGCTGGGCGTGGCCATCGAGAACGGCTTCAAGCTGGCGGTCGAGGAAAAGGGCGGCAAGCTCGGCGGCCGCGAAATCGAATACGTGAAGGTGGACGACGAGTCCGATCCGGCCAAGGCCACCGACAACGTCAACAAGCTCATCAAGCGCGACAACGTCGACGTCATCATCGGCACCGTGCACTCGGGCGTGGTCATGGCCATGGCCAAGGCGGCCAAGGAAAGCGGCACCGTGCTGATCGTTCCGAACGGCGGCGCCGACGCGGTCACGGGCCCCATGTGCGCGCCCAACATCTTCCGCAGCTCCTTCAGCAACTGGCAGCCGGCCTACGCCATGGGCGAAGTGGCGGCCAAGCAGGGCAAGAAGACCGCGATGACCATCACCTGGAAGTACGCGGCCGGCGACGAGTCGGTGGCCGGCTTCAAGGAAGGCTTCGAGAAGGGCGGCGGCAAGGTCACGAAGAACCTCACGGTGCCCTTCCCGAACGTGGAGTTCCAGGCGCTGCTGACCGAGATCGCCGCGGCCAAGCCCGACGTGGTCTATTCCTTCTTCGCCGGCGGCGGCGCCGTGAAGTTCGTCAAGGACTACGCGGCCGCGGGCCTGAACAAGAGCATTCCGCTGGTGGGCCCCGGCTTCCTGACCGACGGCACGCTGGAAGCGCAGGGCGAGTCGGCCCAGGGCATGCTCACCACGCTGCACTACGCCGACGGCCTGAACACGCCGCGCGACAACGCCTTCCGCACCGCCTACGCCAAGACCTTCAAGCTGCAGCCCGACGTGTACGCGGTGCAGGGCTACGACGCGGCGCAGATGCTGGCCATCGGCCTGAACGCCACCAAGGGCGACATCACGAAGAAGGCCGAGTTCGCATCCGCCATCGAGAAGGCCAAGATCGACAGCCCGCGCGGTGCCTTCACGATCAGCAAGGCGCACAACCCGGTGCAGGACGTGTACCTGCGCAAGGTGGAAGGCAACGAGAACAAGCTGGTGAACGTGGCCGTGAAGGGTCTTTCCGACCCGGCTCGCGGCTGCAAGATGTAGGCCGCCGGCCCATCTACCTCCCGCCGTGCGCGATGAACTCGTCCACGGCATCTTCCTTGCAGGGCATGGCAAGCGCGGCGCGATGGTGCGCCGGGCTGCCCCTTGCCGGGCCTCTCAACGCATGAGACCTTCACGTTGGACTTCGGTACCTTCCTCGTTCAGTGCCTGAACTCGGTGCAGTACGGCCTGCTGCTGTTCCTGGTGGCATCCGGACTGACGCTGATCTTCGGGATCATGGGCGTCATCAACCTGGCGCACGGCAGCTTCTACATGCTGGGTGCCTACCTGGCGTTCTCGCTGTCGCCGCTGTTCGGCGACAACTTCATCGTCATGCTGCTGGCCGGCGTGGCGCTGGCGGCCATCTTCGGCTACGTGCTGGAGTGGGCTTTCTTCAGCTACCTCTACCAGCGCGACCATTTGCAGCAGGTGCTGATGACCTACGGCCTGATCCTCGTGTTCGAGGAGCTGCGCTCCATCCTGGTGGGCAACGACGTGCATGGCGTGAAGGTGCCCTCGTGGCTGGACGGCAGCTTCGCGCTGGGCCAGCTGATGAGCTACCCCTGGTATCGCCTGTTCGCCTCGGCCGCCTGCATCGTGCTGGCGGTGGGCCTGTACTACGTGGTCAACCGCACGCGGCTGGGCATGATGATCCGCGCCGGTGCCAGCAACCGCGACATGGTGCGCGGCCTGGGCATCGACATCCGGCGGCTGTACCGCATCGTGTTCGCGGCCGGCGTCGCCCTGGCGGCGCTGGCCGGCATGATCGCGGCGCCGATGAGCTCGGTCTATCCCAACATGGGCGCGAGCGTGCTCATCATCTGCTTCGTGGTGGTGGTGATCGGTGGCATCGGCTCCATCACCGGCGCACTGGTGGCCTCGCTGCTGGTGGGCTTCGTCGATACCTTCGGCAAGGTGTTCTTCGCCGAGGTGGCGGGCATGGGCGTGTACGTGCTCATGGCCATCATCCTGATCTGGCGGCCCGAGGGCCTGATGGGGAAGAAGGCATGAAGAAGCTGTCCGCCTTCATTCCGCTGCTGGTCGCCCTCATCCTGGCGGCGGCCGGCCCCACGCTGAGCCCGTACCTGTCGGACTTCGTGGTGAAGATCATGATCCTGTCGATCTTCGCCCTGAGCCTGGAACTGCTGGTGGGCATGACCGGGCTGGTGAGCCTGGGCCACGCGGCCTTCTACGGCATCGGCGCCTATGCGACGGTGCTGCTGTCGGGCAAGGAGGGCGGCTCCATCGCGCTGCTGCTGCCCGCGGCCATGGGCTTCGCGGCCGCCTATGCGCTGGTGGTGGGCGCGCTGAGCCTGCGCACGCGCGGCGTCTACTTCATCATGGTCACGCTGGCCTTCGCGCAGATGGCCTTCTTCGTCTTCCACGATACGGCCCTGGGCGGTGGCAGCGACGGCATCTACATGTACATCCGCCCGGTGCTGGGTGCGCTGGACATGGAGAACCGGCTGGTCACCTTCTATGTGGTGCTGGCGGCGCTGGTGTTCACCTACGGCCTCTTGGCGCTCATCGGCCGCTCGCGCTTCGGCGCGGCGCTGGCCGGCATCCGGGTGAACGAGCAGCGCATGCGCGCCGCCGGCTTCCCGGTGTACGGCTACAAGCTGGCGGCCTTCGTCATCGCCGGGGCGCTGGCGGGCCTGGCGGGCTTCCTGCTGGCCTCGCGCGACGGCGTGGTCAATCCGGAACTGCTGGCCTGGCACAACTCGGGCGAGGTGCTGCTGATGATCATCCTGGGCGGCCTGGGCCACCTGCGCGGCGCGGTGATCGGCGCCGTGGCCTTCACGCTGCTCAAGGAGGTACTGGGCACCCATGCTTTCGTCGGGCCGCTGGCGGACCACTGGCAGCTCACGCTGGGCATCTGCATCATCGCCTTCGTCGCCTTGCTGCCCAAGGGGCTCATCGGGCTGGCGAGCCGCATTTCTCCGAAGGCTTCCGCATGAGCGCGCTACTTTCTGTCGATTCGCTCACGCGCCGCTTCGGCGGCCTGGTGGCGGTGAACAACGTGACGCTGGACTTGCGCCGCGGCGAGGTGCATGCGGTGATCGGCACCAACGGCGCCGGCAAGTCCACGCTGATCAACATGCTCTCGGGCGAGATCGCCGCATCGGACGGCCGCATCGCGCTGGACGGCGAGGAGATCACGAAGCGCTCGCAGGCCCTGCGGGCGCGCAGCGGGGTGGGGCGCAGCTACCAGCGCACCACCATCTTCCCGGAGTTCACGGTGCACGAGAACTGCCGCCTGGCGGCGCAGGCCGCGACGCAGCGGCCGTGGGCCATCTGGCAGTCATCGCGCAGCTGCGATGCGAGCAACGCAGCTGCGCGCGAGGCGCTGGAGGCCGCGGGCCTGGCCGAGGTGGCCGGCCGTGTCGCCGGCACGCTGAGCCACGGCGCCAAGCGGCAGCTGGAAGTGGCGATGTGCCTGGCCACCCGGCCGCGCGTGCTGCTGCTGGACGAGCCGCTGGCCGGCATGGGTGCGGAGGAGACCGACCGCATGCTCACGCTGCTGACGCGCCTGAAGGCCAGCCACGCCATCCTGCTGGTGGAGCACGACATGGATGCGGTGTTCCGCATCGCCGACCGCATCACGGTGATGGTCAACGGCGCGGTCATCGCCTCGGGCGACCCGGCCTCGATCCGCCAGAACCCCGAGGTGCGCACGGCCTACCTCGGCGAGGAAGGAGCGCACTGAGATGCTGAAGATCGAAGGCCTCAATACCTACTACGGCGACAGCCACATCCTGCGCGGCGTCGACGTGCAGCTGCCCGCATCCACCTCGCTGGGCCTGCTGGGCCGCAACGGCATGGGCAAGACCACGCTCATCCGCAGCCTGATGGGCTATGTGCGCCCGGCCTCGGGCCAGGTGCTGTTCGAGGGGCGCAAGGTCACCGGCTGGGTGCCGGAGAAGATGGCCCGCCTGGGCATCGGCTACGTGCCGGAAGGGCGCGGCATCTTCCCCAATCTGTCGGTGCGCGAGAACCTGGTGATGAGCGAGCGCGCCGGGCCCGACGGCCGGCGCGACTGGACCTTCGACCGGGTGATGAGCACCTTCCCGCGCCTGTCCGAGCGCCTCTCGCACGGTGGGCAGCAGCTCTCGGGCGGCGAGCAGCAGATGCTCTCCATCGGCCGCGCGCTGATGACCAACCCGCGCCTCATGATCCTGGACGAGGCCACCGAGGGCCTCGCGCCGCTGGTGGTGGCGGAGATCTGGCGCGTGATCGCGCAGATCCGCGCCACCGGCATCTCCACCCTCATCGTGGACCGCGACTGGCGCAAGGTGCTGGGCCACACCGACCAGGCGGTGGTGATGGAGAAGGGCCGCATCGTGCTGGCCTCCGATTCGGCCGGGATGCTGGCCGAGCCGGCGCAGGTGTCGGCGCTGCTGGGCGTCTGACGACCCGGCTCATTCACCCGAGCCCAGGTACACCGGTACGGGGGCCGGCCGCTGGGGCGCGGGTTTCGGTTGGGCCGGCTTCAGGCCGAAGAGGGGCCGCAGCCAGCGCACGCGGCGGATCAGCCCGTCCGTCAGCAGCCAGCAACCGCCCACGGTGAAGGCCAGAAGCAGGGCGGGTTCCAGCACCGGACCCAGCTGCCAGCGGGCCAGCAGCACGGCGCCCGCGATGATCAGCGTCTGGTGCAGCATGTACCAGGGATAGACCGACTCCGTGGCCCAGCCGAGCCACGGCCAGGGCCGATTCAGGTGCCGGTGCGCCAGGCCCAGGATGGCGGCGAGCGCCGTCCACAGGTAGAAGGCGCGCAGCGCCCGCAGCAGCCAGGGCAGTTCCACCGGCACCGCGCGCAGCATGAAGAAGAGGGCGACCAGTGCCAGCGCCAGCCCCAGGGCAAGGTGGCGCAGGCGCATGAACTCCGCCCAGATGCCGGCATCGGTGCCCATCCAGTAGCCGTACAGGAAGACGGTGAAGTACAGCGGATGCAGGTAGCCGTCGTGCAGCAGGTCGTGCGTGGCCGGGAAGCGCGGCGCCAGCAGCAGGCCGTACAGCAGCAGGGGCAGGGCGGGCAGTGCCAGCAGCTTCCAGCCGCGCAGCCGGGCGAACAGGGCCGCCGGCCGCCGCATCCAGGGCCGGATCAGCGCCAGCACCGCCGAGTAGACGAAGAGGTAGGGCAGGTACCACAGGTGCGCCCAGGTCACGCCGAAGTCCGAGCCGGCGAAGGCGCCCTTGGGCCACGGCCCGCCGGCCAGGTAGTGGCGGAAGAAGGCGATGAACCCGGGCGCAATCGCGCCCTTGTCCAGCGCCTCGGCGTAGGCCTGGTACGACACCACCACGTACATGCCGAACACAAGAGGCAGCAGCAGCCGCCAGGCCCGCTGGCCGATCAGCCGCCAGGCCGAGGGGCTGCCCTTGCTCAGGAAGCCGAAGGCCACGCCCGAGACCAGGAAGACCAGGTCCATGCGCCAGATGTTGACGAACAGCATCGGCCACTGCAGCCAGGTCGCGGCATGCGCGCTCTTCAGGTGCCAGGGCCAGCCGGCCACGTAGTACATGCCCAGGTGGTAGAGGATGAGCAGCGCAAAAGCCAGGGCGCGCAGGGCGTCGATGTCGTGGCGCCGGTGGGCGGGGGTGTCGGGCATGGCGGTCTCCGGTGAAGGGATGGGCCATGCTGGCCGCGCGGCTCGCCGGCGGCGCATCCAGGGGGCCAAAGCACGCTGCCTTGGGACGAGCGGTGGGCCCGCAGGGACGAAATTCCGCCCCGCCCGGCCGGTTGTGATGAGAATGCCGGCCATGCCGACGCCACAGCCCAACCTTTTCGAGCGCTACCGCCCCTTCCGGCGCCGCACCGAGATCGCCTTCTGGGTGCTGGTGGCGCTGCTGCAGGTCGGCGCCAGCGTGGCGGTGGCGGCCATGGACGTGCGGGCCGCCGGCCGCGAGGTGGCCTTCTGGCAGGTCCTGACCTGGGAGCTGAGCAGCCAGTTCAGCCTGCTGGCGCTTCTGCCGGCGGTGTTCGCCTTCGAGCGGCGCTTCCCCATGGACCTGGAGCACCTGCGCCGGAACCTGCCGTGGCACCTGCTGGGCAGCGTGGTGTTCAGCCTGGTCCACGTGGCGGCCATGGTGCTGGTGCGCAAGGGCGTCTATGCCCTGGCCGGCGAGCACTACGACTTCGGCAACTGGCTGGTGCGCTGGCCCTACGAGTTCCTGAAGGACGTGCGGGCCTACGCGCTGATCGTGCTGGCCATCCGCGTCTACCGCATCTTCATGCTGCGGCTGCAGGGCGAGGCGCGGGTGCTGGATTCGCCGGAGGCGCCGGCCGGTCCGCCCAGGGCGGCGCCCGACTCCGAGCCGCAGGAGCCCGCGCCCCCGGCCGCGTCCGCCCGGCCCGAGCGCTTCCTGGTGCGCAAGCTGCGCCGCGAATTCCTCATCAACGCCGCCGACATCGACTGGCTGCAGGCCCAGGGCAACTACGTCGGCCTGCACGTCAACGGCCACGACTACCTGCTGCGCGCCACCCTCACCGACCTGCTGGCGCAGCTCGATCCGGCGCGCCATGCGCGGGTGCATCGCAGCTATGCGGTGCACCTGGACCGCATCAGGGAGATCGAGCCGATGGAGGGCGGCGACGCCCGCCTGCACATGCACGACGGCACGCAGGTGCCCTGCAGCCGGCGCTACCGGGTCAACCTGCAAGTGGCCGTGGCCGGCTGAGCGGCGCACGAACGAGCGCGTGTTCGGCGCACGCAGCATGGGATGGCGTCCGACAGAGCACGCGCCGGGCGCGGCTCTACGCTCAGGCATCGCAACGCACCGGATGTTCCCATGCAGAAAGAGCTGGTCAAGAGCAAGGCCCCGCGCCGCTGGATGGCGGTATTCCTGGCGCTGCTGGCCGTCGGCGCAGTGGCCCTCGCCTTGCTGTGGACGCGCGAGTCGAATGCGGTGCCGGCGCCGCTTGTGCTGGGCGATTCGCCCGGCTTCATGCAGGTGGCCACCCAGGACCTGCGCTGCGAGATGGTGCGCGTGTGGCCGCTGCCTTCCGAATGTCTCTTCCTATTCGGCGGCGGCGCGAGTGGCCGCTGAAGCTCAGGCCCGCTGCACTTCCATCACCCCGTGCTCCGTCGCCTGCTCGTACACCGAGGGCAGGCGCGTGGCCATGTGAAGCAGGATGCGCGGCGCCTGCGACTTCACCATGCGCCGAAGCACGATGCCCAGGGCCACCAGCGCCGCGCCGATCCACGGATAGCCCGCCAGCGCCACCGCGATGCCGGGACCGATCATGGCAATGGCCAGCGGCGTGACGCGGGTGACGTGCGCGACGAAGGGTGTCACCAGGGCCGGGTTCACGACGACGCGAAAGCGCCCCTGCGGCAGGCCGCGGCTGAATTCCTCGAAGGGGATGTATTCGGCGCCGTCGTCCTGCGGCGCGGTGTGGGCAGTCATGCCCGGATTCTGGCGTGCCCGGGCCCCTGCGCGATCAGCGGATCTTCCCTGATAGGTAGGGCTCCGGATCCACCGCCACACCCTGCTTGCGGATCTCGAAGTGCAGCATGGGCGTGCCGGACGGGTTCTTGCCCATCTCGGCAATCTTCTGGCCCTGGGTCACGCTCTGCTTCTCCTGCACCAGCACGACCTGAGCGTGCGCATAGGCGGTGAGGTAGTTGTTGCCGTGGTCCACGATGATGAGGTTGCCGTAGTTGCGCAGCTCGTCGCCCACGTACACCACCTTGCCAGCGGCCGAGGCCATCACCGGATCGCCGGGCTTGCCCGCGATGTCGATGCCCTTGTTGCCCTTGCCGTCGAACTTCGCCAGCGTGGTGCCCGTGGCCGGGCGGATGAACTTGCTCTGCACCGGGGCCGGCGCAGGGGTGGCGGCACTGGGCGGCGGCGTCACCGGCACGCTGCTGCAGGCGGCGAGCGCGGCCGCGGCGGCGAGGAAGGCAATGCCGGCGACGCGCCGGACGGAAGGGGACGAGATCGTTGTTGTTGGATGCATGGCGCGAGTTGGAATGCAGTCGAGCGCCGATGTTCCCAACATTTCGTGACGGCGCGTGTAGGTCGGCGTCCTACATTCAGACGATGTCCACGGTGTGGATGCGCCCGAAGTGGCCCTTCTTCCGGTCCTCGAAATACAGGCGCAAGGCCTCGCGCACCGTGCGGAAGGCGATCTCGTCCCAGGGAATCTCTTCCTCGGTGAACATGCGCGCCTCGATGGTCTCGTGGCCCGGCGCGAAGTCCTCGTTGATGAGCTGCGCCCGGTAGAACAGATGCACCTGGCCCACCCGCACCACGCTCATCACCGCGAAGAGCTCGCCGATCTCGAAGTTGGCGCCGGCCTCCTCGATGGTCTCGCGCGAGGCGCCTTCGGAGACGCTCTCGTTGAGTTCCATGAAGCCCGCGGGCAGCGTCCACTTGCCCCAGCGCGGCTCGATGTTGCGCTTGCACAGCAGCACCCGCTCGCCCATCACCGGGATGGTGCCCACCACGTTGGTCGGGTTCTCGTAGTGGATGGTGTCGCAGGCCGGGCAGACGGCACGCTCGCGCGTGTCGCCGTCGTCCGGCACGCGGTACACCACGGCGGTGCCGCAGTTCCTGCAGTGCTTGATCGGGACGCGGATCACGCGATCTTGACGCTGAGCCTGGGCAGGCCGGCCACTTCGCCGACCAGGGTGTCGCCGCTCACCACCGCGGCCACGCCTTCGGGAGTGCCGGTGAAGATCAGGTCACCGGGCTGCAGCTCCCAGGCGGTGGACAGGTGCTCGATGGTCTCGCCGATGTTCCAGATCAGCTTGCTCACCGTGCTGCGCTGGCGGTCGGTGCCGTTCACCTGCAGCGAGATCTCGGCGTTGGCCACGTCGCCCGCCTTGGCGGCCGGCACGATCGGGCCGATGGGCGCCGACTGCTCGAAGGCCTTGCCGATGCACCAGGGACGGCCCTGCTTCTTCATCTCGCCCTGCAGGTCGCGGCGGGTCATGTCCAGGCCCACGGCATAGCCGTAGATGTACTGCTGCGCATCGGCGGCCTTGATGTTCTTGCCGGCCTTGCCGATGGCCACCACCAGCTCGATCTCGTGGTGCAGGTTCTTGGTGAGCGAGGGGTAGGCGACGGAGCCCGTCTCGCCTTCGCCGATCACCACCGCGGCGTCGGCGGGCTTGAGGAAGAAGAAGGGCGGCTCGCGGCCGGTGAAGCCCATCTCCTTGGCGTGCTCCTCGTAGTTGCGGCCCACGCAATAGATGCGGTGCACGGGGAAGCGGCCCGTCTCGCCCACCACGGGGATGGAGACCTGGGGCGGGGGGGAAATCACGTAGTCGGCTGCCATCTCGCTGTCGTCCTTGTACTCAGATCGCTGGTTCGGTTTCGGAATGAATGCAACGCGCCAGTGTGCCAGAGCCCCAGACCCTGCGCTTGTGGCGGACACGGCGCGGCCGCTATGCTCGTCGGACCATGAAGCTCTACAACTATTTTCGGTCCTCCGCGTCCTTCCGCGTGCGCATCGCCCTGGCCCTGAAGGGCCTGCCCTACGAGTACCAGGCCGTGCACATCGCCAAGGGCGACCACAAGCGCCCGCCGTACTCGGAGATCTCGGCCGACCTGCTGGTGCCGATGCTGGAGCTGGACGACGGCACGCGCCTGTCGCAGTCCATGGCGATCATCGAGTACCTCGACGAGCTGCACCCCGAGCCGCGCCTGCTGCCCGCCGATGCGCTGGGCCGCGCCCGCGTGCGCGCGCTGTCGGAGACGATCGCCTGCGAGATCCACCCGCTGAACAACCTGCGGGTGCTCAAGTACCTGGTTCGCGAGCTCAAGCAGGACGACGAGGCCAAGAACGGCTGGTACCGCCACTGGGTGCGCGAGGGCCTGGAAGCCTTCGAGCGGCAGCTGGCCCAGCTGCCCGCGTCCACCTACTGCTACGGCGAGACGCCCACCCTGGCCGACTGCTGCCTGGTGCCGCAGATCTTCAACGGCCAGCGCTTCAACTGCGACTTCAGCGGGCTCGAGCGCACCATGCGCGCCTACGAGGCCTGCATGCGCCTGGAGGCCTTCCAGGCTTCGCAGCCCTCGCGCTGCCCGGACGCTGAAGCGTGAGCCTGCACCAGCTCGACCCCGACTGGATCGTCCCCGACTGGCCGGCACCGCCCGGCATCCGGGCCGTCTGCACCACGCGTGCCGGCGGCGTGTCCACCGGCGGCTACGCGAGCCTGAACCTGGGCGATCACGTGGGCGACGTGCCCGCCGACGTGGCCGCCAACCGTGAACGGCTGGCCCGCGCCATCGACGCGCGGCCGGTGTTTCTGCAGCAGGTGCACGGCACCGGGCTCGCGGTGCTCGACGCCGGCATGGCCGATGGCGTCCAGGCCGATGCGGCCTGCACCGCCGAGCAGGGCCTGGCCTGCACGGTGATGGTGGCCGACTGCCTGCCGGTCCTCTTCACCGATGCGCAGGGCCACCGGGTGGCCGCGGCCCACGCGGGCTGGCGCGGCCTGGCAGCGGGCGTGCTGGCGCGCGCCGTGCAGAGCTTCGACGACGACCAGGGCCGGCACGGCGAGCTGATGGCCTGGCTGGGTCCATGCATCGGGCCGGACGTCTTCGAAGTGGGCGACGAGGTCAAGGCTGCCTTCGAGGCCATCGATGCCGATGCAGGCCGGTGCTTCCGCCCCGGCGCGGCGCCCGGCAAGTGGCTGGCCGACCTGCCCGGCCTGGCCCGGCGGCGCCTGCAGGCCCTGGGCGTGCGCCAGGTCCACGGCAACGACGGCAGCCCCGCCTGGTGCACCGTCGGCAACCCCTCAAGGTTCTTTTCGTACCGGCGCGAGCGGGTCGGCGGCCGCCTGGCCGCCCTGGTCTGGCGCGAGCGCTGAGGCTCGCGCGGCGGCCTCGCGCTGCGCCTGCTCGCGGGCCTTGATGGCCCGGCGCCGGGCCGGCGTGCCCATGATGTAGACGACCAGCCCCACCGGCAAAAGCCCGTAGAGCACGAAGGTGATGACGGCGCCGAGCACCGTGCCGGTGGTGTTCGTGGCCTCGGCCACGGCCATCATCAGGGCCACGTACAGCCAGGCGATGATCACGAGATGCATAAGTCGAGAAGCCCGATGCGCCTTTGGCTGGCGGGTTGTAGGGGGGTGCTGGAATGCAGCATACTCAAAGCCGCATCCGCATCTCACAGGGACAGGAGACACCCATGAAGCAACAGGGCGCAGCCGCGGCGCAGGCCATGTTCGAGCCGTTCGCGCAGGGATGGAACCAGGCGCTGGCTTCGATAGCGGCCCTGGGCAAGGGCAATGGCGCGGAGGCCAACTGGCAGATGCCCCAGATCAGCTTCGACCCCGAGCAGCTGCAGGCCATGCAGCAGCAGTACCTCGCGCAGGCGACCGAGCTCTGGCAGAAGGGCTTCGCGGCCAGTTCACTGGGGGATCGGCGTTTCGCCAATGAAGCCTGGAACGGCAACCCGGTCGCGTCCTTCACCGCCGCCGTCTACCTGCTCAACGCGCGGACCATGATGGCCCTGGCCGAGGCCGCACAGGGCGACGCGAAGACCCGCGCCCGCCTGCGCTTCGCGGTCGAGCAATGGATGGCCGCCAGCGCGCCGAGCAACTTCCTCGCCTTCAACGCCGAGGCGCAGCAGAAGGCCATCGACACCCAGGGCGAGAGCATCGCCCGCGGCATGCAGAACCTGCTGGCCGACATCCGCCAGGGGCACCTCAGCATGACCGACGAGCGCGCCTTCGAGGTGGGCCGCAACGTGGCCAGCACCGAGGGCGCGGTGGTGTTCCAGAACGACTTCTTCCAGCTGCTCGAGTACAAGCCGGCCGGCGCCAAGGTGTACGAGCGGCCCTTCCTGCTGGTGCCGCCGTGCATCAACAAGTTCTACATCCTCGACCTGCAGGCCGAGAACTCGCTGATCCGCTACGCCGTGGACCAGGGCCACCGCGTCTTCGTGGTGAGCTGGCGCAATCCCGACGAGTCGATGCGCGAGGCCACCTGGGACGACTACATCGAGCAGGCCGCCATCACCGCCATCCACACGGTGCAGGACATCTCGGGCAGCGAACAGGTCAACGTGCTGGGCTTCTGCGTGGGCGGCACCATCCTGGCCACGGCGCTGTCGGTGCTGGCGGCGCGCGGCGAGCATCCGGCCGCCTCTGTCACCTTCCTCACCACGCTGCTGGACTTCACCGACACCGGCATCCTCGACGTGTTCATCGACGAGGCCTTCGTCCAGTACCGCGAGCTGACCATGGGGCAGGGCGGCATGATGCCGGGCAGCGACCTGGCCTCCACCTTCAGCTTCCTGCGGCCCAACGACCTGGTCTGGAACTACGTGGTGGGCAACTACCTCAAGGGCGAGACGCCGCCGCCCTTCGACCTGCTCTACTGGAACTGCGACGCCACCAACCTGCCCGGCCCCTTCTACGCCTGGTACCTGCGCAACACCTACCACGAGAACAAGCTCTCTAAGCCCGGCGTGCTCACGGTGTGCGGCGAGAAGGTCGACCTCGGCTCCATCGAGGCGCCGGTCTACATCTACGGCTCGCGCGAGGACCACATCGTGCCCATCGACGGCGCCTACGCCACCACGCAGCTGCTCAAGGGCAAGAAGCGCTTCGTGATGGGCGCCTCGGGCCACATCGCGGGCGTCATCAACCCACCGGCCAAGAAGAAGCGCAGCCACTGGATCCGCGCCGACGGCAAGCTGCCGCCCGCGCACGCGGACTGGCTGGCCGGCGCCACCGAGCATCCAGGCAGCTGGTGGACCGACTGGTCGCAGTGGCTGGCCTCGCATGCCGGCAAGCAGGTCGCCGCGCCCAAGGCCTACGGGCGGGGCACGAAGTACAAGGCGATGGAGCCCGCCCCCGGCAGCTACGTCAAAGCAAAGGCCTGAGCGACGCACCCGGGCCCCGTTTCCGCATCACCCGCAACCCTTTTCAGCTTCACCAGGAGAGTTCGACATGGAAGACATCGTCATCGTTTCGGCCGCGCGCACGGCCGTGGGCAAGTTCGGCGGCTCGCTCGCCGGCATTCCGGCCACCGAGCTGGGCGCCATCGTCATCAAGGAAGTGCTGTCGCGCGCGAAGCTGGGCAACGACCAGATCGGCGAAGTCATCATGGGCCAGGTGCTGGCCGCGGGCGCGGGGCAGAACCCGGCGCGCCAGGCGCTGCTCAAGAGCGGCATCGCCAAGGAAACGCCGGCCCTCACCATCAACGCCGTGTGCGGCTCCGGCCTGAAGGCGGTGATGCTGGCGGCGCAGGCCGTGGCCACCGGCGACAGCGAGATCGTGGTGGCCGGCGGCCAGGAAAGCATGAGCCTGGCACCCCACGTGCTGCCCAACTCGCGCAATGGCCAGCGCATGGGCGACTGGAAGCTGCAGGACACGATGATCATCGACGGCCTGTGGGACGTGTACAACCAGTACCACATGGGCATCACGGCCGAGAACGTGGCCAAGAAGTACGGCATCGACCGCGCGGCGCAGGACGAGCTCGCGCTGGCCAGCCAGACCAAGGCCGCCGCCGCGCAGGACGCCGGCAAGTTCAAGGACGAGATCGTGTCGGTGAACATCCCGCAGAAGAAGGGCGACCCGGTGGTGTTCAACAGCGACGAGTTCATCAACCGCAAGACCAACGCCGAGGGCCTGGCCGGCCTGCGCCCCGCCTTCGACAAGGCCGGCGGCGTGACCGCGGGCAATGCCTCGGGCCTGAACGACGGCGCCGCCGCCGTGGTGGTCATGTCGGCCAAGAAGGCCGAAGCCCTGGGCCTCAAGCCCCTGGGCCGCATCGCCAGCTACGCCACCTCGGGCCTCGATCCGGCCTACATGGGCATGGGCCCGGTGCCGGCCTCGCAGAAGGCGCTGCAGCGCGCCGGCTGGAAGCCCGCCGATCTCGACCTGCTGGAGATCAACGAAGCCTTCGCCGCCCAGGCCTGCGCCGTGAACAAGGAAATGGGCTGGGACATCAACAAGGTCAACGTGAACGGCGGCGCCATCGCCATCGGCCACCCCATCGGCGCGTCCGGCTGCCGCATCCTGGTTACGCTGCTGCACGAGATGCAGCGCCAGAACGCCAAGAAGGGCATCGCCTCGCTGTGCATCGGAGGCGGCATGGGCGTGGCCCTGACCATCGAGCGCTGAGAACGGCGGTGCGCAGCATCGCCTCCCTGCCCGGGCCGGCCGGACTGCCGGTCCTGGGCAACATGTTCCAGATCAAGCTGCCGCAGCTGCACCGGCAGCTCGAACAATGGGCCGACCAGTTCGGCCCTTTTTTCAAGGTGAAGCTGGGGCGCCATCCGACGCTGGTGGTCGGCGACCACGCGGTGGTGGCGCAAGTGCTGCGCGACCGGCCCGAAGGCTTCAAGCGCTCCAACCGCATGGAGCAGATCGCCGCCGAGATGGGCCTGAAGCCCGGCCTCTTCGGCGCCAACGGCGAGGACTGGAAGCGCCAGCGCCGCATGGTCATGGCCAGCTTCGACCCGGCCCATGTGCGCGACTATTTCCCATCGCTGCAGAAGACGGCCGACCGCCTCGGCCGGCGCTGGCAGAAGGCTGCAGAGGCGGGCCGCGCCATCGACGTGCAGCCCGACCTGATGCGCTACACGGTGGACACCATCGCCGGGCTGGCCTTCGGCGCCGAGGTCAACACGCTGGAGTCCGATGGCGACGTGATCCAGCAGCACCTCGACAAGATCTTTCCCGCGCTCTACAAGCGCATCATCTCGCCGCTGCCCATGTGGCGCATCCTCCCCTCCGCCACCGACAAGCAGCTGGTGCGCAGCGTGGCCGAGGTCAACACCGCCGTGAACGGCTTCGTCGCCCAGGCGCGCGAGCGCATGCGCGACAACCCCGAACTGCGCACGCGCCCGCGCAACCTGCTGGAGGCCATGATTGCCGCGGCCGACCTGCCGGACAGCGGCATCAGCGACGAGCAGGTGGCCGGCAACGTGATGACCATGCTGCTGGCCGGCGAGGACACCACCGCCAACACGGTGGCCTGGATGATCGACCTGCTGTGGCGCAACCCGCCCGCCCTGGCGCGCGCCACCGACGAGGTGCGCCGGCTGCTGGCCAGCCCCCTGGCCGAGCCGTCCTTCGAGCAGATGGACCAGCTCGACTACGTGGAAGCCTGCGCGCACGAGACCATGCGCCTGAAGCCGGTGGCGCCGATGATCGGCCTGCAGGCCCTGCACGACACCGAGATCGGCGACGTGAGCGTGCCGCGCGGCTCGGTGGTGCTGGCGCTGATGCGCCGCGACAGCGTGAACGACACGCACCTGCCCGATGCCGCCCGCTTCATGCCAGAGCGCTGGCTCGACGGCACGGCAGTGGCGGGCCAGCCCAAGCGCATCTCCATGCCCTTCGGCGCCGGGCCGCGCATCTGCCCCGGGCGCTACCTGGCGCTGCTGGAGATGAAGATGGCCATTGCGATGCTGCTCAACCGCTTCGACATCGAGGCCGTGGACACGCCCGACGGGCGGCCGGCGGCGGAATCGCTGTCCTTCACCATGGCGCCCGTGGGCCTGCGCATGCGGCTTCGCGAGCGCACGGAGGCTGAACCATGAAGACCTTGCCGCTGGTGTGCGCGGCGCTCGTCGGCCTGGCGGGCTGCGTGTCCGCACAGGCGCCGGGCGCAGGCGGCGGCGCGCCTGTGCAGCCGCATGGCAGTGCCGGGGCTGCGGCGCCGGCATCGGTCCGACTGTCGGGCGCGGTGCAGGCACCGCGCACGCTGGACCTGGCGGCGCTGAAGTCGCTGCCTGTCACCCGCGTCGAACTCGACGGGCAGCGCCATGCCGGCGTGAGCCTGTGGGCGCTCCTCAACGCCCAGGGCGGGCTCGCCATTCCCGCGTCGCCGCGCAACGCAGCGCTGGGGTACTACGTCGTGGCGACCGGCAGCGACGGCTACCAGGCGGTGTTCTCGCTCGCCGAACTCGACCCGGGCATCGGCGAGCGCCAGGTGCTGGTGGCCTATGAACTCGATGGCGCGCCGCTGGACCGCAGCGGCATGGCGCGGCTGGTCGTGCCGGGCGACAAGAAGCGCGGGCGATGGGTGGCGAACCTGTCGGGGCTGGAGGTGCGTGCGGCGCGCTGATGGTCCCGTCGGTCCGGCCGTGAGACGCGACCTACAGACATCCACGTCATCGCGGATCACAGGCTCGATGCCGTCATCGCTAAGATCGGATGCCTGGCCTCGATGCAGGCGAGAGCAACGAGTACTGTCATGACGGATTGGCCTCACGGTGACGGCGAGATGTGTCGGCGTATCCGCTCGCACGACTGGGCGGCGACGCCACTGGGTCCGATGGAGCGGTGGCCGCAAAGCCAGAGGACGGCCGCCGAGCTGATGCTGGCCTCGGGCCACGCCATGCAGCTCGTCTGGGGTCCGGAGATGACGATCCTCTACAACGATGCCTATGCCCCGATGCTGGGGAACCGCCATCCGGGCGCGCTCGGCATCCCCTTTCGCGATGCATGGCCCGAGATCTGGGATGAGATCGAGCCGCTCGTCATGCGGGTGTATGCCGGCGAAATGGTGAAGTTCGAGGACATGCCGCTGGTCATGACCCGGCATGGCTTCCGTGAGGAAACCTGGTGGAACTTCTCGTACTCCCCCGTGCGGGACGAGTCGGGCGCGGTTGCGGGCCTGCTGAACGTCACGATGGACGCCACGCCGCGGCATCGCGCGGAGCGCGCCGAGCGCGAGCGGGACGAAGCCAACGCCCGCCTGCAGGAGAACGAAGCCCGATTGCGGGCGCTGGCCACGGCGGGCGGCAACACCGTCTACCGGATGAGCCCCGACTGGCAGCGGATGTACGAGCTCGACAGCCAGACACTGTCCAACACATCCGGCCCGCTCGCGGACTGGACCAGCAAGTATGTCCTCGATGAGGATCGCGCACGCGTGAACATCGCCATCGAGCAGGCGATAAGGAACCGGTCGCTGTTCGAGATGGAGCACCGCGTGCGCCTGGACGATGGCAGCGTCGGGTGGGTGCTCTCCCGCGCCGTGCCGCTGCGCGACCCCGACGGCAATGTCCGGGAATGGTTCGGCGCCGCCAGCGACATCACCGAGCGCAAGGCGGCCGAGCAACGGCTGCGCGAGAGCGATGACCGCCAGGCCTTCCTGCTTCGCCTGAGCGACGCACTCAGGCCCATCGGCGATCCTGCACACATCAAGAGCGTGGCCACGACGCTTCTTGGAGAGCACCTGGGCGTCAACCGTGCCTTCTACGCCGACGCCGAAGGCGGCCAATGGCACGTGAGCCGGGGCTACGAGCACGACGTCGAGTCGCTGCCGCAGCGGCCCTTCGACATGGCCGAGTACGGCGACTGGATCATCGAAGGGTTCAAGGCCGGAAATCGCCTCGTCGTCGACGACATGGCGACCGACCCTCGCTTCAGCAAGTCGCAGAGAGCGGCGCACCTGGCGATCCAGATCGGCGCCGAGGTCGCGCTGCCCCTGGTGAAGAACGACCGGCTTGTCGCCATGTTCGTGGTGCACACCAGCGGGCCGTGCAACTGGTCGGCGCTCACCCTGTCATTGCTGGAAGACGTGGCGGAACGCACCTGGGCGGCCGTGGAGCGCGCGCGTGCCCTGGAGGCGCTGCGCACTGCCGATCGCCGCAAGGACGAGTTCCTGGCCGTGCTGGCGCACGAGTTGCGAAACGGCCTGGCGCCGCTGGTCTACAACATGCAGATCGGCAACCGCAGCCTGGGTGATCCGGCGCGACTGGTGAAGCTCTTCAGCAGCACCGACAGCCAGCTTCAGCACCTGACCCATCTCGTGGACGACCTGCTCGACGTGGCCCGTGTGAGCACCGGCAAGATCGACCTGAGCCTCGAGCATGTCAAGGCGCGCGACGTGGTGAACCTGGCGCTCGATGCGAGCCACGTCGACATCGACCGCAAGCGTCACCGCCTGACCTTCATCGACGAGGCCGACTTCGAATTGGCGGTTCACGGGGACCGGGTGCGCCTGACGCAGATCGTGTCGAACCTGCTGTCCAACGCGGCCAAGTACATGGATGCCGGCGGCACGATCACGGTGCGCCTTGCACGTGTCGACGACGAGGCCTTGATCGAGGTCAGCGACACCGGCATCGGCATTCCTGCCGTGGCGCTGCCCAGGGTCTTCGACCTGTTCACCCAGGTCCGCAGCCAGCAGTCCTATTCCGGAGGCGGGCTGGGCATCGGACTCTCCCTGGTGAAGCAGCTGGTGGAGATGCACGGCGGCCGTGTGATCGCCGCCAGCGAAGGCTCCGGCCAGGGCAGCAGGTTCACCGTGCGGCTGCCTGCGGCCGCGGCCGGTGCGGGCGAACTGCAGGCGCCCGAGCAGGCAGGTGCGTCCTCCGAAGGCAGCGCCCTGCGCGTCCTGGTCGTGGACGACCTGCGCGAAGGAGCGGATGCGCTGGCCCAGCTGCTGCGCCTGGAGGGCCACGACGCCGAGGCGGCCTACGGGGGGTCGCAGGCGCTGGAGAGCGTCCGCTCGCGCCGGCCCGACCTGGTGCTGCTGGACCTGGGCATGCCGGGCATGGATGGATTCGAGGTGGCGCGGCGCCTGCGAAAGGAATTCGCCGGCGAGCCGCCGATGCAGATCGTCGCGCTCACGGGCTGGGGGCAGGAAGCCGATCGCCAGCAGACGAAGGCCGCCGATTTCGATGGCCACCTGACCAAGCCGCCCTCGGATGCCGAGCTGCAGGCGGTCCTGTCGACGGCGCGCAGGTCGCTCGGGTAGGCAGCCGACTTCGCCTCAGCGCTTCTCGTCGCTGGCTGGCCGAAGCCTGGCCCGCTCCGCTTCCTGGCCCGAGGGCGTCTGCGCATCCGCGCCGCGGTCGGGCGACTCCGCGACCTGGGGCAGGTCGGTGGCGTGCTCGATCAGCTCCTCGATCACCAGCCGGCCGTAGCGCTGCGCGCGCTCGGCGCCGTGCGCCTTGGCGCACTCCGCAACGCGCGTGGCTACGTCGCCCTCGGCGCGCACGACCAGGAAGTGGTAGCCCAGTCGCGCCAGCTCGCCGCGCGCCTTGGCCAGGTTCAGCTCCTGCCCCAGGTTGGCCAGCGGGCTGGCCTCCTGCAGGTCGTGCTCCACCTGCGCGAGCATCTGCCTGTCGGTCATCAGGCGCACGGCCTCGCCGTCCAGCCCGCACTGCGCCGAGATGGCGCGGCGTGCGTTCTCGGCCTGCCCGGCCGAGGGGAAGGAGATCACGACGTGCCCGACGGGCTTGAAGACGCCGAAGCTGGTGTTGGTTTCATCGCTCATTCGGGACTCTCCATCTTCGATGCGAGAAAGGCCAGGAGGCGGCGCTCGTCCAGCCGCAATTCGCGGCAGGCGGGCGGCTGCGCGGCCCAGGGTTGCGCACGCAGCTCGGCAGGGTCGGTGCCCGAGCCGATGAGCGCCATCACCGCAGGATGGATGTAGGCCTTGCGGCACACCGCCACGGTGTTGCCCAGGCGCGCGGCCACCGCCTTCACCACCGCGCCGGCGCCGGGGCCGCGCGGGTCCAGCAGCAACTCCAGCGCGGTCACGCTGGCGTGCCAGGTGCGAAAGACCTTGGCGCTGGTGCCGGGCCCGCCATGCGAGGCCAGCCAGGTGTTGATGTCGGTCGAGTCGACGCGGCGCGACTCGCCGGCGTCGTCCAGATACTGGAAGAGGTGCTGGCCCGGCAAGTCGGCGCAGCGGCGCATGAGGCGCACCAGCTTCGCATCGTCCACCGCGAGGTCGTGGCGCACGCCGCTCTTGCCGACGAAGGCCAGGCGCAGCGTCTGCCGGCCGATGCGCGCGTGCCGGCACTTGAGCGTGCTCAGCCCGTAGCTGCCGTTGCTCCTCGCATAGGCCATGTTGCCCACGCGCATGCCGGTGGTGTCGAGCAGGCGCACCAGCGCGGCCAGCACGCGCTCGCGCGTGGGGGCGCTGCCGCCCGCCAGCTGCGCGCGCACGCGCCGGCGCAGGCCCGGCAGCAGCTGGCCGAAGGCGGGCAGGGACTCGAACTTGTGTTCGTTGCGCCCGGCCTGGAAGTCGGCGTGGTATCGGTACTGCTTGCGGCCCCGTGCGTCGCGGCCTGTGGCCTGCAGATGGCCGTCGGCGCTGGCGCAGATCCAGACGTCGGTGTAGGCGGGCGGGATGGCCAGGGCGCGGATGCGCCGCAGCTCGGAAGGCTTGCGCAGTGTGCGCCCGCGCGTGTCCAGATATGCAAAGCCTTCGCCGCGGCGCACGCGCCGGTAGCCAGGCTCCTGGTCGCTGACCCAGCGCAGCGCCTTGGGGGGCTCCGGACGGAAGACCGCGCTCAGTGCGGCCGGATCGGGGCGCGCGGCGCGCGCCCCCCGCCGCTTTGCCATGGGCGGCGCGAAGCCGCGCGCCGGCAGCCGGGTGGCGCTCGGGTTGCGGGGCGGATGCAGGGTCGCGGATTGCACAGGGGCATTACAAGGTGCGCGAGCGGCGCTGTCGGCCTCGCGCATGCCCGAGCGCTTGTCGGTCGAAGGCTGATCGCTCTGTCGTCCATGCTGCAGGCGCTTGAATCGCCGGCGGCTTGCCGGCCTAATGAGGCCGCGAGTCCCGCGAGGCCGCGGGGTGCGCCACGACAAGGAGACCTTCCATGAGCAACCATGTCTACAAGCACCTGGAGCTGACCGGCTCCTCGGCCACCAGCAGCGACGACGCGGTCGCGCGCGCCATTGAAAAGGCCAGCGAGACGGTGCGCCACATCCAGTGGTTCGAGGTGTGCGAGACGCGCGGCCATGTGAAGGACGGCAAGATCGCCCACTGGCAGGTGACGATCAAGGTGGGCTTCACGCTCGAGTAGCCCGCGCAGCCGCAGGGCCGCGTCAGCGCACGATCCGGCCGGCGTTCTCGGCGCGGTCCAGCCCCTTGGCCGCGTCGAGCCCCTTCACGCCCCGGAAGATGGTGCCATCCAGGTCGGCCTCGGTGAAGTCGGCCCCGGCCACGTCGGCTCCGCTGAGGTCGGCGCCGCCGAGCTTGACGCGAAAGAAGTTCGCGCCGCGCAGATTGCTGCCGCGCAGGTCGCAGAAGGTCATGAGCGAGCGGTTGAAGTCGGCCCCCGCCAGCGTCGCGCCCGCGAGGTTGGCGTTGGACAGGTCGGTGCGCATCTGCCCCATGCCCTGGTTCTTGATGTTCACGCCCACCACGGCCTGGCTGAAGTCGGCGCCGGAGAGATCGGCCCCGGGCAGGTCCGCGATCATGCGCACGCCGCTCATGTTGGCGCCCTTGAAGACCGGCCGCTTCTTCACCTCGCCGCCCAGCACCACCACGGACAGCAGGCTCGCCCGGCTGAGGTTGGCGCCGGTGAAATCGGTGCCCATCAGCCAGGCGCCGTTGAGGTTGGCGCCCTCGAGCATCGCGCCGCGGAAATCCGCGAGCACCAGCCGGCTGCCGAAGAAGCTGGTGCCCTTGAGCTTGGCATGTCGGAAATCGAGCCGGCTCAGGTCCAGATCCGACAGGTCCTTGCCGGCCAGGTCGGCCGGCGCGGCCTGCGAGGCCGACTTGAGCAGCGCGGCGACCTGCTCGGCCGTCATCTCGGCCGCCCTGGCCGGCGCCGCACCAGCCGCTGCGGCGAGCAGCAGCATGGCGGCGGCGGCGCTTGCGAAGCACTTCTGCATCATGGGGACTCCTCTGCCGTTGTCGTGGCTATGCGCGGGCCCGCCGTGCGCGCGCCGCGCCGGCGCCATAGCATCGGGCCGCATCGTTGACGATGAAGGGGACTGACATGAGCAGTTGGCGCAAGAAGACGGCTTCCGAGGTGTTCACGCCCGAGGAGATCACGGCGCGGCTCGCCGAGGAACTCCCCCGTTGGTACTTCGAGGATGGCTGGATCCGACGCAAGTTCAAGACCAGCGGATGGAAAAGCACCCTGATGGTCGTCAACACCGTGGGCCACCTGGCCGAGGCGGCGTGGCACCACCCGGACTTGACCGTCTCCTATGCCTTCGTCACCGTGAAGCTGGTGAATCACGCGGCCAAGGGCGTGACCGAGAAGGACTTCGCGCTGGCCAGGAAGATCGAGGAGGTGGTGGGCTGGCAGCCCGGCGCCGAGGAGGGCGCCGTGCTCGAGGGCACGCCCGACGACCCGCGCTTCAAGTACATCAAGTACGACTGAGCACGACAGGTGGTGACACAGTGTCCCCAACCTGAAACAGGCGGGGGCACCATTGCGCCGGTTGGCCCTGGGGCCGTGCCGCGGGGAACGGAGCTTGCTTTGAAGCGGGCAACGATGGATTGCCCGCGCAGACTCCTTGCCGAAGCCATGGTCGTCGACTCCAGGGCCAGCGTGTCGCTGCGCGCGCCGGCGCGCCTGCATCTGGGCTTCCTCGATCCGGGGGCCTCGCTGGGCCGGCGCTTCGGCAGCCTGGGGCTGGTGATCGACGGCTTCGAAACCGAGGTCGAACTCAGCGCAGGCGGCGCGGCCGCGCCGGTGAGCGCGGGCGAGGGCATCGGGCGCCACGAGGTCGAGCGCGCCCAGGACTGGCTGGCCCGCCTCCAGCGCGAGAGCGGCTGCGCAGACCCCTTGCACCTGCGGCTGCTGCAGGTGCTGCCCGACCATGCCGGCTTCGGCTCGGGCACGCAGCTGGCGCTGGCCATCGGGCGTGCCTTCGCGCAGTGGCACGGCCTGGACGCGCCCACGGCCGAGCTGGCGCGCTGGCTGGGCCGCGGGCGGCGCTCGGGCATCGGCATCGCCGGCTTCGACCAGGGCGGGCTGCTGGTCGATGGCGGCCCGGGCGCGCATGGCGAGCCGGCGCCGCTGCTTTCGCGCGTGCCGCTGCCGGCGTCCTGGCGCGTGCTGGTCGTCCAGGACCGCGGGCAGAAGGGCCTCTCGGGCGAGGAGGAGCGGCGCCGCATCGAGGCGCTCCCGCCCCTGCCGCGGGCACAGGCCGCCGACATCTGCCACCAGGTGCTGATGCGCGTGCTGCCGGGCGCGGCAGCGGGCGACTTCGAGGCCTTTGCAGCAGGCATCACGCAGGTCCAGCGCGTGCTGGGCGAGCACTTCGCGCCGGCCCAGGGCGGCCGGGCCTTCGCCAGCGCGGCGGTGGAGCGGGTGATCGGATGGATCGCCGCCGCCGAGCCGCATGTCGGCCTCGGTCAGAGCTCCTGGGGCCCCACCGGCTTCGCGATCCTGCCGTCGCAGGCGCGCGCCCAGGCGCTGCTCGATTCGCTGCAGGCCGCGCAGGCCGCCGCACCGTCGCTCGCGCTGCGAATCGTGGCCGGCCGCAACACCGGCGCGCTGCTGCTGGACCGGCGCGGCATGCCCGCACGCTGAGGAACGCCATGGAACGCCCTTACATCCTCCACATGTTCACGCCGGGCCCTCGCATGAGCCCCTTCGACATCAACATGGCCGCCGACGCCGGCTACGACGTCATCGCGCCCTACGGCGAGGTGGGCGCCGACGACATTGCCGGGCTGGTGCAGGACACCATCTTCTCGCGCAGCCCCAAGGGGCTGGCGCGCACGGGCATCTTCATCGGCGGGCGCGATGCGCTGGTGGCGGCGGACCTGCTCGCCCGGGCGCGCAAGGCCATGTTCAAGCCCTTCCAGGTGTCGCTGATGGCCGACCCGAGCGGCGCCTACACCACGGCCGCGGCAATGGTCGCCTGCGTCGAGGCCGCGCTGCCCGCCGGCCTGCAGGGGCAGCGCGTGCTGGTGGTCGGCGGCAGCGGGCCGGTGGGCCGCATCGCGGGCGTGATCGCGGCGCAGGCGGGCGCCGAGGTCTTCCTCGCCAGCCGGGGCGGCGCCGACGCGGCAGCCGCGGTGGCGCGCGAGACCGGCGATCGCTTCGGCGCGCGGCTGCAGGGCGCGTCCATCGGCGATGCCGCTGCATTTCAGGCGGCGATCGCGCAGGCCGACGTGGTGCTGGCCTGTGCCGCGGCTGGCCAGCAGGCCGTGCCGGCCGAGGCGCTGGGCGCGGCCGGGCGGCTGAAGGTCGCGGCGGACATCAACGCCGTGCCGCCCGAAGGCATCGCCGGCGTCGGCGTGACGGACGACGCCAAGCCCCTGGCCGGCACCGCGGCCGTCGGCATCGGTGCCCTGGCGGTCGGCAACGTCAAGTACCAGACGCAGCAGCGGCTGCTGGTGCAGATGCACGACGCCGCGTCGCCGCTGGTACTGAGCTTTGCCGAGGCCTTCGCCACCGCGCGCGCCTTCATCGCCGAGAAGAAGTCCGCGAAGCCCGCATCATGACCGGGCTGGCCGTCGCCTCCATCTCCGCGCGCATGCTGGCCGAGGCGGCCCGCGGCGACGGCTTCGATGTCGCGGCCTTCGACCTGTTCGGCGACGCGGACACCCGCCGGGCCAGCACGCACTGGCAGTCGATCGGCGAAGCGGCGAGCCTGGAGATCGACGGCGCGCGGCTGCTGCAGGCGCTCGAGGCGCTCGCTCAGGGCGGGCGCACCGCGGGCTGGATCGCAGGTGCCGGCTTCGAAGGATGCCCCGAGCTGCTGGCGCGCGGCGCGGCCCTGCTGCCGCTGATCGGGACCGGCGCCGACGCGATGCGACGCGTGCGCGATCCGCGCTGCTTCTTCGACGTGCTCGACGCGCACGGCATCGGGCACCCCGCGGTGCGCACCACCGCGCCGGAGGACGCCGACGGCTGGCTGCTCAAGGACGCGCACGGCTGCGGCGGCTGGCACATCCGCCGCGCTGCCGAGCCCGACGCGGCTGCGTGGGTGGCCGCAGGCTCCGGGCATCGCTATTTCCAGCGCGAGCTGCCAGGCCGGCCGATGTCGGCGACCTTCGTGGCCAACGGCAGCGATGCCGCGGTGCTCGGATTCAACCAGCTGATCGTGCGCCCGGTGGCCGGCCGGCCCTTCGTGTTCTGCGGGGCCGTGGGGCCGGTGCCGCTACCCGCGGCGGTCGCGCAGCGCATCGTCGAGGCGGTGCGCACGCTGGCCCGCGGCTTCGCGCTGCGCGGGCTGGGCAGCCTGGACTTCATGCTCGACGGCGACACCGCCGGCGTGCTCGAAGTCAACCCGCGCCCGCCCGCCAGCATGGCGCTCTACGGCGGGCGCGGTGGCCTGGTGGCCGCGCATGTGCGGGCCTGCATCCAGGGCGTGCTGCCACGCTGGCCGGCGCAGGCGCCGGGGACCTGCGTGCACGGCACCGAGGTCGTCTTCGCACCGCGCCGACTGTGGCTGGACGAGGAGGCGGCCCGGCGCCTCGCCGGCGATGCCGGACGCCACGACCTGCCGGCCGCCGCCACCGCCTTCGAAGCCGGCGATCCGCTGTGCAGCGTGAGCGCCGACGGCGCCGACGCGCAGGCCGTGCACGCGTCGCTGGCCCGCCACCGCGAAGCCGTGCACCGGTCCCTGGAGACCTGCGCATGACCGCCACCGCATCCCCTGCAACGCCGAGCGTGAACACGCTCGCCCGTCCCTTGGTGGAGCGGCTGCTGCGCGACGCCGGCCTGCTGGGCGTGCGGGCGTCCCGCAACGAGGCGGGCGTGTGCATCGTCGATGCCGGCATCGAGGCGCCCGGCAGCGTGGAGGCGGGGCTTCTCGTTGCGCGAATCTGCATGGGCGGCCTCGGCGAGGCGAGGCTGCGCAGCGGTGGCCAGGAGGGCTGGCCCAGCTGGCTCGAGGTGCAGAGCGCGCAGCCGGTGGTGGCCTGCCTGGGCAGCCAGTACGCCGGCTGGAGCCTGGCCGCGAGCAAGGAGGAGACCGGCGGCAAGAAGTTCTTCTCGCTGGGCTCGGGGCCGGCGCGCGCGCTGGCGGTCAAGGAGACGCTCTTCGCCGACATCGGCTACCGCGACCGCGCCGACACCGGCGTGCTGGTGATGGAGGTGGACAGGCCGCCGCCGCCGGTGATCATCGACAAGCTGCTGCGCGACTGCGGCCTGCAGGCGGCGGGGCTGACGATCATCCTCACGCCCACCACCAGCGTCGCGGGGAGCACGCAGGTGGCGGCCCGGGTGATCGAGGTGGCGCTGCACAAGGCGCACGAGCTGGGCTTCGCGCTGGGCAGCATCCTGGATGCCTCGGGCTGCGCGCCGCTGCCGCCGCCCAGCCCCGACGGCGTGCAGGCCATGGGCCGCACCAACGACGCGATCCTCTACGGCGGCCGCGTGCACCTCACGCTGCGATGCGACGACGCGGCGGCGCGCCAGCTGGCGCAGCAGCTGCCTTCGCGCAATTCCAGCGACTACGGCCGCTCCTTCGCCGAGACCTTCCAGGCGGCGGGCTACGACTTCTACAAGATCGACCGCGGCCTGTTCGCGCCGGCCGAAGTGTGGGTCAGCAACCTGGACAGCGGCAACACCTGGCACGCCGGCGCGCTCGACATGCCGCTCCTGCTCGCGCACTGGCGCAATGAGGCCTGAGATGGCGCTGAACGTTGCCATCATGACCGACGAGATCGGCTGGCACACGCGCCAGCTGCAGGCCGCGCTGCGCACGCGCGGAGCGCTCGGCCGCTGCGTGGACCTGGCCGATTGCCGCATCGACACCACCGCGGCCTGGCATGGCCTGGTGATTCCCGGCTACGGCCGCGAGCTGCCCGACGCGGTGCTGGTGCGCGGCATCGCGGGCGGCAGCTTCGAGCAGGTGACCAAGCGGCTGGGCGTGCTGCATGCGCTGCGCGAGCTGGGCATCGCGGTCTACAACGACGCCCGCGCCATCGAGCGCAGCGTCGACAAGTCGATGACCAGCCTGCTGCTGCACGCGGCGCGCGTGCCGTCGCCGCCGACCTGGGCCACCGAGTCGCAGGCGCAGGCCCGGCGCATCGCGATCCGCGAGGGCGCCGCCGGCCATGCGCTGGTGCTCAAGCCGCTGTTCGGCTCGCAGGGCAAGGGGTTGCGGCTGGTGGGGCAGGTGGATGGCGTGCACCACCCGCTGCCGGACATCGCGGCCGGCTACGGGTCGCTGGCCTACTTGCAGCGCTTCATCCCGGCCCAGGCCTCGCCGGGCTTCGACTGGCGCGTGCTGGTGGTGGGCGGGCGCGCCGTCACCGCCATGCGGCGGGTCAGCGCGCACTGGATCCACAACGTGGCGCAGGGCGCGCGCTGCGAGCCGGCCTCGCTCACGGCCGACCTCGCGCAGTTGGCCGAAGCCGCGGCCCGGGCGCTGCAGATGGACTACGCGGGGGTGGACCTGATGCCGTCGAAGCGGGGCACGCAAGTCATCGAGGTCAACGGCGCTGCGGCCTGGCAGGGCCTGCAGCGGGTGACCGGCTTCAACATCGCCCGCGCCATCGTCGACGACCTGCTCGACCGGCGCCTGGCCGGCGCCCGCGCGGGCCTCGCGCTGCCGCGCAGCGCCTGAGCATGGCCGTGCCGCCCACGCGCCAGCGCGCCAACGAGCGGGCCAGGGCCTGCTTCCTGCGCGCCTGCGAGCTGGACGTGGCCGTGGCCAAGCCGGGCAATGTCAGTGCGGCGTCGCCCGGGCACGGCATGACGGCCGAACTCTTCATCGCCAGTGCGCATGCCGCGGCCGGCCCGCTCTTCGAGCCGGGCGCGCGCGTGGGCGAGCGCATCGAGGCCGCGGTGCAGGCCAGCTGGGCGGCGGCCGGCTGCAACACCAACCTGGGCATCGTGCTGCTGTGCGCGCCCATTGCGCGGGCCGTCGACCTGCGGCCCGACGCCACCACGCCGGCCGCGCTGCGCGAGGCGGTCGACGAGGTCCTGCAGGACCTCGACCTGGCCGATGCGCAAGGGGCCTTCCGCGCCATCGCACGGGCCCGTCCGGGCGGGCTCGGCGCGGCGCCCGACCAGGACGTGAACCGTCCGCCCAGCATCGACCTGCGCGCGGCGATGGCGCTGGCCGCGCGGCGCGACAGCATCGCCCGCCTGTACCGCGACGGCTACGGGCCGCTGTTCGAGCTGGCCGAGGGCGTGCTCGGGCCGCCCGGCGAGGGCACGGCCGCGACCGTGCTGCGGCTGTACCTGGCGCTGCTGGCCAGCGTGCCCGATTCACACATTGTTCGGATTCATGGCGAGGCCGTGGCACAGACTGTCATGGCTGCGGCGCAGCGCTGGCAGCGGCTGGCCGGCCGTGCGGGCGGCATCGAAGCCGATCCCGGATTGGCCGCATGGGACGCCTCCCTCAAGGCGCAGCGCATCAATCCGGGGACCACGGCCGACATGACCGTGGCCGCGCTGCTGATCGCCGGGCTGGTGGCGCAGGGCGGATCCGGCGGGTGGCACGGAACGTGATAACGGACACCCTTGACCTGGCCCGCAAGGCCGGAGTCCCTATGGCCCCCGGACACTCAACACAGGAGACAAGAAGCCATGGCAAAGATTGATCGCATGATGGTCGGCGAATCGCTCGTCGGAGAGGGCAACGAGGTCGCGCACATCGACCTGATCATCGGGCCGCGCGGCAGCCCCGCGGAAGCCGCGTTCGCGAACGCACTGACCAACCAGAAGGACGGCTTCACCTGCCTGCTGGCCGTGGTCGCGCCGAACCTGCTGGCCAAGCCGGCCACCGTGCTCTTCAACAAGGTCACCATCAAGGGCGCGAAGCAGGCCGTGCAGATGTTCGGCCCCGCCCAGCGCGCCGTGGCCATGGCCGTGGCCGACTGCGTCGAGGACGGCACCATTCCCGCGGACGAGGCCGACAACCTCTTCATCTGCTGCGGCGTGTTCATCCACTGGCTGGCCGAGGACGACGCCAAGATCCAGGACTACAACTACCAGGCCACCAAGGAGTCGATCAAGCGCGCTGTCGCGGGCCAGCCCTCGGCCGCCGAAGTGGTGTCCAAGAAGGGCAGCGCCAACCACCCGTTCCAGGCGCACAGCTGAGTGCGGCGGCAGGCCCTAGCGCTTGCCGGGGACCATCCCGGACCCGATCAGGCGCAGCACGGCGCCTGCCCGGGCCGGCGACTCGGCCACGGGGCGCGCGCGCCGCTCGATCTGCACGCCGACGGCATCCACGTCGGCGAACTTGCGCGGCTTGACCACCTTCACCCGCACCCATGCGGCGCCGAACTCGTGGATCACGATGGCGGCGACAGCCTCCGCAAAGGCCTCCAGCAGTTGCAGCCGATGCTCGGCCAGGAGGCGCCGCAGCCGCTCGCACACCGCGCCGTAGTCGATGGTGTCGCCGATGCGGTCGGTGTCGCAGGCGTGCGCGCGCGCCAGGCCCGCATGCACGTCGATCACCAGGGGCTGCACATGGTGCAGCTCGCTCTCGTGCAGGCCGATGATGGTCTCGCCGGTGAAGCCCTCGATGAAGATCAGGTCCATGGCATGGGGCAGGGCTTGCTGCTGCGGTGCAGCAGGCAGTTCCGGGGCGGGATGGGGCATGCGGGCTCCTGTTTCGGCAAAGGCCATGCGGTTGCAATGTGTATCGTTTGCTACGCCCCAAACTGCAAAATGTGGGCCAGTATCTGCACCCACGGCGAGAGCCGGAAGCCGCATCGGCAATCCGGCCCGACAGGAGACAACAGATGGCGCTGACGCTGCGTAAGGGCATCAAGCCGGTCGATCCCCATGCGGACCGCGTGCTGGACATCGTCCGCAGCGGCATCCAGGAGCAGGCCAGCGACGTGGTCACGGCTTCCTGGATCCGCTGCATCGAGCAGTACAACCTGCGGCCGGACCAGCCGCATGCGCCGGACGTGCTGGCGCGCGTGCCGCTGGACGAGCGCCGCGCGCGCCACGCCGCGGTCATCGAGTGTGCGCGCTACGAGATGACCACGCTCTACCAGCAGCTCGCGGACAGCGAGATGGGCGTGGTGCTCACCGACACCGACGGGGTGATCCTGCACATGGTCTCCTCCCCCGAGTTCGCGGCCGAGGTCGGGCCGCTGGGCCTGCGCCCCGGCGGCATCTGGAGCGAGACCGGCGCGGGCACCAACGGCATGGGCACCTGCCTGGCCTCGGGCGTGCCGGTGTCGGTGCGGCGCGACGACCACTTCTACACCCAGTACACCGCGCTCACCTGCTCGGCCGTGCCGGTGTACGACCCGGCCGGCAACATCGTCGCGGCGCTGGACGTCACCAGCCGCTCGCAGCTGATGCAGCAGCACATCCTGGTGCTGCTGGGCATGACGGCGCGCATGATCGAGAACCGCCTGATCGACCGCGAGTTCCGCAACGCGCACCCGCTGCACTTCCACAGCCGGCCGGAGTTCGTCTACACCCTGCACGAGGGCAAGCTGGCGGTGGACGAGGACGGCCGCGTGCTGGCCGCCAACCGCAGCGCCATGTTCCAGCTGGGGCTGCAGTCCATGGAGCAGATCCGCAGGCGCCGCATCGAGGACCTGTTCCAGACCTCGCTGGCGGACATGCTGCAGCGCAGCGCCTCCTCTTCCTTCCATCCGGTCGTGACCTACGGCACCGACGCCGCACTGCGCTTCTTCGCGGTGGCGCGGCGCCCGGCCTCGCAGGCCGACACGGCGGGCAGCCCCCTGCTGCCGCCGGTCGCCGAGGCGCCGGCGCTGCCGGTGGCACGCGGGAAGTCCCGCGCCGTCGCCCCGGCCGTCTCCAAGCCCGGCGTCACCGTCGAGGACCCGCGCATCGTCTCGCAGCTGGAGACCGGCCGGCGCGTCATCGCACGCGGCACGCCGGTGCTGATCTGCGGCGAGACCGGCTCGGGCAAGGAAGTCTTCGCGCGTGCGCTGCACGACAGCAGCGCCCACGCCACGGGCGCTTTCGTGGCCATCAACTGCGCGAGCCTGCCGGAGAACCTGATCGAGTCCGAGCTCTTCGGCTATTGCGCCGGCGCCTTCACCGGCGCCCAGCGCACCGGGCGGCGCGGCAAGATCCTGCAGGCCGACGGCGGCACGCTCTTCCTCGACGAGATCGCCGACATGCCGCTGGAGCTGCAGTCGCGCCTGCTGCGCGTGCTGGACGAGCGGCGCGTCACGCCACTGGGCACCGAGGAGACGCACGCGGTCGACTTCCAGCTCATCAGCGCCAGCCACCGGCACCTGCTGACCATGGTGCGCGAGGGGCGCTTCCGCGAGGACCTGTTCTACCGGCTCGCCGGCGTCGAGGTGCAGCTGCCGCCTCTGCGCGAGCGCAGCGACAAGCTGGACCTGATCCGCCGCGTGCTGGCGGCCGAGGGCGGCGCCGACTCGAGCCTCAGCCCCGAGGCCGAGCGCATGCTGCTGGCCTACCACTGGCCGGGCAACATCCGCCAGCTGCGCCATGTGCTGGGCACCGCGGCCGCGCTGGCCGACGGCGTGCCGATCACCCGGGCCCACCTGCCGGCGCTGGCCCATGGGCAGCCGTCGGCGTCCGAGCACCTGCCGCTGCGCGCCGACGGTCCGGTGTCCGCCGCGCTGCCGGCCGATGCGGCGCGCGCCAGCCCGCATGGCGACAGCCCGCCGGGCCTGGCCAGGCTCAATCCCATCCAGGCCAACGAGCGCCAGCTGCTGCTTCAGATGCTCGAGCAGCACCGCTGGAACGTGAGCAACGTGGCCAAGGCGCTGGACGTGAGCCGCAACACCCTCTACCGCAAGATCCACAAGCTGCAGATCGAGGTCTCCCATCCAGAGCCGGACGCCTGACGAGGCGCCCGGGGCGCCGCAAGAGCACTGCGAGCCGCGCTCGCGCTTCGCGTGGTGCGTGACCGGCTCGGGGCATTTCCTGGACGAATCGATGGCGCTGGCCGCGCGCCTTCCGAACGTCGACCTGTTCCTCTCGGCCGCCGGGGAAGAGGTGCTGGAGATCTACAAGCTGCACCTGGAGCAGCTCAAGCCGCGCTTTCGCATCTTCCGCGACAAGACCGCCAGCGGCGTGCCGGTGGGCATGCTCTACGACGGCATCTACCACACCGTCGTCATCGCGCCGGCCACCAGCAACACGGTTGCCAAGTGCGCCTTTGGCATCAGCGACTCGCTGCCGACCAACATGTTCGCGCAGGCCGGCAAGCAGGGCCTGCCAGGCATCGTGTTTGCATGCGACACCGAGCCGGTGGTCGTGACGAAGTCGCCGCACGACTGGGTGACCCTGCGGCCCCGGCGCATCGAGCTGGACAACGTGGAGCGGCTGCGCGCCATCGACTTCTGCCGGGTGGTCGCATCGCCCGCGGAACTCGAGGCGGCACTCGAGTTGCGACTGAAGGAACTGGCGCTGGAATGGAACACATCCTCTTCCTGACGGGGCACCTGGCGAGGCCGAGCCTGGAAAGGGTGCTGGCCGGCATCGACGCCGCGCCCTTCACCTGGGAGACGCGCGACCTGGGCCTGCAGGTGGCGGGGCTGATGACGGCCGACATGATCCGGCGCCGGCTCGCCATGCCCCTGGTGTCGGAGGCGAAGGATGCGCCCCGGATCGACCGCATCGTCGTGCCGGGCCGCTGCCGCGGCGAGCTGGCGCCGCTGGCGGAGCACTTCGGCATTCCGGTGCAGCGCGGCCCCGAGGAGGTGAAGGACCTGCCGCGCTTCTTCGACCGCGCCGCCAAGGCCATCGCGCTGGACGCGTACCGCGTCGCCATCTTTGCCGAGATCGTCGACGCGCCGCGGCTGAGCGTGGCCGAAGTGCTCGCGCGGGCGGCGCAGCACCGCGCCGACGGCGCCGACGTCATCGACCTGGGCTGCCTGCCGCAGACGCCCTTCGGCCACCTGGAGGAATGCGTTCAGGCGCTGAAGGCCCAGGGGCTGAAGGTGAGCGTCGATTCGCTGGAGACCGACGAGCTGCTGCGTGGCGGCCGCGCCGGCGCCGACTACCTGCTCAGCCTCACGCTGGACACGCTATGGGTGGCGCAGGAAGTCGCGTCCACGCCGGTGCTCATCGGCCGCACGCCGGCCGACGAGGCCTCCCTGCACGAGGCCATCGAGCTGATGCAGCGGCAGGACCGCGCCTTCCTCGCCGATTCGATCCTCGACCCGATCCCCTTCGGCCTCACGGCATCGATCGTGCGCTACCACCGGCTGCGCGAGCGTTTCCCGCAGGCGCCGATCATGATGGGCATCGGCAACCTCACCGAGCTGACCGAGGCCGACACCAGCGGCATCAACGCCATGCTGCTGGGCATCTGCGCCGAGCTGGACGTGGCCGCGGTGCTTACAACGCAGGTCAGCAGCCACGCGCGGCGCGCGGTGAAGGAGGCCGACTGGGCGCGCCGCATCATGCACGCGGCCAGCAGCCACGGCCAGCTGCCCAAGGGTCTGAGCGATGCGCTGATGACGGTGCATGCCAGGCACCCCTTCGTCGACACGCAGGCGGAGATCGAGGCCACCGCGGCGCAGGTGCGCGACCCCAACTTCCGCGTGCAGGTCTCGGCCGGCGGCCTGCACGTCTACAACCGCGACGGCATGCGGCTGGGGCAAGGAGCCTTCGAGCTGTGGCCGCGTCTGGGGCTGGAGGGCGACGCGGCGCACGCCTTCTACATGGGCGTGGAGCTGGCGCATGCCGAGATCGCCCACCGCCTGGGCAAGCGCTATGTGCAGGACCAGCCTCTCGACTGGGGCTGCGCGAGCGAGCGATGACCAACGACCAGATCTTCGAGACCGTGGTGACCACCGTCGCCCCCGACGGCCGGCCGCACGTGGCGCCCATGGGCGTGCGCTACCGCGGCGCGCAGGTGGTGCTGATGCCCTTCAGGCCCTCGACCACGCTGGACAACATTGCCGCCACCGGCACCGCCGTGCTCAACCTCGTGACCGACACGCGCGTCTTCGCCGGCTGCGTGACCGGCCGGCGCGACTGGCCCACGCAGCCCGCCGAGAAGATCGCCGGCGTGCGCCTGGCCTGCGCCCTCGGCCATGTGGAGCTGCAACTGGCGGGGCGCATCGACGACGCACAGCGGCCGGTGCTGCAGATGGCGCGGGTGCACGAGGCCTCGCATGCCGCCTTCGCCGGCTTCAACCGGGCGCAGGCCGCCGTGATCGAGGGCGCGGTGCTGGTGAGCCGCCTGCACATGCTCAGCGCGCAGAAGGTGGACACCGAGATGGCCTACCTGCAGATCGCCATCGACAAGACCGCGGGCCCGGCCGAGCAGGAGGCCTGGGGCTGGCTGCGCGACGCCGTGCAGCGCCACCGTGCCGCCTGCGAGGGCAACATCCCGGAGGGCCTGGCGCCATGAAGCTGCTCGTGAGCGTGCGCAGCGTCGAGGAGGCCTTGCAGGCCGCCGATGCGGGCGTGGACTTCATCGACCTGAAGGAGCCGGGGCAGGGGGCGCTCGGCGGGCTGCCGGTCGCCACCATCGCCGCCATCGTGGCGGCGCTGCGGCACGGCGGCGGCCACGCCATCAGCGCCACGATCGGCGACGTACCCATGCAGGATGGGGAACGCATCGCCCGCTGCGTCGAGGCGGTGGGCGGCTGCGGCGTCGACTACGTGAAGGTCGGCATCGAGCGCGCCGCCGCGGCGCCGGCGGTGCTCGAGGCGCTGGCCGCGTGCGGGCGGGCGGTGGTGCCGGTGTTCCTCGCCGACCGCGGGCTGGTGCCGGCGCACGTGGCCCGCGCCTGCGCGCTGCGCTTTCCCGCCGTGATGGTCGACACGCAGGACAAGCTGGCCGGAAGCCTGTTCGAGGTGCTGCCGATGGACGAGCTGCGGCGCTTCGTCGCCACGGCGCGCGAAGCGGGCACATTGGTGGGCGTGGCGGGTGCGCTGCGGGCCGCGCATGCGCCGCTGCTGCACGAGCTGGCGCCCGACTTCGCCGGCTTTCGCACCGCGGTGTGCGTGGGCGGGCGCAGCGCGGCGCTGGACCCGGCGCGCCTGCGCGAGCTGATGGCCTGCATGCAGGCCCAGGGGCATCAGGCGCCGTATCGGCCGCCGCCCAGCAGCAGCATGCGCACGCGGTCGACCTCGTTGCAGTGAACCACGTCGATGGGGAAGGCGGCGCCTTCGGACAGCGTGCCGAAGCGCTGGTCGACGATGCCCCGTTCACCCAGCTCCGCCAGGCTCAGCGCCGGGTCGATGTCGCATGACTTGACCAGCACCAGCCGCTCGGCGTTCAGGGTATTGGCCAGGTCCAGCGCGATGCTGTCGGAGGTCACCTCCCAGTTGGTGCGGTCGGTCGGCCGCTTGCGCTGCAGCTCGAAGGGCAGCCACAGGGCGGTCTGCCCCTTGTGCAGCACGCGGTGGATGTCGGCCTTGCTTCGCGTGAGCTGCAGGGCGGGGTTCAGGCCGTGCGTCAGGTAGGCCATCTGCGCCATGGCAAGCACCGCCATGTTGTGCGCGCTGAGGTCGTTGATGCGCCAGTGCGCCTGCGCATGGCGCACCGCGTCGCCGAAGGCGCCCGCGCCGCACACCAGGATCACCCGCCCGCCGCCGCATTCGGCCAGCAGGTCCAGCCAGTCCTGCAGGAGGGGGTTCGCGTGGAGGCTGCCGCCGAGCTTGACGATCCACATCGTTCAGGGCTCCATGTCGAGGAGCGAGGCGACGGCGACGCTGGGCGCGCACACCTGGGCCCACGCGCGCACCGCGGCGGGGCCGCCCGCGGCCTCGGCGGCGACGCGGGCGACGTCTTGGCCATAGCGCAGGCGGCGGTGGCCGCTTGCGAGCGCGTCCACGAGGAAGTCGCCGCAGCCGGCGCTGACGATCGACGTGCCGTGTCCCAGACCGTGCGCCGCCATCACCCGCTGCAACTCGGCGCCCAGCACCTCCAGCTGCGCGGCGCGCCAGGCCTGGGCGAAGGCGAGCCATTGGGTGTCGGCGGCATCGCGCCGGTCGAGCCCGATCATGCGGGCCAGGCGCTGGCGCGTGGCGTCGGCGCCCTTGTCCGCGTTGTCTGCGGCCGGGTGCAGGTCGTGCGCCGGGTCCAGCTCGCCGGTGAGTCGGTACACGTCGGCACTGCTGGCGAAGAACTCGTTCATCACGTTGTGCGGGCGGCCCCGGAAGCCGATGCGCCGGGCCACCGCGCACAGGGGCGTGCGCACCACGCCCTGGTAGACCAGCTCGCCGCTGGCCAGGCGCTGCGCATCCGTGCGGCTCGCGGTCGGCACCCGGCCGTGCGCGAAGCCGATCAGGTCGGTGGTCGTGCTGCCGATGTCCACCAGCAGGCCCGTGCCCACGACGCGCGCCGCGTGCTGCGCGGTCGCCAGCCAGTTGGCGGAGGCGACGGCCGCCCAGTGGGCCGGCAGCTCGGCATCGCGCCGCCAGCCGGCGTCGCCCGCGAAGAAGAGCAGGGGGCCCTCCAGCGAGCGTGCAAGCCGGGCGGCGATGGCCAGCACGCCCTGCTCTCGGTCGGGGAACAGGTCGACCATCTCGCCCGTCATGGTGACGGCATGCCGGGCCTGCGCCATGGCGCGCCAGCGCTGCCAGGCCGACTGCAGCACGGCGTCGAGCCGGTCCATGCCCTGCCAGAGCGGGCAGGCCCATTGCGCCACGTCGAGCACCTCGCCGCCCTGCAGCAGGCAGGCCTTCACATGCGCGCCGCCGATGTCCCAGCCGATGATGCTGCTGCGTTCAGGCATGGCCATGCGCCAGTCCATCGAAGGCCGTTTCGCCGCGCCGGCCCTCGACCAGCTCGCCCGCCAGGTTGCGGCCCAGCGCGCGCGACAGGCCGACGTAGGCGCAGGTCACGCGCGGGTTGAGCTCGATCACCACCGGGCCGCGGCGCGGATGCCACACCAGGTCGATGCCCACGAAGCCGCGCAGCCCCGCGATGGCCTGGTGCACCCGCGCCGCCAGCGCGGCGAGGGGCCGGGCGCGTGGGTCGGCCCGGGGGATCGCATCCACCTGCACGCCGCGGAACGACAGCCAGCCATGCCCGTCGATGTGCAACTGCTGGCGATTGATGCTGAGCAGCTCGCAGCGCCGCGCGCCGCACATGAGCGAGAGGCTCAGGGGCTCGCCTTCGACCCAGGGCTCCAGCACGGCGGGCGGCCCGTCGCGCGAGGCGAGGTCTTCCAGCGCGGACGAGCGGTGGCGATGCACGCGGGTCGCGATGGCGCCGGCGCCGTCGTCGGGCTTGACGACCCAGCGCTCGACACCGGGCGCGTGCTCGAAGTCCAGGGGCGTCGCGATGCCGGCCGCCGCCAGGGCCAGGAGGGTCCTGCGCTTGCCCGTGGCCAGTTCGATGGCCGGCAGCTCGCAGCCGAGCCAGCGGGAAGCCTCGACGCAGGGGTGCAGGGCTGCCAGCAGTCCCTCGCTTTCCGGGGCGAGGACCCAGGCCAGGTCGTGGCGGTCCGCCTGGCGGCGCACGAAGTCGGGTGCCGGCTCGCCGTCCTGCGGCGTGGCAGGCCTTGCCCCCGGCGCGGGGGGCGCGGCGAGCTTGCACGTGGCCACCGTCACGTGATAGTTTTTCAGTGCCAGCAGGTCGGCCGCCATGGCGTCGCGCATGGCCTGGCCCATCGCCAGCAGTTCGCCGGTCCCGTCGGCGGCGCCGTCGCCGCCACCGCTCAGGTACTCATAGACGAAGACTCGGGTCATCCACGCCACGCCGTTCCTCCCGCTCGTTGCACATGAAGCTCATTCCCGTGATCGATCTCATGCAAGGCCAGGTCGTGCGCGCGGTGCGCGGCGACCGGAAGTCGTACCGGCCCATCGAGTCGCGCCTGTGCGCCGGCAGCGATCCGGCCACGGTGGCCCGGGCCTTGTGCGAGTACTGCGCCACGCGGCAGCTGTACGTGGCCGACCTCGACGCGCTGATGGGCCGAGCGGCGCAGACCAGCGTGCTGCGCGCCTTGCGGCAGGCCATCCCCGGCCTGGAGCTGTGGCTGGACGCGGGCTTTGCCGGCAAGGACGCGGCCGACGCCATGGGACGCGACCTGGACGACGCACCGTGGCTGCCGGTGTTCGGCAGCGAATCCCTGGCTTCGCGCGATGAACTGGCCCGCTGCTTCGCCGGCCGGCCCGATGCCGGCGTGCTGTCGCTGGACCGCCGCGACGGCCGCCGGATGGACACGGCCGGCTGCTGGGACGCGCCCGGCCTGTGGCCCGCGCGGGTGATCGTGATGACGCTCGAGCGCGTGGGCGCCGGCGCCGGCCCCGACCTGCAGACGCTGGCCGAGGTGCGGGCGAAGTCGGCTTCCACCTTCATGGTCGGCGCCGGCGGCATCCGCCATGCCGCGGACCTGGAGGCCGCCCGTGCCGCCGGTGCGGGGGCATGGCTGGTGGCCAGTGCGCTGCATGACGGCGGCCTGCCCCGCCAGCGCGAGTGAAGTTTGAAGCGCGTCATCTGCACTCGCCCATCACGTTTCGTGCCAAGGCGTTGTCGGGCTCTGGCGCGCTGCGGCGGGCGCGCGGCGGCGCATGCGGGCCAGAACTGCAACAGGGGGCGCCACACAGTGTTTCATTTCTGGCGGCGCCGCATGGCCGGCATGCGCATGCGCTGGCGTGGCGCCACGGTGGCACATCGCTTGCGGTGATGCCCGGCGATGACCGGATCATCCCTGCTCGCGACGGAGGGCGGCGCGGCGCGCTGGACCTCGCCTTTCTGCCTCCTGCTGTGTGACACGCTGGACGTGCGGGCCGACGCGTCCGGCACGGCGCTGGCGCTGGGCGGGGGCGAGTGCGCCGGCGCGCGCAGCGCCCTCCCGCGCTTCTCGCCCGGGCCTTCGGCGGCCGGCCCGCTGGTCGACGGGCGCAGCACGTCGCCGGACGATGCGTGCGCCGCGGCCGCGCGCATCCTGGCGGGCAGCCGCCAGCCGCTCTTCGGCGGCCTGGGCACCGACGTGGCCGGCGCCCGCGCCCTGTACCGCCTGGCGAGCGAGACCGGCGCCATCTGCGACGCGGCCGGCGGCGAGGCCCTCATGCACACCGTGCGCCCGCTGCAGGACCGGGGCGGCTACGGCACCACGCTCGCCGAGGTGCGCAACCGTGCCGACCTGGTCGTCTGCCTTGGCGGACTGCCCACGGGCGGCGCGGCCGAGCTGTTGGCGCGCTGCGGCGTAGGGGAGGGCGGCGCGCCGAGGCGCGAACTGGTGGTGCTGGGCGGATCGCCCGCCGACCCTGGCGCGTTGCAGCCCGAGGCGGTGGCGCTGCAGGGGGACCTGTTCGACACCGTCGCGCTCCTGTCCGCCCTGGTGGCGCGCCGCGCCGTGCCGGATGCGGCGCCCGGCCTTGCCACGCTGGCCGATCGCCTGCTGGCCGCGCGCTATGGCGTGATCGTCGGGCAGGCCGACATGCTGCCGGCCCAGGGTGCGCTGATCGTCGAGGGCGTCCAGCGCATCGTCGCCACGCTCAACGCCAGCACGCGCGCCGCCGCGATGTGGCTGGGCGGCGGCAACGGCGCCGGCACGGTCAACCAGGTGTTCACCTGGCTGTGCGGCCTGCCGCTGCGCTCGCGCGCCGGCACGATCGCGCCGGAGCACGACCCCGTGTGCTTCGGTGCGGAGCGCCTGCTGCAGGAGCAGGCCGTGGACAGCCTGCTGTGGATCTCCTGCTTCGACCCGGACTGCGCGCCGCCGTCGTCGTTGCAGGTGCCGCTCGTGGTGCTGGGGCATCCCGAGCTCGCTGCATCGGCATCGCACGCGGGCAGCGTATTCATTCCGGTGTCGACCCCCGGCATCGGTTCGCCCGGCCATCTCTTCCGCGCCGACGGCGGCGCGGTGCTGCCGCTGGTGGCGGTCTACCGCGACTCGCTGCCGACCCTGGCCGAGGTGCTGGGCGACATCGTCCAGCGTGTCCGGGCCCTGCGGGCGGAGGCCTTGCCATGAGCACCTTGCGCCTGGCCGGCGGCCTCGTCATCGACCCGACCCAGCCCGAGGACGGCGTGCGCGACCTGTGCGTGCAGGACGGCCGCATCGCCGCGCTGGACCCGCGCGCCCCGGTGGATGCGCAGGTCGATGCCAGCGGCTGCGTCGTGATGGCCGGCGGCATCGACCTGCACACCCACATCGGCGGCGGCAAGATCAACCTGGCGCGGCTGCTGCTGCCCGAGACCCGCCGCACCGACCCGGATTGCGGCGGCTGCGTTCCCGGCACGCTGGACACCGGCTACCGCTACGCGCAGATGGGCTACACCGCGGCCTTCGAGCCCGCCATGGTCGCCAGCAACGCGCGCCATGCCCACATGGAGATGGGCGACACGCCCATCCTTGACCACGGCGCGTACGTGATGCTGGGCAACGACGAGTTCTTCCTGCAGCTGCTGTCCGAGGGCGGCGCCGCCGGCAGCAACTTCGAGGCGATCCGCGACTACATGGGCTGGACCATCAACGCGACCCGGGCCATGGGCGTGAAGGTGGTCAATCCGGCGGGCATCTCCGCCTTCAAGTTCAACCAGCGCAAGCTGGACGTGGACGAGCGCCATGTGCACTGGCAGGTGACGCCGCGCCAGGTGGTGCACACGCTGGCGCGTGCGCTGCAGGAACTGGGCGTGCCGCACCCGCTGCACATCCACGGCAGCAACCTCGGCGTGGCAGGCAACATCGAGTCGACGCTGGAGACGATCCGCGCGCTGGAAGGCCTGCCGGCGCACCTGACGCACGTGCAGTTCCATGCCTACGGCACCGAGGGGCCGCGCAAGTTCTCCTCGGCGGCGCTGGCGCTGGCCGAGGCCGTGAATGCCAACCCGAACATCAGCATCGACGTCGGCCAGATCATCTTCGGCCAGACCGTCACCGCCTCGGGCGACACCATGCGCCAGCATGCGCAGGCCGCCTTCGGCTCGCCACGCAAGTTCGCCGGCGCCGACCTCGAATGCGAGGCCGGCTGCGGCGTGGTGCCCTTCCGCTACCGCGAGCAGAGCTACGTGAACGCGCTGCAATGGGTGATCGGCCTGGAGCTGTTCCTGCTCGTGCGCGACCCCTGGCGCGTGGTGCTCACCACCGACCATCCCAACGGCGGCCCGTTCACCAGCTATCCGCACCTCATCCGGCTGCTGATGGACAGGAGTTTTCGCGAGGAGCAGCTGGCGAAGCTGCACCCGGAGGTGGCGGCCAACTGCGCGCTGCGCTCGATCACGCGCGAACTCAGCCTGCGCGAGATCGCCATCATGACCCGCGCCGCGCCGGCCCGGCTGCTGGGCCTGCCCGACCGTGGGCACCTGGGCGTGGGCGCCGCGGCGGACATCGCCGTGTACGGCGAGCAGGCCGATCGCGAAGCCATGTTCCAGGTGCCCGAGCATGTCTTCAAGGACGGGGTCGCGGTGGCGCGCGGCGGGCGCATCGTCGCGGCGCCGGCCGGGGGCACGCACTTCGTCGAGCCGGACTTCGACCGCGGCATCGAGAAGACGCTGCGCGCGCACCTGGCGGCGCACGGCTCGGTCAACTTCGACCGCATCGCCATCGGCCGCGACGAGCTGTGCAGCTGCTGCAACGGCGGGCGCCTGCTGCCGGCCGCCTGCTTCGACAAGGGCCGGCCATGAGCCCGAAGACCGAAGCCTGGGTGCGCAACGGCGTGCACATCGACGACAGCTTCGCCGAGGCCTTCCCGATGAAGGCCACGCGCATCCTCGTCACCGCGCACAACGCCACCTGGGCACGCCACGCGGCGGTGTCGGCGACCGGCCTGGCGACCTCGGTGATCGGCTGCGGCTGCGAGGCGGGCATCGAGCGCGCGCTCGCGCCGGAGGAAACCCCCGACGGCCGCCCCGGCCTGAGCCTGCTGCTCTTCGCCATGTCGGGCAAGGAACTGGCCAAGCAGGTCGAGCGGCGCGTGGGGCAGTGCGTGCTGACCTGCCCGACCACCGCGGTCTACGCCGGCATCGCCGAAGGCGAGGCGATCGCGCTGGGCCGCAACCTGCGCTTCTTCGGCGACGGCTGGCAGACGTCCAAGCTCATCGGCGGCATCCGCTACTGGCGCGTGCCGGTGATGGACGGCGAGTTCGTCGCGCAGGAAAGCACCTGCGTGGTCAAGGGCGTGGGCGGGGGCAATCTGCTGTTCCTGTGTACCGATACGGACAGCGCGCTCGCAGTCTCGGAGGCGGCCGTGGCGGCGATGGTGCGCGTGCCCGGCGTGATCCTTCCCTTTCCCGGCGGCGTGGTGCGTTCGGGTTCGAAGGTGGGCAGCAAGTACCCGGCCCTGGGCGCCTCGACCAACGACGCCTTCTGCCCCGGCCTGTTCGGCCTGGTGCCGCGCAGCGAGCTCACGCGCGAGACGCGCTGCGTGATGGAGATCGTGATCGACGGCCTGCGCGAAGCCGACGTGGCCGCCGCGATGCGCGCCGGCATCCAGGCCGGCGTCGCCCATGGCGCGGCCGGCGGGCTGGTGCGCATCTCGGCGGGCAACTACGGCGGCAAGCTGGGGCCCTTCCATTTCCACCTGCGCGAGCTGGTGGAGGAGGGTGGCGCATGAGCGGCTGGCGCCTGGTGCTCAAGGCCGCGCCCGCGCTGCGGGTGGACCTGCGAGGCGTAACGCCCGCCGCCCTGGCAGATCTGCCGGCCGGGGAAGTCGAGCGCCTGCCGGTGCGCCACGGCAATGCGCGCGTGCCGCTGGCCGAGTTCTTCGGCGTCCTGCCGGGCGGACAGGACGATGGCCTGGACTTCGAAGGCGACCTGTCGCGCTTCGACCGGGTCGGCTTCGCCCTGGCAGGCGGCCGCATCCGCGTCGAAGGCAGCGTGGGCCACCATGCCGGCGAGGGCATGAGCGGAGGCGAACTGCGGGTGGACGGCGACGCCGGCCTGCTGGCCGCCTGCGAGATGTCGGGCGGCAGCTTCACCGTGCGCGGCGACGTCGGCGACTTCGCCGCCGGCGCCCTGCCGGGCAGCATGGACGGCATGCGCGGCGGCAGCTTCGTCGTGCTGGGCAGTGCCGGCGCGCGCTTCGCGGACCGGATGCGACGCGGCAGCGCCATCGTGCATGGCGACGCCGGCGACTTCCTGGCCTCGCGCATGGTCGCCGGCACCGTGGCGGTGGGCGGGCGCGCGGGCGCGCATGTGGGCTTCGGCATGCGGCGCGGCAGCATCGTGCTGGCCGCGGGGCCGTCCGCGGCGCAGGTCCCGGCCACCTTCGTCCCCGCCCATGCTTCGGCGCACGTGTTCTGGCAACTGCTGGCGCGCGACCTGGCGCGGCAGGGCGGGCCCTTCGCGGCGCTGGCGCAGCGGCGCATCCAGCGGCACCTGGGCGACCTGGCCGCGGACGGCAAGGGCGAGATCGTCATTGCCAGCTAGAGTCGCGTGGTGAAGAAGACGATGACGACGACCCTGGATGGCTTCGCGCTGCTCGACGACCGGCATGCCAGCCCTGACCTGCCGGCCAGCCGGCTGTACCTGGACTTCGAGCGCGAGCACTGCTGCACCGACCCTGCCGCTCTTGAAGCGATGTGGGCGGCAGTGGAGGCCGACCAGCGCAGCGGCCTGCACGCGGTGCTGCTGGCCGACTACGAATGGGGCGCCAAGCTGCTGAAGGCGGGCCACCGGCAACTGGCCGCGGACGACGCCTCCGCCTTGCGCGTGCTGATGTTCCGCAGGCTCTCGCACCTGCGCGCCGTCGAGGTGGATGCGTGGCTGGACGGCCTGGCGATGGACGACGCCGGCGCGGCCGGCGTGATGCAGCTCGAGCCCAGCGTAAGCCGGGCCGCGTTCGAGCAGGCCATCGGGCAGATCCACGAGCGCATCGCCGCCGGCGAGACCTACCAGGTCAACTACACCTTCAGGCTGCAGGGACAGGCCTACGGTTCGCCGGTACGGCTCTACCGCCGGCTGCGCGAGCGCCAGGCGGTGGCCTACGGTGCGCTGATCCGCCTGCCTGCGCACGCCCAAGGCGAGGCGGCACATGTGCTGTCGCTGTCGCCCGAGCTCTTCCTGCGCCACGGCGAGGGCGTGCTCACGGCCCGCCCGATGAAGGGCACGGCGCACCGCGCGGCCGATGCCGAGGGCGACAGCGAGACGGCGCGCCACCTGGCCATCGACGCCAAGAACCGCGCCGAGAACGTGATGATCGTGGACCTGCTGCGCAACGACCTGGGCCGGCTGGCGCGCATCGGCAGCGTGGAGGTGACGCAGCTCTTCGAGGTCGAGCCCTACAGCACGCTGTTCCAGATGACCTCCACGGTGCAGGCCGCGCTGCGGCCGGAGATCGGGTTCGCGGACGTGCTGCGCGCGGCCTTCCCCTGCGGCTCGATCACCGGCGCGCCCAAGCACCACACGATGGAGCTGATCGCCGGCCTGGAGAGCACGCCGCGCGGCCTCTACTGCGGCGCCATCGGCTGGGTGGATGCGCCGCGCGGCACGGCGCGCGTGGGGGACTTCTGCCTCTCGGTCGCCATCCGGACCCTCGTGCTGGGACCGCAGGCGCAGGGCCTGCGGCCGGCGCGGCTGGGCATCGGCGCGGGCATCGTGGCCGACAGCCAGGCCGCGGCGGAGTTCGACGAATGCCACCTGAAGGCGCGCTTCCTCACCGGGCTGGACCCCGGCTTCGAGCTGTTCGAGACACTGCTCGCGCAAGCGGGCCGCGACGGCGGGCCGCCGGCCTTGCGCCATCTTGACCGGCACCTGGCGCGCCTGGGCGGCAGCGCCCGTGCGCTGGGCTTCCGCTTCGACCCGGCCGCGGCGCGCGAACTGCTGTCGGCGCTGCTGGGCACGCTGGCGGGCGGCACGGACTGGCGTGTGCGCCTGGCGCTGTCACACGACGGCGGCCTCAAGCTGCAGCACGGCCCGCTGGCCGCACTGCCAAACGAGCCGGTCAGGCTGCGCGTGGCGCAAGCGCGCCTGCCGGACGCCAACCCGCTGGCCGCGCACAAGACCACGCTGCGGCAGGTGTACGACGAGGGCGTGCGCGCGGCCGAGCGGGCGGGTGCCTTCGACAGCCTGTTCTTCACTGCCGGCGGCCGCCTGGCCGAAGGCGGGCGCAGCTCGGTGTTCCTGAAGCTGGGCGGCCGCTGGTTCACGCCGCCGGTGGCCGATGGCGCGCTGCCGGGCGTGATGCGCGGCTGCCTGCTCGACGACCCCGCTTGGGCCGCGGCCGAGCGCACCCTGCGCTGGGACGACCTGCAGCAGGCCGAGGCCATCGTCGTGTGCAACGCGCTGCGCGGCGCCCTGCCGGCGCGGCTCGCGCAGGACGCGGCCGTGCCGGTCCCGGCATGAGGCAGCGCGACGTGCCGCACGAACACCTGGCCCTCTTCGACCTGGACCTGACGCTGATCCCCTTCGACAGCGGCATGGCCTGGACGCAGTTCCTCATCGAGCGCGGCATCCTGCCGCCCGACGCCGAGGCGAAGTACCTGGCCTATTGCGAGCTCTACATCGCCGGCACGCTGGACATCCACGCCATGCACCGCAGCAACATGCAGCCGCTGCTGGGCTATTCGCGCGAGGTGCTGGCGCAATGGCAGGCCGAGTTCGAGGCGCGCATGGCCAGCCGCATCCCGCCCGCCAGCCTGGCGCTGGTGCAGCGGCACCGGGCGCGCGGCGACCTGTGCGCGATCGTCACCGCCACCACGGCGCTGATCGCGCAGCCGATGGCACGCCTGTTCGGCATCGCCGACCTGGTGTGCACGCGCACCGCCACGAAGGGCGGCGTGGCCGATGCGCCCTACACCGGCGAGATCGACGGCGAGCCCTGCTACCGGCACCACAAGGTGAGCCGGGTGGGGGAGTGGCTGCAGGCCTCTGCGCGCAGCGTGGCCGGCTTCGGGGAGTCGTGGTTCTATTCCGATTCCATCGGCGACCTGCCGCTGCTGGAGGCGGTCACGCACCCGGTGGCCGTGTGCCCGGACGAGCGGCTGCGCGCGCATGCCCTGGCGGCTGGCTGGCCGGTGCTCGAACTCGACCGAAGCGCCTAGGCCTGGATCAATCCCCAGCGCAGCGCCACCAGCGTCAGCTCCGACTGGTTGCTGGCGCCCAGCTTCTGCTTGACGTGGTAGAGGTGCGTGCCCACGGTGCTGGGCGAGAGGTTCAGCGCCTGCGCGATCTGCGCCACGCTCTGGCCGCGCGCGAGCTGGATGAAGACGGAGAACTCGCGCTCGCTGAGCGTGTCGGCCGGGTTGGCGTCGCCCTCGAGCTGGGCCAGCGCCAGGGCCTGGGCCGTGGCCGCATCGACGTAGCGCTGGCCGCTGGCCACCGCGGTCACGGCGGCGATGAGCGTGTCGGGCGCGCTGCGCTTGCGCAGGTAGCCGAGCGCGCCGGCGCGCAGCACGCGGCGCGGGTGGGCGGTGTCCTCGTGCGCCGACAGGGCGAGGATGCGTGCCTTGGGGTCCTGCGCCAGCAGGCGGCGCACCGCCTCCAGGCCGCCGATGCCGGGCATCGAGAGATCCATCACCACCACGTCGGGCGCCAGGCGCGCGTACTCCGCGCAGGCCTGCTCGCCGGTGTCCAGCTCGCCCACCACCTCGAAGCGGGCGTCGGCCAGCAGCATCCTGAAGCCCATGCGCACCAGGGCATGGTCGTCCACCAGCAGCACGCGGATCATGCGGTCGTCTCCTTGCCGTTGGAAGTGGAGGCCGGAAGCCGCACGCGCAAGCGCGCGCCGCGCGGTGAGGCGCTCGCCAGCGCGAAGCTGCCGCCCAGGCCCTCGACCCGCTCGGCCAGCCAGCGCAGGCCATGGTGGTTGCCGTCCCGCAGGTCGGCGCTGGGCAGGCCGCTGCCGTCGTCCAGCAGTTCCAGCGTCGTGCCGCCGCCGGCCTCGCGCTGCACGTCCAGCCGCAGATGGCGGGCGCCGCCGTGGCGCAGCGCGTTGGTCAGGCCTTCCTGCGCCGCACGGTAGAGGGTGAGCGCCGCGTCGGCCCCCAGCGAGGCTTCGCCCAGGCCGAGGTGCAGCTCGATCTGCACGCCGTCGTGGGCGCGCCGGGTGCGCTCGGCCAGGTCCTCCAGCGCCTCGGCCAGGCCGAAGTTGTCCAGCACCAGCGGCGTCAGGCGCGGGATGATGCCGTGCATCGCGTCGTACAGGCGCGAGGACTCGTCGGCAATCAGGCGCGCGGCCTCGCCCGCCTGCGGGTCCACGTCCTGCACGCGCTGCGCGATCGACAGCGCCATGCTGCGCATCGCCGTCACCGACTGGCCGAACTCGTCGTGCAGCTCGCGCGCGATCATGCGGCGCTCGGCCTCCACGTGCTTGTCGATCCAGCGCGTGAGCTCGCGGCTGTCCGACAGCTGCGTCTCGGCACGCACCGCGCGCCGCTCGGTCTCGATGTGCTTGTCCAGCTCGCGCACCATGCGGTTGAAGGCGGCGCCGATGGCCGCGGCCTCGGCGCCGGCCAGGGGTGGCAGGGTGGCGTCCAGCTGCCCGCCCTGCAGCCGCTCCAGCGCCTGCACCACCTGGCCGAGCGGCCTCAGCGCGCGCCCGACCAGCCAGAACACCATGCCGTTGACCACCAGCAGGAAGGCCAGCGCGCCGGTCGCCAGCGTCACCACGTAGTCCCAGGCGTCGACCTCGGCGCGCGTGGCGTTGGCGCGCACCACCAGCCTGCCGTCGGGGAACTCGATGGTCTGCACGGAGGGCGCCGGCGCGATCAGCGCGCTGAACCAGTCGGGCGCGTCGCGCCCGGCCTTGTAGGTGGGCGAGGGGGAGCGGTAGAGCTCGCGCCCCTGGGCGTCGAAGAGCGTGATGTCGTTGGAGCGCACGCGGCCGATGCTCTGCAGGAAGGCCAGCATGGCCGGCGTGCCCTGCGCCGCGTAGCGCATGGCCGTGCCCTGCAGCAGGGTGGCCGCGACGCGGTTGGCGGCCACCACCTCCTCGTGAACGGATTCGCGCATGCTGCGCAACTCCAGCGCGAGCACGGTGGCCGCCAGCACGACGGTCAGCGCGACGACGATGAGGTTGATCTTCAGCCGAAGGCTCATCCGGGGGAGGGCGGTCGTCCTTCGTTCACTTCCGCCAGAAGGCCCACCAGGGGCGCGCGGGCTGCCGCGGATTGCGCAGCTCCGCGCCGAGCGTGGACAAGGCGCCGTTGCGCCGGCGCAGCTCGCGCTCCAGTTCATGGGCGCGCCCGTTGGCGTCGCGCTCGCCCTGCAGCGCGCGCGTGCGCCACTGGCCGGCAAGTGCCGCGAGTTCGTCGTCGCTGAGGTGGTCGAATTCGGTCGAGGCGTTCACGGATCGATTCGAGCAAACGCGGGGGAAATTTGCAATCGGGTTCCTTTGGAGCATGCTCGCAGCTTCATTCCTGCCGCCACGGGAGAAGCCCATGAAAGCCATTCCATTCGCCGCCCTGGCGCTGGGCGCCGGACTTGCCGGATGCGCCGGCGCGCCCGCGTCGGACGCCGACAGGCTGGTCAACATCCCGCTGGCCGCCAGCCGCGTGAACGCGGGGGAGAGCGCATGGGCGACGCTGATCGGCCGCGGCGACAAGACCGACGCGACGGTGATGGCCTCCGGGGTGCCGCCGCAGGTCGCCCGGCCGATCCATCTCTACACCTACATCTACCGCGGCGGCTGCGGCGCCCTGTCGGGCTCGCCGGCCTATGCGCTCACCGGGGTCGTGCTGGCGAGGTCGGGCGGCGCATCGGGGAACATGGCGGCGCCCTACACCGTGGCGAACACCGCCGACGTCCGCCTGTCCGAGCTTCGGGCCAGCCCCCATGCGATCGTGGTCAGGAGCGCGCCTGCCGACGGGGACCTGAGCCTGTTCTGTGGCGAGATCAAGGCGCGCGATTCATGAAAATCATGAGCCGCAAATCATGATCCGGCGGCTGTGCGGCGCGGCGCGCAAGGGTGAACATGGTGCTCGCGGGTGCCATCCTGCATCCGTGTCACTCTTGATCGAAGGAGACTGCCCATGACATGGGAAACACCTAGCGCCACCGACTTCCGCTTCGGCTTCGAAATCACGATGTACATCGCGGCCCGCTGAGGAAACGGGCCAGCCCCGCCGATGCGCATCACCGTCCTCGGTTCGGCCGCCGGCGGTGGCTTTCCACAGTGGAACTGCAACTGCCGCAACTGCGCGGGCGTGCGAACGGGCACCGTGAGGGCCAGGGCGCGCACGCAGTCTTCCATCTTCGTCGCGCCCGATGACGCCGTGGACGGCGTCCTCTTCAACGCCTCTCCCGACATCCTGGAGCAGATCCGCAGCCGGCCGGCCCTGCAGCCGGCGCGCGCGCTGCGCGACTCGGCCATTGCGGGCGTGGTGCTCATGGATGGCCAGGTCGACCATGCGACGGGCCTCTTCATGCTGCGCGAACGCAAGGGCGCTCTGCCGCTGTGGTGCACCGACCCGGTCGAGGAGGACCTGCGCCAGGGCAATCCGATCCTGCGCGTGCTGGCCCACTACTGCGGCGTGGATCGGCACCGGATCGACCTGGACGGCAGCACCTTCTCCGTGCCGGGCGTCGACGGCCTGGAGTTCCGCGCCATGCCCCTGAGCAGCAAGGCCGCACCCTATTCCCCGCACCGCGACCACCCGGTGGACGGCGACAACATCGGCATGCAGATGCTCGACCGCCGCAGCGGCCGCCGCGTGTTCTACGCGCCCGGCCTGGGCGAGATCACACCCGCGGTGTTCGACGCGATGGCCGGCGCCCACTGCGTGCTGGTCGACGGCACCTTCTGGACGGACGACGAGATGCCGCGCCTGGGCCTGTCGGCGAAGACGGCGCGCGGCATCGGCCACCTGCCGCAGTCGGGCCCGGGCGGAATGATCGAGTGGCTGGCAAAGCTGCCCGCAGGCACGCGGCGCCTGCTCATCCACGTCAACAACACCAACCCGATCCTCGACGAGGACTCGGCCGAGCGCGCGGCCCTCACGCGCGCGGGCATCGAGGTCTGCGAGGACGGGATGCACATCCAACCATGAACGCCACAGCCACCGACGCCTGGTCGCGGGACGAATTCGAGGCCCGGCTGCGCGAGCGCGGCCGCGCCTATCACATCCACCATCCCTTCAACGTCATGCTCAACACCGGCCGGGCCACGCCCGAGCAGGTGCGCGGCTGGGTGGCCAACCGCTTCTACTACCAGATCGCGATTCCCATCAAGGACGCGGCGGTGATCTCCAACTGCCCGGACCGCGAGGTGCGGCGCGGCTGGGTGCAGCGCATCCTGGACCACGACGGCTTCGAGATCGGCGGCGAGCGCGACGAGGGCGGCATCGAGGCCTGGCTGCACCTGGCCACCGCCGTCGGCCTCACGCGCGAGGAAGTGCTGGACCTGCGCCACGTGGCGCCGGCGATGCGCTTCGCGGTCGACGCCTACGTCGACTTCGCGCGCCGCGCGCCCTGGCAGGAGGCGGTGTGCTCCTCGCTCACCGAGCTGTTCGCGCCCGAGATCCACCAGCAGCGGCTGGCCACCTGGCCGCAGCACTACCCGTGGATCGAGCCCGAGGGCATGCGCTACTTCCAGAGCCGCGTCAGCCGCGCGCGGCGCGACGTGGAGCAGGGGCTGGCCGTGACGCTCGCGCACTTCACCACCCGGCCCCAGCAGGAGCGCGCGCTGGAGGTGCTGCAGCTCAAGCTGGACATCCTCTGGGCCATGAGCGATGCCATGGCGCTCAAGTACGGGGTGGCGCCATGACGCCCGCCGGCAGCGACACCCGGCCTCGAATCGGCCCCGGCTTCCGCCTGCAATGGGAGCCGGCGCAGAACAGCCACGTGCTGCTCTACCCGGAGGGCATGGTCAAGCTCAACCAGAGCAGTGGCGAGATCATGAAGCGCTGCGACGGCCACAAGAGCGTGGCCACCATCGTCGCGGAGCTGGAGCAGGCCTTCTCGACCGGCGGGCTCGACGGCGACGTGCTGGCCTTCATCGTGCTGGCCGGCAAGCAGCGCTGGCTCGCCTGGGACTAGCGCCATGTCCGCGACGCCAGGCCTTCCCGCCACCCCCGGCCCGCCGCTGTGGCTGCTGGCCGAGCTCACCTACCGGTGCCCGTTGCACTGCGTGTTCTGCTTCAACCCGCTGGACTTCGCGCAGCAGGGCGAGGAGCTGTCGACCGAGGACTGGCTGCGCGTGCTGCGCCAGGGCCGCGAGCTCGGCGCGGTGCAGCTGGGCCTGTCGGGCGGCGAGCCGCTGGTGCGCGAGGACCTGGAGGCCATCGTCGCCGAGGCGCACCGGCTGGGCTACTACAGCAACCTGCTGACCTCGGGGGTCGGCCTGACGGCCGCGCGGGCCGCGGCGCTGAAGGCCGCGGGCCTGGACCATGTGCAGCTGTCCTTCCAGGACTCGACCCGGGAGATGAACGACTTCCTCTCGCACACGAAGACCTTCGAGCTCAAGAGCCGCGTCGCGCGGCTCATCAAGGAGCAGGGCTGGCCGATGGTGATGAACGTGGTGATCCACCGCATGAACATCGACCACGTCGACCGCATCATCGGCATGGCCGCCGAGCTGGGCGCCGAGTACCTGGAGCTGGCGAACACGCAGTACTACTCCTGGGCCTTCCTCAACCGCGACCAGCTGCTGCCGACCCGCGAGCAGCTGCGCCGCGCCGAGGAAGTCACCGACGCCTGGCGCGCGCGGATGGGCGATCGCATGCGCATCTTCTTCGTGGCGCCCGACTACCACGAGGGCACGGTCAAGAAGTGCGTGAACGGCTGGGGCAGCACGCTGCTGACGGTCACGCCCGACGGCACCGCCTTGCCCTGCCACACGGCGCGGATGCTGCCGGGGCTGGCCTTTCCCAACGTGCGCGAGCAGGGGCTGCGCGAGATCTGGTTCGACTCGGAAGGGTTCAACCGCTATCGCGGCACCGGCTGGATGAAGGAGCCGTGTGCCAGCTGCGAATTGCGCGAGGCCGACCTGGGCGGCTGCCGCTGCCAGGCGTACCTTCTTGCGCACGACCCGGCCATGGCCGACCCGGTGTGCGCGAAGAGCCCCCATCACCATCTCGTGGAGGAGGCGGTGTCGCGCGCCGAGGGAGCGGCGTCCTCGGCGCGCGTGGCGGAGCATCCGCTGGTGTTCCGCGATCCGGCCAATTCGCGCAGGCTCGCCGCAGCGCCGCGCTGAGGGCGCGCGCCTCTTCTTCTATTGCTTCGACGGCGCGGCCGGATGGGTGGCCATGTTGTCCTTGGTCATCGAGTCGGTGCTGGTGGGATTGCGCTCGGTGGCGCCGCTGCCCGGGGCGGGTTTCGAAGTCGAGCGCGTGCCGGCGCGCTTCGCGTCGTCGGAGCTGGGCTTCGAGTCCTTGTAGCCGTTGACCGAGGGGTTCTGCTTGCTCGCGGCCGCGTCCGGCGTGGCGCCGCTGGTCCCGGCGGCGGGGTGCGTGGGCGGCGTGGTCGGGCTGGCGGTGCTGTCGGTGGCGCCCGTGGCGGGATGGGTCGGAGGTGCGCCGGTCTGGGCCGCCGCACAGAAGGACGCCAGCGCCATGCAGGCCGCTGCCAGCGTCGAGTTCATCGTGGACATGTGCGTCTCCTTGGAAGTCCGCTGATGGACCCATTGGACGCCCGCCACGCCGGCGGCGATGTGCGAGGCCGGCCCCGGTTGCTGTGGGACCGGGACCTGCAGCCGTGAACGCTCAGCCCTCGACCAGCTTCTTCAGGGCCGCCAGCCCGCCCTGGTAGATGCCGGTGACCGCGCCCACGGCGGTCTCGTCGTTCTGGTCGTCGGCCGGGTTGTCGCTGCGGTCGGCACGGTGGAACTCGCCGCGCCATTCGACCAGCGACTGCTGGCCCTGGGGGCTCACCCGGATGGTCGACATGTAGCCGGAAACGGGCAGCGCGCTGCCGTCGGCCGCGGTGTAGCTGTACTGCATCCGCGTCTCGTCGTGGCTGACCAGGGTCTCGTCGACCGCGCCCCCACCCTGGATCTTGATCCTGCGCACCGAGCCGGGCGTGTTGCCCTTGTCGGCCGGGCACTCGGCCACCGGCGGCAGCCAGTCCTTGAGGGCGTCGAAGTTGCGGATCTTCGCCCACACGGTGCTGGCGGGCGCGTCGATGACGATCTTCTCGTAGGCGCTGAGGGGCTTGGCTGTCATGGTCCTTGTCTCCTGTGTTCGCTCGTGCAAAGGGCGAGCTAGCGGGGCTCCGCGTTGCCGATGAAGCAGGCCTTCTCGGCCTTGGACACCAGTTCCTTGTAGCGCTTGACCTGCGGCTCGTAGGAGGGCACGTCGCGGATCGCGCCGCCGCGCTCGCCGCCGATGGACATGGCCTTCACGATGGTGCTCATCGTCACGTACTCCTCGTACTTCATGCTGGCCGCCAGCTTGTCGAGGGTGCAGGCGCACTTGTTGGTCATCTCGAAGCCGGGGCCGGGGTGGGCGCGGATGCACTCCTGCACGTAGAGCACCCGGTCCACCGTGGGAAAGTCGTTGGCGGGCGCCGGCGGCGCCTTCGCGGGGCCGGCGGCGCACGCGCCGGCCGCGGCGCCCAGCAGCAGGGCGAAGGCAAGGAGTCGGGACATGGGCATCGGCATCTGCATGGTCGGCGTGGCCTCCTGCGGTGTTGTCGTCGATTCAGGGCCTGGCGGCAAGGGGGGGCGGCTCGCCGCCTTCGAGCAGCATGTCCTCCTGCATCAGCGGCGCGCCGCCGGGTTCGGTGCCGTCGATGCGGGTGCGGATGGCGTACAGCCCGCCCGGCACCGCGTCCGACACGTAGAAGGCGTAGCGCTTTCCGGCCAGCTTCGGGAACTTGGGCCGGTTCGGATCGTCCACGTACGGCGAGATGGAGAACTCCTTCACCGCCACGGCGGCGCCGCGGTAGGGCAGCTTCAGTTCGCGCACCGTGGCGCCCTGGTAGACGGCCATGCGGATGCGCTTGCGGAAGTAGTTGGGCTGGCCGCCCGTCAGGCGCTGCATCTCGCGGATGTCGCGCTCCAGGAAGTACATCACCGCGGGGTTGCCCTGGGCGTTGTCCACCTCCGGCTGCTTCATGGCGCGCTCGCCGCTGAAGAAGCGCGGCGTGACCGCGCAGCAGCCGCCGTCGGGCCGGGCCTTCAGGTCGAGCTTGACCGTGTCGTCGAAGGGCTTGTCCATCGTGCCGGTTCGGCGGAAGGCGTAGTCCAGGGTCTGCGGCGGGCGAAGCTTCGCCAGCGGCGTGCCCAGGAACAGCGCCTGCTCGGCGGCCGAGAAGTCGTTGGCCGCGGCGGCCGTGGCCGGCAGCAGCAACAGGGCGCTCGCCATCGCCGCGAGGGCTGTTGCATAGCCGAGGGCTGCCTGTGGCATGGCGCACGCGGCCGGCGGCCGCTACCGCTTGGGCGCCTCGAAGGAGGCATCGACCTGCGGCACGCCGTAGTCCCGCAGGATGGCCTGGATCTGCGGGCGGTTGGACTCGATCAGTCCCTCGACCTGCTGCTTCCAGGCGCGCTCGCCGTAGCGCACGCCCATGGCCATCTGGTAGTCGAACTGCACCCCCGGCTCGGACTTCAGCGGCACCACCAACAGCTGCGGCGACTTCACCCTCTTGGCGAAATAGCCGGCGATGGGGCCCCAGACGATGGCGGCGTCCAGCTTGCCGTTGGCCAGGTCGTTCTCGATGATCTGGCCGGGGTACTGGTCGGGGTCCGGGTTCATGATCTTGTAGGGCACGGCGCGCTCGAGCAACTGGTGCTTGTTCAGCCACGCCGAGGCGGGCGAGGCGTCGTAGAGCCCGATGCGCATCTTGCCCAGCACGGCCGGGTCGAGCTTGAGGAAGTCCTCGCTGGACTTCACGTTGTCCAGCCCCTTGCCCTGCGGGAAGACCAGCGCATAGGTGGAGTGGTAGTAGGGCTTGGTGACCGAGACCTGGTCGTAGCCCGCCGGCACGCCCATCACGATGTCGCAGGGATAGTCCTGGTCGGGCAGCTTGAAGCGCAGGGTGTTGCGGATGAAGGCCAGGCGCTGCGGGAAGGAGTAGTACACCACCGGCAGGCCCATCGACTTGCCGAACACCTCGGCGATCTTGTTCTCGATGCCCTCGCCCTTGACGTTGGAGAAGGGCAGGTTGTTGGGGTCCTGGCACACGCGCAGCGCGGTGCGCGGCGGCGGCGGCGGGGTGTCCTGCGCGGCAGCATTCCAGGCCAGCGCCGCGAGCGCCGCGGCGAACACGGCGCGGGTGCAGCGGCGCGCGGCGGGGGATGCGGCGGCGTGGTCCATCACTGCGGCAGCTCTTCGACCTTCGCCCGGGTGATCGTCCCGTCCGAGCGGCCCTTGAGGTACATGTAGAGCTGGTTGATGTTGTTCATCACCGCGGGGCTGTTGCCGAAGCTCTGCATGCCCTTGTCCAGCCGGCCGTCGCGCACGGTCTTGATGAAATCGTCCTTGGACAGGGTCTTCATGCTGTTGATCAGCGACGGGCCCACCAGGCCTTCCTGGTTCGCGCCGTGGCAGCGGTCGCAGGCCGCGGCGCGCCAGGCCCTGAAGCCCTTCATCGTCTCGGCGTCGACCTTGTAGCCGTCGACCACCTTGCCCGGCTTGTCCTGGGAATGAACGGTGCCTGCCATGCAAAGAACGGCGCAGGCGCTCAGCAATGCCTTTTTCCAACTCATGACTGCTTGATCCTTGTTATCGAAGGAATAAGGAGATGGCAGGCACGAGGTCTGCCATCTCCTCCGGATCAGGCCGGCACGCATGCATCCGGCCACGTGGGATGCGGATGCCGGAGTTGGTTGTCCGGCATGCGCACTTGTCTCGTTCTCTTGTGTTCTTCTTCTCTCAGTTGGGCAACGCGAAGACCGTCAATGATCCTCCGAGTTCCGTGTACTGGTTGAGTTCCCGGTAGCCGCCCACGGCGCCCAGGCCGTCCGTGTCCTTCTCCAGGCCCGCCGCCATGCCGATGCCGGCCCAGCCGCCGATGCCCGAGAACACGCCCACGTACTGCTTGCCCTTGTGCTCGTAGGTGAACACGTTGCCGATGATGCCCGAGGGCGTCTTGAACTTGAAGAGCTCCTTGCTGATGTTCTTCTTGTCCACGCACTTCAGGTAGCCTTCCAGCGTGCCGTAGCACGAGAGGCCGCCGGCCGTGTTGAGCACGCCGCTCCACACCGAGAACTTCTCGGCCTTGGTCTGCACGATCTTGCCGGTGCCCGCGTTCCAGGTGATGAAGTTGCCCATGCCGCCGTGGCTTCCTGGCGCCGGGAACATCGACAGCGTGGCGCCCACGTAGGGCTGGCCGGCGGTGTACTCGACCTTGAAGGGCTCGTAGTCCATGCACACGTGGTTGGTGGGCACGTAGAAGAGCTTGGTCTCCGGGTCGTACGAGGCCGGCTGCTGGTCCTTGGTGCCCAGCGCCGCGGGGCAGACGCCCTTGGTGTTCACGTCCGGTCCGTTCTGCGCGGTGGAGTACTTGGCCACCACCTGCGGGCGGCCCGTCTTCATGTCCACGTGCGTGGCCCAGTTGACCTTCGGGTCGTACTTCTCGGCGACCAGCAGGGCACCGGTGACGCGGTCCAGCGTGTAGCCGAAGCCGTTGCGGTCGAAGTGCACCAGCGCCTTGGTCGGCTTGCCCTTCACGTCGATGTCGGCCAGGATCATCTCGTTGATGCCGTCGAAGTCCCACTCGTCATAGGGCGTCATCTGGTAGGCCCACTTGGCCATGCCGGTGTCCACGTCGCGCGCGAAGATGGTCATGGACCACTTGTTGTCGCCAGGCCGCTGAGCCGGGTTCCAGGTCGACGGGTTGCCGGTGCCGTAGTACAGCAGGTTCAGCGACTTGTCGTAGCTGTACCAGCCCCAGGTGGTGCCGCCGCCGATCTTCCACTGGTCGTCCTTCCAGGTCTTGAGCGACGAGTCCTTGCCCACCGGCGCCATCTTGCCGTCGGTCCAGGTCATGGTCTTGTCGGGGTCCATCAGCATCTCGGCGTCGGGGCCGGTGCTGAAGGCCTTCCACACCTGCTTGCCGCTGGCCAGGTCGTAGGCGGCCAGGAAGCCGCGCACGCCCCATTCACCGCCGCTGATGCCGGTGATGACCTTGTCCTTGAAGATGTGCGGCGCGTTGGTGTTCACCGCGCCCAGCTTCGGGTCGCCGTTCTTCACCGTCCACACCACCTTGCCGGTCTTGGAATCCAGCGCCACCAGGTTGCTGTCGGCCTGCTGCAGGATGACCTTGCCTTCCGCATAGGCCACGCCCCGGTTCACCGTGTCACAGCACATCTGCGGGATCACGGCCGGGTCCTGCTTGGGCTCGTACTTCCACACGATCTTCTGCGTGTTGAGGTCGATCGCCCAGACCTTGTTCGGGAAGGGCGAGTGCAGGTACATCATGTCGCCGATGACCAGCGGCGAGCCCTCGTGGCCGCGCAGCACGCCGGTGGAGAAGGTCCAGGCGACCTGCATCTTGCCGACGTTGGTGGTGTTGATCTGCTTGAGCTTGCTGTAGCGCTGGTTGTACATGTCCCCCGCCTGCATCGCCCAGTTCTTGGAGTCGGCGATGTTCTTCTCGACGTCCGCATTGCCTATCGCCAATGCCGGAACCGCCACAAGTAGCGCCCCCACAAGATGACGCCATGGGCGCCCTTGGAATTGCCCGCAAATTCGCATGGAAGTCTCCTTGTTCTGAACTCAAGAGCCCGCTCGCACGCAAGCGCGGGAAGGGCGACCGCCGCGCCTTGCAGGCGTCGGCATCTGCGCCAAATGCAAGTTGCGCGCCCGCTCGATCCGGGGCCGTTCTTACGGGGAAACCCTATTGATGGCGGGCACGGCCAAGCGGAAGTTGCTGCCTTCGAAGGATGGCGCTGCGGCAGCCCATGTCCCGGAGAGATCGTGGCCTGCCGCGGGGCCTTCGCAAAAGCGCGCTGCGCCGGATGTGTGTCAACCACTTTCGACACAGAGTGTTTCACCCGCAGCCTGTCCGGCGCAGGCCTGCAGGAACCCCACGGGCGGGGGGTGCTGCGGCCCGCCAATTGCTTGACCGCCTCCATCCCATGCACCCGACGCCCACCTCGACAACCATGCTGCGCACCGCCGGCCTGACCAAGCGCTACGGCGAGAAGGCGGCATTGAAGGATCTGTCGGTGAGCCTCTCGCGCGGCCAATTCGTGGCGCTGCTCGGGCCCAACGGCGCGGGCAAGTCGACGCTGTTCCAGGTGCTCGCCGGCCTGTTCGCCGCGGACGAGGGCGAGGTCGAGGTGGCGGGCCATTCCATGGCGCGGGCCGCCACGGCGGCGCTGCGCCACGTCGGCGTGGTGTTCCAGCAGCTGTCGCTGGACCTGGACCTGAGCGTGCGGCGCAACCTGCTGTTCCAGTCCGACCTGCACGGCCTGCCGCGGCGGCTGGCGGCGCAGCGCATCCAGGACGGCTGCGCGCGTCTCGGAATCGATGCCGGCCTGGACCGCAAGGTGCGCGAGCTGTCCGGCGGCAACCGCCGCAAGGTGGAACTGGTGCGTGCCTGGCTGCACCAGCCCGCCGTGCTGCTGATGGACGAGGCCACGGTGGGCCTGGACCCGAAGTCGCGCCAGGACCTGCTGCGCGCCATCCATGCCGACGTGAAGGAGCGGGGCGTGTGCGTGCTGTGGGCCACGCACCAGGTGGAAGAGGCAGGCCGGGCCGACCGCGTGCTGGTGCTGCACAAGGGCAGCCTGCTGGCCGACGGCACGCCCGAGCAGGTGGCCGGCGCGCTGGGCGGTCCCACGCTGGAGGCCGGCTTCATCGCGCGAACGAGTTGATGCGCAGTGCATCGAAGAAGAACACAAGAAGCAAGGAGACAGAAAGATGAGTGACAGGATCCGGTTCGCCCGCTGGTTCATCGGCGCGGCATTCCCCTGCCTTGCAGGCACGTCGCTTGCCCAGGGCACTGCCTACGTCTCCAGCGAGAAGGACCAGGCGGTCACGCTGATCGACCTGGCCAGCCTGAGCGTCAAGGGCACGATCCCGACCTGCAAGCGCGGCCGGCACATCCAGCTGACCGCGCAGCGGCAGATCATGCTGGCCTGCACCGAGTCGAACCAGGCCGACCTGATCGATCCGGCCACCGGCAAGTCGGTGCGCCGCATCCCGCTGGGCGACGAGCCGGAGGCCTTCGATCTCTCGCCGGACGGCAAGACCATCTACGTGTCCAACGAGGACGAGGGCGCGGTGAGCTTCATCGACTCGGCCAACGGCAAGGTCGTCAACACCGTCAAGGTCGGAAAGGAACCGGAGGGCGTCAAGGTCAGCGCGGACGGCAAGACCCTGTACGTGACCTCCGAGGTCGCCAGCCTCGTGCACGTGATCGACGTGGCCAGCGCCAAGGTGGTGAAGAACGTGAAGGTCGGCAAGCGGCCGCGCCGCATGGCCTTCACGCCCGACGGCAAGGAGCTGTGGGTGAGCAACGAGCTGGACGCCAGCGTGAGCATCATCGACACCGCCACGCAGGCCGTGACCGGCTCGCTGAAGTTCGAGGTCAAGGGGGCGCGCAGCGAGGACATCACGCCCGTGGGCATCCAGATCTCGCGCGACGGCAAGCGCGCCTTCGTGGCGCTCGGGCGCGCCAACCACGTCGCCTTCGTCGACGTGCCGCAGCGCAAGGTCACGAACCTGGTGCTGGTGGGCAAGCGGGCCTGGAACGTGACGCTGGACAAGGCCGAGGCGCGCCTGTACGTGGTCAACGGCTTGAGCGACGACGTGACGGTGGTCGACGTGGCCGCGGCCAAGCCGCTCAAGAGCATCCCGGTGGGGCGCGTGCCCTACGGCCTGGTGGTGGTCGAATGAAGAAGCGCTGGGCGGCCTGGGCGGCGATGGCACTTGCGGCGGCGCAGGCGGCGGGTGCCGCCACGCCGCTGAAGGCCACGCTGCTGTCGCCCGAGCCCGACGCGCGCATGGACCGCGCGCGCCTGGAGCGCCAGTACCTGGGCCACCCCGGCGGCCCGGTGGGCGAGGGCCTGCAGGTGGCGCTGGAGGAAGGCGAGTTCGAGCTGCAGGCGGTCGACGCCGCGGTGCAGCTGGACAGCAAGACGGCGGATTCGCTCGCGGCTGCGCGCGCAGCCGCGCAGGCGGCGGAGAAGGCCGGGGCTGCCGTGCTGGTCACGGACCTGCCGGCGGACTGGACCCTGGCCGTGGCGGATGCGGTGAAGGTGCCGGTGCTCAACATCGGCGAGCCGGCCGACCGGCTGCGCGAGCAGGACTGCCGCGACCGCCTCTTCCACGTCATTCCCAGCGAGCGCATGCGCGCCGACGCGCTGGCGCAGACCCTGGTGTCCCGCAAATGGAGCAAGCTGCTCCTTCTCGTGGGCCCGAGCCCGCAGGACCAGCTGCGGGCCGCGACCGCGCAGGCCTCGATCAAGCGCTACGGCCTGCAGGTGGTGGGCACCAAGGCCTTCAAGCTCTCGGGCGACCCGCGCGAGCGCGACCTGGCCAATCCGCTGCTGCTCACCGCGGGCAGCGGCTACGACGCCGTCTGGGTGGTCGACAGCGACGGCGAGTTCGCGCGCAGCCTGCCCTACCGCACGGTGCTGCCGCGCCCGGTGGTGGGCGATGCGGGACTGGTGGCGCTGGCCTGGCACGCACAGTTCGAGCGCTACGGCGCGCCGCAGGTGTCGCGCCGCTTCGCCAAGGCGGCCGGGCGCCCCATGACGGCCAGCGACTGGGCGGCGTGGATGGCCGGCAAGGCCCTGGTGGCCGCCGCCATCGCGGCGCCCAAGGGGCCGGCGGCGGCCTGGGCCAAGGCGCTGGCGGCGACGCCGCTGGACGGCTCCAAGGGCACCACCCTCAGCTTTCGCGCCTGGGACGGGCAGCTGCGCCAGACCCTGCTGCTCACCGACGGGCAGGGCGTGATCTCGCAGGCGCCTGTGGAGGGCCTGCTGCACCCGACCAACGTGCTGGACACGCTGGGCGCGGACGCGCCGGAGAAGAAATGCAGAAGGACGCTGTGATCCGCGACGGGGCGGGCGAGCTGCCGTCCGCGGCGCGCGGGCCGGTGGCGCACGCCCTGCAGGGCCTGCGCGCCATCGTCCTGCGCGAACTGCTCAAGTTCTCGCAGCAGACCGGCCGGCTGGTCTCGGCGCTGGTGCGGCCGCTGCTGTGGCTGGCGGTGTTCGCGGCGGGCTTTCGCAACGTGTTCGGCGTGGCCATCGTCGAGCCCTACGACACCTACATCCCCTACGACGTCTACATCGCGCCGGGCCTGGTGGGCATGGTGCTGCTCTTCAACGGCATGCAGTCCTCGCTGGCCATGGTGTATGACCGAGAGATGGGGCTGATGCGCCTGCTGCTCACCGCGCCGCTGCCGCGCTGGTGGCTGCTGCTGAGCAAGCTCTGCGCGACCGCGCTGCTGTCGGTGCTGCAGGCCCTGGCCTTCGTGGCCGTGGCGGCGCTGCTGGGCACTGGGCTGCCCGTGCTGACGCTGAGCGGCCTGCATGCGCTGCTGGCGCTGGCCTGCGCGGCGCTGATGCTGGGCGCGCTGGGGCTGCTGCTGTCGGTCTACATCAGGCAGCTGGAGAACTTCGCGGGCACGATGAACTTCGTCATCTTCCCGATGTACTTCATGTCGACGGCGCTCTATCCGCTGTGGAAGCTGCAGGAGTCGGGGGCCGAGTGGGTCTACCAGCTGGCGCGATTCAATCCCTTCACCCACGCCGTCGAATGGATCCGCTTCGCGCTGTACGGCAAGGACCCCGGCATGGCCCCGTGGGTCGTGCTGGGCTGCCTGGCGGTGTTCTTCCTGCTGGCCTGCTGGGGCTACGACCCGCAGCGCGGCTTCGGCGGGCTGACGAAGCGGGGTGGGGGATGAACATCGGGCGCCGCCGCTGGCTGGCCCGCGCGGCAGCGCTGGCGCTGGGCGGGGCGCCGCTGGCGCAGTGGGCCGGCGCGTCGTCGTCCGACAGCTTCCCCGTGCGGCCGATCACCATGTGGGTGCCTTGGGCGCCGGGCGGTGCGACCGACCTGTCGCTGCGCCTGCTGGCCGAGCTCGCGACGCCGTCGCTGGGCCAGCCGGTGATCGTGGCCAACCGTGCGGGCGCCGGCGGCACGCTGGCCATGCCGGTGCTGGTGCAGGCGGAGCCCAACGGCTACACCATCGCGCAGATGCCGCAGCCGGTGTTCCGCGCGCCCTTCGTCACCAAGACGCTGTGGGACCCGGTGCGCGACGTGACGCCGATCATCCAGGTCTCGGGCGTGACCTTCGGCGTGCTGGTGCGCAACGCCAGCCCGCTGCGCGCGCTGGACCAGCTCTTCGCCTTCGCGCGGGCGCGGCCGGGCGAGCTCACCATCGCCACCAACGGCATCGGCACCACGCCGCACCTGGTGCTGGAGACGCTGTTCACCGAGCGCGGCATGCGCTACATCCACGTGCCGTACAAGGGCACCTCGGAGCTGACGCTGGCGGTGGAATCGGGGCAGGTGATGGTGGGCGTGAACTCCACCGGCTTCGGGCCGGAGGTGGATGCCGGGCGGCTGCGCCTGCTGGCCACCATGGGCGAGCAGCGCTCCAGGCGCTGGCCGCAGGTGCCGACGCTGCGCGACCTGGGCTTCGACATCGTGGCGATGTCGCCCTACGGCCTGTCCGGCCCGCGCGGCGTGCCCGACGAGGTGGTGAAGGTGCTGCACGATGCCTTCAAGAAGGCCCTGTTCGACCCGCGCTTCGCCGAGGACCTGGCCCGGTACGACCAGGAGGTGACCTACCTCGGCCCCCAAGACTACGCCCAGGCCTGCCGCGAGGAGTACGCCCGCGAGCGCGCGGCCGCCGAGCGGATGAAGACGTCGCGCTGAACCCGCGCCGGAGGACACCCGATGGACCGTGACGATGCAGTGATGAGCGACTGGCGCCAGCGGGCCCTGCGGCTCGAGGCGGAAGTCGCCCGCGCGATGATCGGCCAGGCGCGCACCGTGCGCCTGGTCAACACGGCGGTGTTCGCCCGCGGCCACGTGCTGCTGCAGGGCGACGTCGGCGTGGGCAAGACCACGCTGCTGCGGGCCTTCGCGCAGGTGCTGGGCGGCGACTTCGCGCGGGTGGAGGGCACCATCGACCTGATGCCCGGCGACCTGGTCTACTACACCTACATCAGCGCCGAGGGCCGCCCCGCGGTGGAGCCCGGGCCGCTGATCCGCCATGGCGAGAGCCTGGCGATCTTCTTCTTCAACGAGATCAACCGGGCGCGGCCGCAGGTGCATTCGCTGCTGCTGCGCGTGATGGCCGAGCGCAGCGTGGCGGCCTTCAGCCGCGAGTTCCACTTCCCGCACCTGCTGGTGTTCGCCGACCGCAACCGGGTCGAGCGCGAGGAGACCTTCGAGATCTCCGCCGCCGCGCGCGACCGCTTCATGCTGGAAGTGACCATGGATGCGCCCGCGGACGAGGGCGAGCGCAGGCAGCTGATGGTGGAGCCGCGCTTCCACGACACCGACCGGCTCATCGGCGAGCTGGAGAGCGGGCTCGTGGCCTACCAGGAGCTCAACCAGGTGGCCGAGATGATCCAGCGCAACGTGCAGGCCTCGGATGCCCTGCAAACCTACGCGCTGGATCTGTGGCGCGCCACCGCCGCGCCGGCCGACTACGGCGTGCGGCTGCCCGAGTTGGACGCCTCGCAGCTCATGCTGGCCGGCGCCAGCCCGCGCGGCATGAGCCTGCTGCTGCGCGCCGCCCGGGTCACGGCCTGGCTCGACGGGCGCGGCCATGTCCGGCCGGAGGACGTGCAGGCCGTGTTCGCCCCGGCCATCGCGCACCGCCTGTGCTACCAGCCGGTGTACGAGATGCGGCGCCAGGACATCTCGGGGCGGCTGATGGGCGCCATCCTGTCCAGCGTGGCGGCGCCCTGATCCGCCCGCCGCGAAGGAAGCCCGCGATGACGCCCGCCGTGCAGGAGCTCCACTACCGCATCGGCGCGCCCGCGCGCGGTCACTTTCCCGGGGCGCATCGCAGCGCGCGGGGCGAGGGCGGCTTCGAGTTCCGCGGCCACGCGCCGCTGCTGGACGCGCCCGATGCACGCCGCCTCGACCTGCATGCGAGCCTGCGCGACCCCTTCGGCAACTGGATCGTGCGCGTCTACAGCCAGCGCAAGGCGATCCCGGTCGTGCTGGTGGCGGACCTGTCGGCCTCCATGGGTTTTGCGGCCAGCCGGCGCAAGCTGGACGTGCTGGCCGACTTCGTCGACAGCCTGGCATGGTCGGCCTGGCGCAGCGGCGACAGCTTCGGCTTCATCGGCTGCGACGGCGCGGTGCGCGAGGACCTGCTGCAGCCTCCCACGCGCGCGCGCGGCGTGGGCACCACGCTGGCCGCCAGGCTGCGCGCGCTGCGGCCGGAGGGCCGCTCCGCCAGTGGCCTGGCCGAGGCGGCCCGGCACCTGGGGCGGCAGCGCTCGCTGGTCTTCCTGGTATCGGACTTCCACCTGCCACTGCCGCAGGTGGAGGCCGTGCTGGCCTCCATGGCGCACGAGGAGCTGGTGCCGGTGGTGCTGTGGGACCCGCTGGAGTTCGCGCTCAGCGCCCCGAGCGGACTGGTGCGCGTGTTCGATCCGGAGGCCGGCGCGCCGCGCCTGCTGTGGTGGCGCCCCGCGCTGCGCGAGCGCTGGCTGGCCGCGCAGCGCGCCCGCCGCGCGGCGCTGCTGCAGCTGTTCGACCGGCACCGGCTGCGGCCGCTGTTCATCGAGGGTGCCTTCGATGCCGACGCGATCACGCGCCACTTCCACAGCTAGGCGCCGCATGCCTGCCGCTCGCAGCCGCTCCTGGGCCGCCCTGGCGGGATGGATGGCCACGGCCGCCTGCGCCGCGCAGCTGGAGGTGCAGACGCAGGACCCGCGCGCCTTCGGCTGGCAGCTGGGCGACATGGTGTCGCGCACCGTCACGGTCGAGGTGCCCGAGGGCCTGGTGCTCGACGAGGCCAGCGTGCCGCAGCCCGGCGCGCGCGGCCGGGCGCTGGAGTTGCGCAGCGTCGCGCGCCGCGATGCCGCGCAGGATGGCGGCCGGCGGCACGAGCTGACGCTGGCCTACCAGGTCTTCCTCTCGCCGCGCGAGCCGCGCACCCTGGAGATGCCCGGCTTTCGCCTGCGCTTCGACGGCCAGCCGCGCGCGCAGGAGCTGCTCGTCGAGTCCTGGCCCGTCACGGTGTCGCCGCTGACGCCCGTGGACGTTTCCTACCGGCGCGGCCTGGGCGAGCTGCAGCCCGATGCGCCGCCGCCGGCCTTCGACACCGCCTCCACGCGCCTTCGCCTTCTCGCCTATGGTGCCGCCGCGCTGCTGCTGGCCGCCTACCTGGCCCACGTGTACATCGGCCTGCCCTGGTGGACGCGCAGGCACCGGCCTTTCGCGCAGGCCTGGCGCCAGGTGCAGGCGTTGGGGCCGTCGAGTCCGCCCGAGCAGTGGCGCGGCGCCTGGCGGCAGGTGCACCGCGCGCTGAACAGGACGATGGGCGAAGTGCTCTTCGAGCAGGACATCGACCGTTTCGTGAAGGCGCGCCCGCGCTTCGCGCCCCTGCGCGCCGAGCTGGCCACCTTCTTCCGGCAGTCGCGGCTGGAATTCTTCGGCGAAGGGCAGGGCCAGGCCGACCGGCCCTGGCTGGTCGAGTTCTGCCGCCGCTGCCGCGACGCGGAGAGAGGGGCAGCATGAGCTTCGAAGAGCCCCGCCTGCTCTGGTTGCTGCCACTGGCGCTGCTGCCGCTGCTGCGCGCGCCGGGCGGCGCGCTGGGCAACGCCTGGCTGTCGCTGGCGCCGCGCGACAGGGCCTCGGGCCTGGTCGACGGGCTGCTGCGGGGCGTCGGCGTGCTGGCCTTCGTGGCGCTGGTCGTCGGCCTGGCCGGGCCCTACTGGCCGGAGTACGCGGTGGAGCGGGTCGGCAAGGGCGCCGAGATCGTGCTGGTGCTCGACCGCAGCCGCAGCATGGACCAGGGCTTCGCGGGCGGCCGCCCGCCGCCGGGCATGAAGGGCAACAGCCCCGAGATGCTGGACTACTACATGGGCCGCTGGCCCGGGCGCCTGACCGAGTCCAAGGGCAAGGTCGCGCGAGGGCTGCTGTCCGAGTTCGTCACGCGGCGGCAGGACGACCGCTTCGGCGTCATCGTGTTCAGCGCGCTGCCCATCCGCGTGCTGGAGTTCACCCAGAAGAGCGAGGCGGTGCACGCCGCCATCGTGGCCGGCGACGTCGGGCGGGGCCTGTCGGAGACCAACATCGGGCTGGCGCTGGAAGAGGCGCTGTCCTCCTTCGAGGAGCGGCCCTACACCGGCTCGCGCATCGTCATGCTCATCTCCGACGGCGGCGACCGGCTCGACCCGGACACGCGCGCACGCATCGCCCACCTCACGCGCAAGCACCGCGTCGCCATCTACTGGATCTACCTGCGCTCGGCCAACAGCCCGGGACTGGTGCTCGGGCCGGGCGATGCGCCGGGCAGCGCCGACTCGGTTCCCGAGCATGCGCTGCACCGCTTCTTCGGAACGCTGGAGACCTCCTACCACGCCTACGAGGCGAGCGACCCGGAGGCCCTGAAGCAGGCCATCGACGCGGTGGACCGGCTCGAGAAGCTGCCCATCACCTACCTCGATACCGTGCCGCGGCGCGAGCTGTCCGCGCCGGTGCTTGCGCTGGGATTCGTCTGCGTGCTGCTGCTGCTGGCGGCCGGGATGGTGGAGATCCGGCGATGGGCCTGAGTTCGCGGCGGCTGACGCGTGGCGTGCTGGTGCTGCTGGTACTGCTCGCGGCGGCCGCGGCGGTCGACGGCCTGCGGCTGTGGCGGGCGCTGCGCTGGAACGCGGTGATCGCCTCGCGGCAGTGGCCGGCCGGCGGCGAGGCGCTGCCGGCGCAGGTGAAGTTCGCGCAGGCCCATGCGCTGGCCGAGGCCGGCGGCGCGCAGGACGAGGACGCGCTGCGCATCTACCGCGGCCTGGAGAACGACTCGCCGCTGGGCCAGGCGGCCCGCTACAACAGTGCCAACCTCCTCATGCGACAGGCGGTGGTGGTGCAGGCGGGCACCGAGCCGGGCAAGGCCATCGCGCTGATCGAGCTGGCCAAGGAGGGCTACCGCAACGTGCTTCGCAACGAGCCGCACCACTGGGAGGCCCGCTACAACCTGGAGCGCGCGCAGCGGCTGCTGCCCGACCCGGAGGAGCTCGACCCCGCCCCGCCCGACGTCCAGCGCAACGCCGAGCGGGCGGCCACCACCATGCGCGGCTATTCGCCCGGCCTGCCATGACGACCCCGCGCAGGCCGTGGGACGAGCGCTGGCTGCTGGCCGCGGCGGCGCTGCTGCTGGCGCTGGCGCTGATCGATCCGGCGATGACGATGGAGCGCTCGCGCTTCGACCACGTGGTGGTGCTCGACGTGACCCAGAGCATGAACGTGGTCGACGAGCAGGTGGCCGGGCGCCCGGCGTCGCGCCTGGACTTCGCCAAGCAATCGCTGCGCGCGGCGCTGCTGCGCCTGCCCTGCGGCTCGAAGGTGGGCTGGGCCATCTTCACCGAGTACCGCGCCCTGCTGCTGTTCGCGCCCATCGAGGTCTGCGCCAACCTGGACGAGCTGCGCGCGACGCTGGCGCGCATCGACTCGCGCATGGCCTGGTCGGGCAACAGCGAGATCGCCAAGGGGCTGCACAGCGCCATCGTCATCGCGCGCGAGCTGCCCGAGAAGCCCTCGCTGGTGTTCGTGACCGACGGCCACGAGGCGCCGCCGCTGAACCCCATGTACCGCCCCGCCTTCGACGACAAGCCGGGCGAGGTGCCGGGCCTGGTCGTGGGCGTGGGCGACCTGCTGCCCTCGCCGATCCCCAAGCGCGATCCGCAGGGCCGGCCGCTGGGCTTCTGGCGCGCCGACGAGGTGATGCAGACCGATCCGCGCAGCCAGGGCCGCGCCGCCAGCGTGCGCGGCGAGAAGATGGTGGACAACCCGGGTGACGGCGCGCCGCCGCCCATGGTGGGCGCGACGCCAGGCCTGGAACACCTGTCCTCGCTGCGCGAAGGCTACCTGCGGATGCTCTCGGGCGAGCAGGGCCTGGCCTTCCTTCGCCTGCAGACGCAGGAGGGGCTGGAGGCGGCGCTGATGGCTCCAACCCTGGCCAAGCCGCTGCCGGTGCGCACCGGCGCGCGCGACCTGCTGGCAGCGGTGGCGCTGGGCCTGCTGCTGCTGCGCTTTGTGCTGCCGTGGCTTCGGCGGCGCTGAGCTACGCCTCGGCGATCGCTGCGATCGAGACCTTCAGCCCGGGAATGCGCGCCGGCAGCTTCGCGCCCTGGCGCGCGGGCGGGTCGGAGGGAAACCACCTCAGCCATTCCTCGTTCATCCCCGCGAAGTCATCCTCGTCGGCGAGCACGACGGTCAGGCTCGCCACCTTGTCCAGCGAGCTGCCGGCTTCCTCGAGGATGGCGCGGATGTTCGCCAGGCACTGGGCCGTCTGTTCCTGGATGGTCGTGCCCTTGATCGCACCCGTGGCGGGGTCGATGGGCGCGGTCCCGGACACGAACACCAGCCCGGCCGCCTTCACGGCCTGGCTGTAGAGCGCCGGCGGCCGGGCCGCCTTCGTGGTGAACACAATCTGACGTGCCATTCTCGAGCTCCTTCCAGAGATCCCTAGGGCCGGCGGCGGAACACCAGCGTGTCGAAGAAACGGAACTCCGCTTCCAGCGCCCAGCGGATGTTCTGCGCCTGCCGGAAGCCGTGCTGCTCGCCGGCGAAGAGCAGGTACTGCGCCGTCAGGCCCTTGCGGCGCAGCGCACTGACCATCGCCTCGGTCTGGCTGGGCGGGACGATCCTGTCCTCGGCGCCCTGGAAGAAGGTGACCGGTGCCGACAGCCGGTCGGCGTTGTGCACGGGCGAGCGTTGCTGCCAGCTGCCGGGGGCGATCAGCCAGTCGAGGTAGCGCGACTCGAACTTGTGCGTGTCGCGCGCGAGCGCCTCCGGGTCGCCGACGCCGTAGTGGCTGCCGCCCGCGGCGAAGCATTCGCGCAGCGCCGGGTCGTCGCTGGTGAGGCAGCTCAGCACGGTGAAGCCGCCGGCACTGCCGCCGCTGATCACCGTGCGTGCGGGGTCGCCCAGCTTGCGCTGCGCCAGGTAGCGCGCTGCGGCGGCGCAGTCCTGCGCATCGACGATGCCCCAGGCCCCGTGCAGCCGCTCGCGGTACGCGCGGCCGTAGCCCGCGCTACCGCCGTAGTCCACGTCGACCACCGCGATGCCCCGGCTGGTCCAGAACTGCACGCGCAGGTCGAGCGAGCGCGTGGCCGACGAGGTGGGCCCGCCGTGGCAGCGCACGAGCAAGGGCGGCAGCTCGCCCTCGGGCGACTGGAAGTCGGCATTGGCCGGCGGATAGAAGAGGGCGAAGGCCTGGCGCCCCTGCGCCGTCGGGAATTCGATGGGCTGCGGCGCGCTGAAGTGCCGGCGGATGGCCGGGTCGTCGGCCACGGCCGTGGCCGCGCGGATCGTGGCCGCCCGGCCGCTGCGCGGGTCCAGCAGCACGAGCGCACTGGCGAGCGTGGCAGCGCCGCCGATGAAGGCCACCTGGCCGTCCTGCGTCGCGCGCACCGAGCTGAAGTCGGTGAATGGCAGGTCGAAGGGCTTCAGGGTGCCGCTGCGCAGATCGAGCAGGGCCAGCCGCGCGAGACCGCCTTCGACGAAGGCGCAGACGGCCTCGTGCGCCGACAGGAAGGCGTAGGTGGACATGCCCAGCTTCCATTGCGGTCGGCCGAACTCGGCCGGCCGCGGGCAGACGTTGACGGCCGCACCGTCGTCATCGAGCCGGTGCAGGTTCCACCACCCGGAGCGGTCGGACACGAAATGCAGCACGCCGTCCGGCGACCATTCCGGCTGGAACACCGACTCACCCGTGCCGCCTGCGACCTGCCGGGCATTCCGCAGCGCCGCGCCGTCGAAGTCGCCGACCCACAGCTGCGATTCGGTCCACGGCATGTGCGGATGCCGCCAGGCCAGCCAGGCCAGCCGGCGGCCATCGGGACTCAGGCGCGGCGAGGCATGGAAGTCGTCGCGGGCTACCAGCACCGTGCCGGGGCCGGGCCCGTCGAGTGGCAGCACGACGATCGTGTTGATGGGCTCGCGGCCCGCATCGCGATGGTCCTCGCGCACGCCGATCCACAGGCCGCGCGCGGGGTCGATGCGGCCGTCGGCATAGCGCAGGCCCTCGGGCGTGAGGGGCTGCGGCGTGCCGGGGCCGCGCTGCACGTACAGGCGCTGGTCCCGGAAGTTGCTGAAGCACACCGTGCCGTCGTCCGCCGCGGCAGCGGCGCCGCCGCCGTACTCGTGCACGCGCGTGCGGGCCGAGAAGGCGGCGGGAAGGACGTCCTCGGCCCTGCCGTCCCGATGGCGCACGAGCACGTGGCGTCCGCCGTCCTGCGGCCGGGCCTCGATCCAGTACGGCATGCCGCCGGCAAACTGCACGTCGAGCAGGTCGACCATCGACGACGCCACCAATTCGGGCGTGATGGGCGAGTCCCAGGTGCCAAAGGGCGCGGTCTTCATCGGCGGTCCTCCGTCGGGGCCGATGATGGCACGCCCCCTCGTCAGCTGCTCTTGAAGGTGTAGCGCAAGCCCACCCAGGCGGTGCGGGGCGCACCGGGCGTGTAGAGGGTGGCCTGCGGCACCGGGAAGTCGCCGTTCGCGTTGGCCGGCAGCGGGCGGGCGATGAAGCTGCCGCTGCTCGTGAAGCCGTTGGCGCCGAGCTGGCCGGCGGTGTAGTACTTGCGGTCGAACAGGTTGGTGATCTGCAGGAACACCTTCCAGCCGGGCTGCGGCTTGTAGTCCACGCCCAGGTTGAAGATGGCGTAGCCGCCGGTGCGGCCCGAGCCGGTGTAGTAGACGCCGTCGGGCACGTCCTGTCCGTTCTCGTTGCCGCGCACGGCGGTGCCGCTGTAGGCGCTCATGTCCAGCCCCACGTGCCAGGAGGCGTTGGGCTCCCAGTCCGCATAGAGCTTGAGCATCTGGCGCGGCAGCAGCGGGATGCGGTCGCCGGGCTGGATCTGGATGCTGCCCTCGGTGCCCGGGAAGCCGTCGGCGGCCGAGCTGTTGCTGCTGTTGCCGGTACCGCCCACGGTCTCGGCGCTGCGGTAGGTCGCGTCGAGGAAGCTCAGGTTGCCGCCCACGGTCCAGGCCGCCGCGGGCTTCACGTGCAGGCCCATCTCGATCCCCTGGCGGCGCGTCTTGCCGAAGTTCTTGAAGTAGCCGAAGCCGCTGGAGTCGTCGGTGACGAAGAGCAGGTCGTCCTTGTTGTCGGAGCGGAAGACGCCGAAGTTCCACAGCAGCTGCCGGGCCACGCTGCCGCGCACGCCCGCCTCGAAGGTGGTGGTGACCACCTGCTTGAGCGGCGGATCGCCCGCGAAGGAGTTGGGCAGCTTGCAGGGGCTGGCCGGGTCGGCGCAGCCCAGCTCGATGGCGGTGGGGGCGCGGCTGCCCTGGTTGGCGCCGCCGTAGAAGGTGATCGATTCGCTGGGCGCCCAGGTGATGCCCACGGCGGGGTTGAAGCGGCTGAAGGTGTAGTCGCCGTCCAGCGAGCCGGGCCCTCCGCCGGGCGTGAGCGCGTCCGAGTTGCGCACCGTCGTGTGGTTGTAGCGGCCCGCCAGCGTGAGGTGGGTGTTGGCGCCCAGGGCGAGGGTGTCGCTCAGGTAGAGGCTGCCGGTGTGCGAGCGGCTGGACAGGTCCACGCGCGCGTCGAAGGCGTCCTCCGAATCCTGCGTGCCGTCGGCGAAGGCGCCGGGGCCGGCCACGGTCGAGATGCTGCGGTCGGGGTTGATGTAGCCGAACTGCGCGCCCTGGGTGAAGGCGACCTTGCTCGCGTCGTAGGCCGCGCCGGCGACCAGCTTGTGCGTGATGCCGCCGGTGGCGGCGTCCAGCGAGAACTGGCCCGCCAGTCCCCAGTTCTTCTGCCGGGTCTGCGTCTGGTTGACCAGGCCGTTGCACTTCTCGTTGGGCTCCGCGTTCAGCAGGATGTTGGCGATGCAGCGCCACTGTGGGAAGGGCGTGTTGCCGGCGTTCTCGCCGCTGGTCGGGAAGCCCGTGTAGCCGGCGGCCGCCAGCGCGGCGCGCTCGGCGGCATTGGGCTGGTAGAGCGACTGGTCCAGCGACTCGTCGTTCAGGTCGCCGTTGAAGGTGCTGGTCTTGATGTCGCGCAAGTAGGCGTTGCCGGAAAAGCTCAGCCTGTCGCTGAGCGCCTGCGTGGTGGCGAGGTTGAGGAACAGCGACTTGTTCTTGGTCTCGTCGGGAATGGTGCGCACGCTGCCCCAGTCGCGCTGCAAGGCACCGGCCTCCTGCGCTCCCATGCCGGTCAGGTCGTTGTCGGCGAGCGCCAGGGTGAGCGAGACATCGCCGTCGCGCGTGGTGCGGCCGACCTTGGCGAAGAGCTGGCGCAGGTCGGAGGGCGAGTAGGGGCGCCAGCCATCCTCGTGGTAGGCGTTGGCCGTGACGTACCAGTGCATGCCGTTGTCGGCGTTGCGGCCGCCGGTCTCGAACTGGGCGCCCACGCGCCCGTACTGGCCGGCGAGCAGTTCCACCATCGTGCCGGGGTTGTTGATGCCGTCCTTGGTGTGGATCGACAGCGCCCCGCCCAGGGTGTTGAGGCCGAACAGCGGATTGCTGCCCGGCACCAGCGTGATCGACGAGATGGCGTTGCGCGGGAACAGGTCCCAGCTCACCACGTCGCCGAAGGGCTGGTTCAGCCGCACGCCGTCCATGAACACCGAGAGCCCCTGCGGCGTGCCCAGCAGCGGCGAGGCGGTGAAGCCGCGGTAGTTCACGTCGGGCTGGAAGGGATTGCCCTGGGTCTCGTTGACGTTCACGCTGCCCAATGCGCGCGACATGTAGTTGGTGAGGTCGGGCGCATGCATGCGCTCCATGTCGGCGTCGGTGCCGGTCTGCACGTTGCCCGGGATCTGGTCGCGCGGCAGGTTCAGGCCGGGCAGGGGGGCGGCCTCGATCACTTCGATGGTGGGCAGTTGGCCGGCGGCTGCCGGCGGCGCAGCGGGCGACTGCGCCCGGGTCGCGGTGGCGTGGCACAGCAGCAAGGCAGCGGTGGCGATGGGCGCGAGGCGCAGGGCCTTGTCGTGGTGTAGGCGCGGCATGCGTGCAACTTACCGGCGCCCGGCCAGCGCCCGACAGGGAAAAATTCCCGTCGTGGCCTAGGAGTTCCCAGGGGGCGGGATCACGCCATGGCCGATCGCCAGGTGCGCCATGGCCGCGCTGGTGCCGGTGCCCAGCTTCTCCTTGATCTGGCTCTGCAGGTTGGAGACGGTCTTGGGGCTCAGGTGCAGCACGCGCGCGCACTCGGCGGGCGACTCGCCCAGCGAGAGGAGGCGGAACACCTCGAACTCGCGCGGCGTGAGCTGCGCGAAGGCGGGCGCGCGCGCCGCGCTGTGCAGCCAGTGCTGGGGCAGCCCGGGGCTCAGGTAGCGCCGGCCGGACAGCGCGCTGTGCACCGCGGCGATCAGGCTGTCGGGCGCGCAGCTCTTGGAGACGAAGCCCAGCGCGCCCAGCTCGAAGGCGCGGTGCACCAGCATCTCGCTGTCGTGCATGCTGAAGACCAGCAGGCGCGCCTGCGCCGAGCGCTCGCGCAGCCGGTGGATCAGGTCCAGCCCGCTGCTGCCGGGCAGGGCGATGTCGGTGATGGTGATGTCGGGCTCGTGCGCGGCGAACAGGGCGTAGCCCTCGTCGGCGCCGCCGGCCTGGGCGACCACCGTCATGTCGCCGTCCTGCTCCAGCAGGTGCCGGTAGCCGGTGCGCACCACCGGGTGGTCGTCGACCAGCAGCAGCCGGATCATGCGGCGGCGCCCGCCATGGCCAGCGGCAGGTGCATGCGCAGCTGCGTGCCGCAGCCCGGGGCGCTGCGGGTCTCGAAGCTGCCGCCCAGCGCCGCGGCGCGCTCGGTCGCGCCCAGCAGGCCGAAGCCCAGGGCGGGCGCATCTGCGGCCAGGCCGCGCCCGTCGTCCTGCACGTGCAGCAGCACCCTGTCCGGCGTGGCCACGAGGGCGATCTCCACCTGCGAGGCCTGCGCATGGCGCATGACGTTGACCAGCGCTTCCTGCGTCACGCGGTAGATGGTCGTGTCCACCGCCTCGCCGCAGCCGCGCAGCGGGCCCTGCGGGCGGAAGCGGCAGGCCACGCCGCTGCGCGCCGCCCAGTCGTCGCACAGCGACTGCATGGCGGCCACCAGGCCCAGCTCGTCCAGCTCGGCCGGCCGCAGGCGCCGCAGCAGCCGGCGCACGCCCGCCTGCAGCAGCTCGGCCGAGGCGGCGGCACGCCGGGCGGCGGCGCCGATCTGGTCGAGTGCCTGCGAGCGCTGGATGTAGGTGGCCTCGATGCGGATGGCGGTGCAGTGCTGGGCCAGCTCGTCGTGCAGCTCGCGTGCCAGCGCCTGGCGCTCGCGGTCCTGCACGGCGATCAGCTGCTGGGTCAGTTCGCGGTTGCGCGCCAGCAGCCGGGCCGACTCGCCCCGGCGCCGCCATGCATACCAGGCCAGCGCGATGGACAGGGCCAGCAGGGCCAGCGGAATCTCGTCGGCCTGCCACTTCTCCAGCTTCGCAGTGAAGGTCGACAGCCGCTCGTGCAGCTCGAAGCGCGTGGCCAGCGCGAAGGTCGCGACGGGCAGCAGCAGTACCCACAGGAGGTCGCTGTGGCCCGCATGCGGGAATCCAGGGACTTTCATCGCGTGATCTCCGGTTGGCAGTTCGCACGCACGGGAAGAGCGGCCATGTTAATGAGCTCTCGCGCGCGGCGCGCGCCGGCCCCGGGGATTCAGCGCAGCTCGACCAGGACCGGCTGGTGGTCCGAGACCTGCGTGGCCCCGTCCACCTCGATGCGCGCCAGCCGCGGCACCAGGCCGCCGCTCAGGAAGACGAAGTCGCAGGCGACCGGGTCGGGCCCGTAGCGGCGGTCGTACAGGCGGAAGGTGGGCGCGTGCGGCGCCTGCTGGCCGTATTGCTCGCGCCAGGCGTCGTGCAGCTGGTGCTGCGAACCGTCCTTGAGCGTGAAGGGCTGCTGCAGCGCGGCGTAGGCGGGGTCGGTGGGCGGCATGTTGAAGTCGCCGCACAGGATCGCCTCCTGCGTGTGCAGCTTGGGCTGGAAGGGGGTGCCCAGGTCTGCGGGCAGCTCCGGCCGCGGCGGCGCGGCGGCCTGGGCGCAGGCCTCGACGTGCAGGGCGCGGATCGCGTCCGCCTGTGCGGCGCGCTGGCTGGCGGAGTAGTACTCCAGGTGCGTGGTCATCACGCGCACCGCGCCCAGCTCGGGGCTGCGCAGCGTGAGGCTGGTGCACAGGCGCGGCATGCTGCCGACATCGGGGTCGCTGGGCCAGGGCAGCAGGTGGTGCTGCACGCGCGAGACCGCCAGGCGCGTGGCGACGAGGTTGCCGAAGCGCTGCGGCCGGCCCTGCTCGTCGAACTCGTGCACCGCGGGGCCGAAGAAGACCTGGAAACCCGGCAGCAGCGCCTCGATCTGTGCCGGCTGGTCGCCCGGTGCGCCGGCCATGCCGTCGAAGCCTTGCGAGATCTCCTGCAGGCACAGCACGTCGAAATCGGCCATGCCCCTGGCATGCTCGATGATGCGCTTCGGGCTCACCAGGCCGTCGAGCCCGCGGCACCACTGGGTGTTCCAGGTGATCAGTTTCATGACTACTTGATGCCCGCCCGCATGAAGCTCTGCACGAACTGGCGCTGGAAGAGCAGGAAGGCGACCAGCAGCGGCGCCGAGGTCATGATCGTGGCCGCGGTGATGATGGACCAGTCCACCCCCTGGTCCACCGAGGAGAACACCTGCAGCCCCACGGTGAGCGGCCGCGCGTTCGGGCTGTTGGTGACAATCAGCGGCCACAGGAAGTTGTTCCAGTGGAAGCTCACCGACACCAGCGCGAAGGCGGTGTACACCGGCTTGGCCAGCGGCACGTACACGCGCCACAGGACCTGCATGGCGCTGGCGCCTTCGACCCGCGCGGCCTCGTCCAGCTCCTTGGGAATGCCCAGGAAGGTCTGGCGCAGCAGGAAGATGGCGAAGGCCGAGGCGAAGTAGGGCAGGCCGATGGCCAGCAGCGTGTCGACCAGGCCCAGGCGCGCCATGGTCTTGTAGTTCTCCACCACCAGGATGTCCGGCATGATCATCAGCTGCACCAGCACCAGCGCGAACGCCACGTTGCGCCCCGGGAAGCGATAGCGGGCGAAGGCGTAGGCCGCCAGGGTGCCGAGCACCAGTTGTACCGCGAGGATCATGACCACCAGCACGGTGGTGTTGAAGAAGTAGCGCGCGAAGGGCGCGGCCGCCCAGGCACGGCGGAAGTTGTCGATGCCCAGCGGTGCGGTGAGATCGAAGCGGGTCGAGTACTCGGCCGGGTGGAAGGCAGTCCAGAACGCGTAGACCAGCGGCAGCACCCACAGCAGCGCCAGCAGCCAGGCGGCCAGGGTGTCCAGCCAGGTGGGCTCGTTGTAGACGAGCCTTCGGGGCTCGCTCTTCATTTGTAGTGCACCCGCTTGTCCAGCACGAAGAACTGGAAGAGCGCGATGCCCGCCAGCACCACCACCAGCACCACCGTGATCGCCGAGGCGTAGGCGGTGTCCCAGAAGCTGAAGCCCACCTCGTACAGGTGGTAGAGCAGCAGGATCGAGGCGTTGTCGGGTCCGCCGCGCGTCATCACGAACAGATGATCGACCATGCGGAAGGCGTTGATGAAGGCGTTCACCAGCACGAACAGCGTGGTGGGCATCAGCAGGGGCCACTGCACGCGCCGGAAGAAGTACCAGCGCGATGCGCCCTCGATGGCCGCGGCCTCGCGCAGGCTGGGATTGAGCGTCTGCAGCGCGGCCAGGTAGAAGATCATGAAGAACCCGGCCTCCTTCCAGATGGCCACCACGGTGACCGCGCCGAGGGCGGTGGACGGGCTGCCCAGCCAGTTGTGCGAAGGCAGGCCCAGCGCGCCGGTGATCTGCTCGAGCAGCCCGTACTGCGGCGTGTAGAAGAACAGCCAGATGTTGGCCACCGCGATCATCGGCAGCACGGTGGGCGTGAAGTAGGCCATGCGCAGGAAGGCGCGGCCGGCGATGCGCTCGTTGACCCACAGCGCCATCAGCAGCGCCAGGCCGATGGAGGCCGGGATGGTGGCGCTGGCGAAGATCAGGTTGTTGCGCACCGCCTTCCAGAACACCGGGTCGCTCGCCATGACCTGGTAGTTCTCCAGCCCCACCCACACCGCCGGCCTGCCGCCGCGCGGCGTGGAGTGGAAGCTGTCGAAGAGGGTGGAGACCGCCGGCCAGTGCGTGAAGCCCACCAGCAGCACCAGGGCCGGCAGCAGCATCAGCCAGGCATGGACGGCGGCTCGGTTCCTCATCGTGTGGCGCGCTCCCCAGGGCCTACTTGAAGGAACGGAGGATGCGGTCGGCCTCGGCCTGGGCGTCCTTCATGGCCTGGGCGGGCGTCTTGCTGCCGGTCAGGGCGGCCTGCAGGCCGTCGTTCAGCGCCTTGGTCACGCGCTGGTTGTCATGCGTGGAGAACTCGGCCACCGACACCGGCAACTGGTCGCGCGCCACCAGGGCGGGCGGGAAGTCCTGGCCGTACTTCTTGAGCGTGTCGGTCGCATAGGCCGCCTCGGACACGGCCACGTAGCCGGTCTCCATGCTCCAGGTGGCGGCGCGCTCGGGCTGCGTCACCCACTTGACGAACTTGAAGGCGGCCTCCTGCTGGGCCGGCGAGGACTTCTTGAAGATGTAGAAGTTGCCGCCGCCGGTGGGCGAGCCCTTGCGGGTGTTGCCGGGGATCATGCCCACGCCGAAGGGAAAGCCCGCGCTCTTGCGGATGTTGGTCAGGTTGCCGGTGGTGGTGAAGATGATGGCGGCCTTCTTCTCGAAGAAGTCCTTGGGCGTGGTGCCCCACTCGACCACGCCGGGCGGGTGCACGCCCGCCTTGCCCAGGTCCACCCAGTACTGCAGGGCCTCGACCACCTTGGGGTCATCGAAAGTCACCTTGGTGCCGGCCTCGTTGGCCAGGATGGCGCCGTTGGGCGTGGTCAGCGTCTGGAACAGCCAGTAGGGGAAGCCGCTGGAGGGAATCTGCACGCCCCACTGCGTGACCTTGCCGCTGGCGTCCTTCTTGGTCAGCTTGGTGGCCATGCTCTTGAGCTCGGCCCAGTTGGCCGGGCCCTTCTCGGGATCCAGGCCGGCTTCCTTGAAGGCCTCCTTGTTCCAGTACATCACGACGGTGGAGCGCTGGAAGGGAATGCCCCAGGTCTTGCCGCCGGTCTGGCTGTTGGCCATGAAGGCCTTGTAGAAGCTGCCCATCCAGGCCTTGTCCTCGGGCGTTTTCGCCAGGCTGTCGAAGGGCACGATGGCGTCTTCGTCGATGAGCGTGAACATGTCGGTGGACAGCAGCACCGAGGTGACCGGCGGCGTGCCCGACTTGTGGGCCGTCAGCGCCTTGACGATGGTCTCCTGGTAGGTGCCGGCATAGATCGGCGTGACCTTGATGCCGGGGTTCTCCTTCATGAAGCCCTCGGCGAAGCCGTCGATGGTCTTGGCGATGGGGCCGCCCACGGCCACCGGGTAGTAGAACTGCACCTCGACGGGGCTCTGGGCCCACGCAGCCGCGCTGGCCAGCAAGCCGCCGGCGGCCGCGAGTTGCCAGGTGAGCGTGCGCAGGAAAGTCTTTCTTTGCATCTTCTTCTCTTCCTTCGGGTTGGATGAAAGGGTTGGGAAATCAGTGGATGCGCAGGCCGTCGGCGTCGAAGCCATGGACCTCGTGCGTCGCCCAGTCCAGGCGCACGGCCGTGCCGGGCTCCACCCGGTGCTGGCCGTCGGTGCGCATCAGCACGGTCTCGCTGCCCACGGCGCAGTGCAGCACCAGGTCGGCGCCCAGGTATTCGGCGCTTCGCACCACGGCGTCGACCCCCTTGCTGGCGGTGACGAGCCGCACCGCCTCGGGCCGCACGCCCAGCGTGGCGGCGGGCACGTCGATGGCGATGTCGCTGCCGGCGATGCGGCCGTTCTCCAGCGCGATCAGGTTCATCGGCGGCGTGCCGATGAAGCGGGCGGCAAAGGCGGTGGCGGGCCGCTCGTAGAGCTCGCGCGGCGGCCCGGCCTGCTCGACGCGGCCGCGGTTCAGCAGCACCACCTGGTCGGCCATGCTCATGGCCTCGGCCTGGTCGTGCGTCACGTAGATCACCGTCAGGCCCAGCTGGCGCTGCAGCTCGCGCAGTTCGCGGCGCATGTCCTGGCGCAGTTGCGCATCCAGGTTGGACAAGGGTTCATCCATGAGACAGACCCTGGCCTGGGCCACCAGCGCCCGGCCCAGGGCGACGCGCTGCTGCTGGCCGCCCGAGAGCTGCGAGGGCTTGCGCGCCAGCAGGGCCGACAGGCCCAGGAGGCCCGCCGCCTCCTTCACCCGGCGCTCGCGCTCGGCGGCGGGCACCTTGCGCACGGACAGGCCGAAGCCGATGTTCTCGGCTACGGAAAGATGCGGGAACAGCGCGTAGTTCTGGAACACCATCGCAATGCCCCGCTGCGCCGGGGGCAGGGCAGTGACGTCCCGCCCGTCGATAAGCACCTGCCCGGCCGTGGCGCTTTCCAGGCCGGCGACGATGCGAAGGGTGGTGGACTTGCCGCAGCCCGAAGGGCCCAGAAGGACACAGAAAGAAGCTTCGTCGATGGCGAGATTTACGCCGTGCAATGCGGTACTCTCGCCCCAGGACTTGGCGATGCCAACGAGCTCAACAGAAGACATCGACGCAGTGTAGGGTCGTCGTGTGACACATGGTTGCAGTTGACGTCGGTGTTTTCCTGAGCCGGTTCGGTCATCTAATCTCGCTACAGTGGTTCGGCCCCCTTGGGGAAAGTTGTACATAGAAGGAAGGAAAAGATCATGAGCAAGAAGGTCGCATACGTCACTGGAGGCATGGGAGGTATCGGAACCGCCATCTGCCAGCGCCTGTTCAAGGACGGCTTCACCGTCATCGCCGGCTGTGGCCCCACCCGCGACTACGCGAAGTGGCTGGCCGAGCAGAAGGCGCTGGGCTTCGACTTCCATGCCTCGGTGGGCAACGTGGGTGACTGGGACTCCACGGTGGAGGCCTTCACCAAGGCCAAGTCCGAGCACGGCAGCATCGACGTGCTGGTGAACAACGCCGGCATCACCCGTGACCGCATGTTCGTGAAGATGACGCCCGAGGACTGGAGCGCCGTCATCGAGACCAACCTCAACAGCATGTTCAACGTCACCAAGCAGGTGGTGGGCGACATGGTGGAAAAGGGCTGGGGCCGCATCGTCAACATCAGCTCGGTCAACGGCGCCAAGGGCCAGGCCGGCCAGACCAACTACTCGGCCGCCAAGGCCGGCATGCACGGCTTCACCATGGCGCTGGCGCAGGAACTGGCCACCAAGGGCGTGACGGTCAACACCGTGAGCCCGGGCTACATCGGCACCGACATGGTCAAGGCCATCCGCCAGGAAGTGCTCGACAAGATCGTGGGCACCATCCCGGTCAAGCGCCTGGGCGAGCCCAGCGAGATCGCCTCCATCATCTCGTGGCTGTCCAGCGACGAGGGCGGCTACTCCACCGGCGCCGACTTCCCAGTGAACGGCGGCCTGCACATGCACTGAGATTCCCATGGACCAACCCTAGGACAAGAAACCCGCCACGGCGGGTTTTTTTGTGCCCGCTCGAATCAGGAGGACAAGATGGAAACCGCGACGACAACTACAAGACAGAAGCTTCCGCTCTACCGCTCGCTCTACTTCCAGGTGATCATGGCCGTGATCATCGGGATCCTGCTGGGGCACTTCATGCCCTCGCTGGGCGAGATGATGAAGCCGCTGGGCGACGCCTTCATCAAGCTGATCAAGATGCTGATCGCGCCCATCATCTTCTGCACGGTGGTGGTGGGCATCGCCGGCATGGAGGACATGAAGAAGGTCGGCAAGACCGGCGGCCTGGCCCTGCTGTACTTCGAGATCGTCAGCAGCATCGCGCTGGTGGTGGGGCTGGTGCTGGTGAACCTGTTCAAGCCGGGCGCGGGCATGAACGTGGATGCGGCCTCGCTGGACACCAAGGCGCTGGCCGCCTACACCGGCCCCGGCAAGATGGAAGGCACGGTCGACTTCCTGCTGCACATCATCCCCAACACGGTGATCGACGCCTTCGCCAAGGGCGAGATCCTGCAGGTGCTGCTGGTGGCGGTGCTCACCGGCTTCGCGCTGCACCGCTTCGGCGGGCGCGGCACGCTGGTGTTCGACATGATCGAGAAGAGCTCGCACGTGCTCTTCGTGATCATCGGCTACATCATGAAGCTGGCGCCCATCGGCGCCTTCGGCGCGATGTCCTTCACCATCGGCAAGTACGGCATCTCGTCGCTGTTCCAGTTGGGCAAGCTGATGGGCACCTTCTATCTCACCTGCCTGCTTTTCATCTTCGTGGTGCTGGGCACCATCGCGAAGCTGCACGGCTTCTCGATCTGGAAGTTCATCAAGTACATCAAGGAAGAGCTGCTCATCGTGCTGGGAACCTCGTCCTCTGAGTCGGTGCTGCCGCGCATGATGGAGAAGATGGAGAACCTGGGCGCCGACAAGACCTGCGTGGGCCTGGTCATTCCCACCGGCTACTCCTTCAACCTGGACGGCACCTCCATCTACCTGACCATGGCGGCGGTGTTCATCGCCCAGGCCACCAACACGCCGATGACGCTCACCCAGGAGCTCACGCTGCTGGCGGTGCTGCTGCTCACGTCCAAGGGCGCGGCGGGGGTGACCGGCAGCGGCTTCATCGTGCTGGCGGCCACGCTGTCGGCGGTGGGGCATGTGCCGGTGGCGGGGCTGGCGCTCATCCTGGGCATCGACCGCTTCATGTCCGAGGCCCGGGCGCTCACGAACCTGATCGGCAACGGCGTGGCCACCATCGTGGTGGCCAAGTGGACCGACGCGCTCGACGAGGAGAGGCTCCAGGCCGGCCTGAACAACGAGACCTGGGTCGAGGCGCAGGAGCCCGAGGAACTGGTGAACGCCAAGACCAGCCGCATGGCCGGCTGAAATCGGGGGAAATTCAGGGGCTTGCGGCGGCGCGCACCGTTCTTGCGTGCAAGATCGGACCATGCCGCACGCCGCCTCCCTCATCAACACCATTGCCGCGGGCCTCGGGCTTGCACTGATCCTGGGTTTCGTGGCGGTGCGGGCCCGCTTGCCCGCGCTGGTGGGCTACCTGCTGGCCGGCGTCATCATCGGCCCCTTCACGCCCGGCTTCGTGGCCGACGCGAGCATCGCCGCCCAGCTGGCCGAGATCGGCGTGATGCTGCTGATGTTCGGCGTCGGCCTGCACTTCTCGATGGACGACCTGCTCACGGTGCGCAAGATCGCCGTGCCGGGCGCCCTGGTGCAGATGGCGGTGGCCACCGTGCTGGGCGGCATCCTGGCGCATTGGTGGGGCTGGGACCTGGGGGCGGCGCTGGTCTTCGGCCTGGCGCTGTCGGTGGCCAGCACGGTGGTGCTGCTGCGGGCGCTGGAGAGCCTGGGGCTGCTGGACACCTACGTGGGCCGCATCGCCGTGGGCTGGCTGGTGGTGGAGGACCTCGCCATGGTGCTGGTGCTGGTCATGCTGCCGCCGCTGGCCGAGGCGATGGGCCGGGCCGGGGTGGGCAGCGGCCAGAACGTCTGGCAGACGCTGGGCATGACGCTGCTGCAGGTGGGCGGCTTCGTGGCGCTGATGCTGGTGGTGGGGCGGCGGGTGCTGCCGTGGCTGCTGTGGCAGGTCACGCGCACCGGCTCGCGCGAGCTGTTCACCCTGTGCGTGATCGCGGCGGCGGTGAGCATCGCCTTCGCCTCGGCGGCGCTGTTCGGCGTGTCGTTCGCGCTGGGCGCCTTCTTCGCCGGCATGGTGCTGCGCGAGTCGGAATACAGCCATCGGGCCGCCCAGGAGTCGCTGCCGCTGCGCGACGCCTTCGCGGTGCTCTTCTTCGTCTCGGTGGGCATGCTCTTCGACCCGATGGTCATCATCGACCGGCCGCTGCAGGTGCTGGCGGTGGTGCTGGTGATCGTGGTGGGCAAGTCCGTGGCCGCCCTCAGCCTGGTGCTGCTGTTCCGCTATCCGCTGGGCACGGCGCTCACCATTTGCGCGAGCCTGGCGCAGATCGGCGAGTTCTCCTTCATCCTGGCCGGGTTGGGCGTGGCGCTGAACCTGTTGCCGCTGGAGGGGCAGAACCTGATCCTGGCCGGGGCACTGATCTCCATCGCGACCAACCCGCTGTGGTTCGCTCTCATCTCGCCGCTGCAGCGTTGGCTGCACAAGCATTCGGCGCTGGCGCGGGCCTTCGAGGCCCGCATCGACCCGCTGGCCGAGCTGCCCATGACCACCGACGCGCGCTACCTCTCGCGTCAGGTGGTGCTGGTGGGTTACGGGCGGGTGGGGCGGCGGATCGCCGCCATGCTCGGCGCCAACGACGTGCCCTTCGTGGTGGCCGACCAGAACCGCGAGCTGGTGGAGACGCTGCGCGACAAGGGCGTGGCCGCCGTCTGGGGCGACGCGGCCGACCCCACGGTGCTGGTGCAGGCGCACATCGCCCGCGCGCGGGTGCTGGCCATCGCCACGCCGGCGGCGATCAACGTGCGGCAGATGATCGAGACGGCGCGGGCGCTGAACCCCTCGATCGAGGTGGTGGTGCGCAGCCACGACGAGGCGCAGGCCCAGTTGCTGAGCCGCGAGGACTCGGCCACCGTCTTTCTGGGCGAGCACGAGCTGGCCCAGGCGATGGCGCGCGACGTCCTGCGCCGGGCCGGCCCGGCACCGGCCGCAGCGCCCGCGCCGGCGCACTAGCGCCCTGAGGCGCTACAGGTCCTCGATCACCAGCCGGCGGTAGCGCTCGGCGATGGAGTAGGGCACCTGCCGCACCACCTCCATCACCTTCTCCGCCACCACTTCGTCGCGGGTCTTCACCAGCAGGCCCGTGTGCCCCTCCCGCGCCAGCCGCGTGAAGGTGCGCACCGTGGCCGCTTCCGTGCCGGCGGAGGGCAGGGGGTAGTCAGATCCCTTGATGGTGGGGGTGATCTGGTCGAGGATTTCCTCGGAGCTGACCAGGTAGACCTCGTCGCCGCTGACAACGCCGTCCTCGATGAGCTGGTGCCCGATTCGGCTCGCGTCCTCGCGGCTGGGGAACATGATCATCGAGTGTCCGGTGGGGTAGAAGCCCCCGCCGATCAGGGAAGTCATGTGGCTGTCCAGTTGGAATTTCTTCATGGCTGCCTCCGCTTCTTTTGTGCCTGCCTTGCTGCACATCTGACGCTGTACGCCATTTCCGGAGACCCGGCGTGCTTAAATCTGATACTAAATGCCACATTTGTTGCTATTCGTGAAATAGTGGCCTTGGCGTCGAATGAATGCTTTCCTACGATGTCTTTGTCTGAATTGATAGTTTTTTCTTCTGCATGAGGTCTTTGCGAAACATTGCGCTCACTGTTCATGAATTGGATGAGGGAGAGTTCCATTGGGTGCTGATGGAGGGCACGGACCACCAGAGCGACGAGTTCCTGCCCTATGTGACGCTGGAGACCGCTTGCACGCCGTACGGCAGCTATTCCGACGCCCTCGTGGCGGGCGTGGCTGCGATTCGAAGAATGTTCGGGAAGGATGGGCCCCGCCTTTGAGTGCGGGCCTGTCATGAAGAGGGAATCATGGGAAAGAAGCTGGCATTGATCGCCGGGCTCCTGCTGGCATTGGCGGCAGGGGGCTGGTTGGCCTATCCGATGAACGCGGTTGCCTGGGCGGCCTGGGTGCAGGCGGCGGGGGTGCTCGCGGCCATCTGGTGGTCGGTACGGCTGCAGGGGCGCCAGGCAGAGCACTACACGCGCCAGGCCAACCAGGTGGCGGCCATCTTCGCTGCCAACTTTCACTGGGTGTTTCGCGAACTCAACGACGCCTGCGCGAAGCGCTCCTGGGCAGACTACGTGGTGAACCGGCGCATCCTGGACGAGATCCTGAGCCAGGGCCGTGCCGTGCCGGTGCAGATGCTGGAAGGCCGCTCGCTGGCCATGGTGAGCAGCCTTCGCGCCATCGGCGTCGAGGCGCTGGAGGTGACGCTGGGCCACCAGGCCAACGGCGACTGGCGCGAACTGCAGTCCTATTTCGGCAAGCGCCTGCCCAGCATTGCGGCCTGGCTGTCGGCCACCGGCAACCCGCCGGAGAGCAACGGGCCGACCGATTACCTGGGACTGCGGACGTCGTTCAGCCAGCTTGGGCAGCTGTAAAGGCCCGCGGCGCCGGCTGAGGGCTGCCCGTCGGCGAAAATCGGGGCAGTGAACCCTCTCGACCCCGCAACCGCCCGCTCCGCATTCGACCCCAGTCGCGTCTCCGTCGCGCCCATGATGGACTGGACCGACCGGCACTGCCGCTACCTGCACCGCCTGCTCAGCCGCCACGCGCTGCTCTACACCGAGATGGTGACCACCGGCGCGCTGTTGCATGGCGACGTGCCGCGTCACCTGCGCTTCAACGAGGAAGAGCATCCCGTGGCCCTGCAGCTGGGCGGCAGCGAGCCCGAGGACCTGGCCAGGTGCGCGCGCCTGGCCGAAGAATGGAACTACGACGAGGTCAACCTCAACTGCGGCTGCCCCAGCGAGCGGGTGCAGCGCGGCGCCTTCGGTGCCTGCCTCATGAACGAGCCGCAGCTGGTGGCCGATTGCGTGAAGGCCATGGTCGACGCGACGAGTCTGCCGGTGACGGTGAAGCACCGCATCGGGATCGACAAGATCGAGCGCTACGAGTTCGTCCGGGACTTCATTGGCCAGGTGAGCGAGGCCGGCTGCAACACCTTCATCGTGCATGCCCGCAACGCCTGGCTCAAGGGCCTGTCGCCCAAGCAGAACCGCGAGGTTCCGCCCCTGCGCTACGAACTGGTGCACCGGCTCAAGCACGAGTTCCCGCATCTGCGCATCTCGATCAACGGCGGCTTCGCCGACACGGCCGCGGTGCACCAGCAGCTTCGCCTGCTGGATGGCGTGATGGTCGGCCGGGAGGCCTATCACAACCCCTGGTGGCTGAATGAGTGGGACGCCGAGTTCTTCGGCGACGCCAGCGCGCCCGAGCGCACGCGCGAGGACATCGAGCTGGCCATGTGCGACTACATGGTCCGCGAGCAGCAGGCGCACGGCACGCACTGGTACGGCGTCGCCCGCCACATGCTGGGCCTGCGCAATGGCCTGCCGGGCGCCCGGCGCTGGCGCCAGGTCTGGAGCGACCACCGCATGAAGGAGCTGCCGCCGCACGAGGTGATGCAGCGCGCCCATGCGCGCGAGGCCGTCGCGGCGGCCTGAGGCCCGGCCTCTTTCCCTCCGGTCAGGAAGCTGCTTCGAGTCCGTTGCGGAAGTGCGCCTGCATCCGCGCCATGGCCGCGGCCGGGTCGCGCGCCTCGATGGCGGTCATCACCGCCCGGTGCTCGGCCAGGGATTCGTCGATCCGCCCCGCCTTGAGCAGCGAGTTGTGCCGGTTCAGCTTCATCACCTTGCGCAGGTCGGCCACCATCTGGTCGCGCCAGCGGTTGTCCGCAAAGGCCAGCAGGCGCATGTGGAAGCGCTCGTTGATGGCGAAGAAGTGGTCGCGGTCGACGTGCCCCGGCCGGGCGGCGGCCTCCAGCTCGGCATGCAGTGACTTCAGCTCGGCGCGTTGCGCCTCGGTGGCGCGCTCGGCCACCACGCCGGCGGCATCGCTCTCCAGCAGGCTGAGCAGGTGGTAGACGTCGGCCAGGTCCTTTTCCGACACCTCCGTCACATAGGCGCCGCGGCGCACCTTCATCGTCACCAGGCCCTCGGCGGCCAGCACCTTCAACGCCTCGCGCAGGGGGGTGCGGCTGATGCCGTATTCCTCGGCGATCTTCAGCTCGTCGATCCAGCTGCCGGGCTCCAGCTCGCGCTTGAAGATGCGCTGGCGCAGCAATTCGGCCACCTCTTCATACAAGGCGCGGGGAGTCAGGGTGAGGGCAGACATGGTAAAGGACTGTACCTCAAAAACAGGATTTTGAATTCATAATTATGAATGTTAGAATCAGGGATATCGACAGCATCGCGTGCCGCGGCCGGGTGCTGTCCCCCGAATTCGAATCCCGCCGTCGAGCCACCCATGAGCACCAAACCCGAACCGACCTTCCAATCCGCCGACCTGCAAGCCTGGGCCAAGGCCGCCGCCAAATCCGCGCCCGGCGGCAACGTGCAGGCGCTCGACTGGATCACGCCCGACGGCATCGCCGTCAAGCCGCTCTACACCGCGGCCGACCTGCAGGGCCTGAAGTACACCGACACGCTGCCCGGCTTCGAGCCCTACCTGCGCGGCCCGCAGGCCACCATGTACGCGGTGCGCCCCTGGACCATCCGCCAGTACGCGGGCTTCTCCACCGCCGAGGAATCCAACGCCTTCTACCGCAAGGCCCTGGCGGCCGGCGGGCAGGGCGTGAGCGTGGCCTTCGACCTGGCCACCCACCGCGGCTACGACTCCGACCATCCGCGCGTGACCGGCGACGTCGGCAAGGCCGGCGTGGCCATCGACAGCGTGGAGGACATGAAGATCCTGTTCGACCAGATCCCGCTGGACAAGGTGAGCGTCAGCATGACCATGAACGGCGCCGTGCTGCCGGTGCTGGCGGGCTACGTGGTGGCGGCGGAGGAGCAGGGCGTGTCGCAGGACAAGCTCAGCGGCACCATCCAGAACGACATCCTCAAGGAGTTCATGGTCCGCAACACCTACATCTTCCCGCCCCAGCCGAGCATGCGGATCATCGGCGACATCATCGAGTACACGGCCAGGAACATGCCGAAGTTCAACTCGATCTCCATCTCCGGCTACCACATGCAGGAAGCCGGCGCGAACCAGGCGCTGGAGCTGGCCTTCACGCTGGCCGACGGCAAGGAGTACGTGAAGACCGCGCTGGGCAAGGGCCTGGACGTGGACGACTTCGCCGGCCGCCTGTCCTTCTTCTGGGCCATCGGCATGAACTTCTACCTGGAAGTGGCCAAGATGCGTGCCGGCCGCCTTCTGTGGTGCCGGATCATGAAGGAGTTCGAGCCGAAGAATCCCAAGAGCCTGATGCTGCGCACGCACTGCCAGACCTCCGGCTGGAGCCTGACCGAGCAGGACCCGTACAACAACGTCGTGCGCACCACCATCGAGGCGATGGCTGCGGTGTTCGGCGGCACGCAGTCGCTGCATACCAACGCGCTCGATGAAGCGATCGCGCTGCCCAGCGAGTTCTCGGCCCGCATCGCGCGCAACACGCAGCTCATCATCCAGGAAGAGACCCACATCACCAGCGTGATCGACCCCTGGGCCGGCAGCTACATGATGGAGAAGCTCACCCAGGACATGGCCGACGCCGCCTGGAAGATCATCGAGGAAGTCGAAGCCATGGGCGGCATGACCCGTGCGGTCGATTCCGGCTGGGCCAAGCTCAAGATCGAGGCCGCCGCTGCCGAGAAGCAGGCACGCATCGACTCGGGCAAGGACGTGATCGTGGGCGTCAACAAGTACAAGCTCAAGGACGAGGACACGGTGGACATCCTCGAGGTGGACAACGTCAAGGTGCGCGAGCAGCAGGTGGCGCGTCTTGCCAAGATCCGCGCGGCACGCGACAGTGCCAAGGTGCAGGCCGCGCTGGAAGCGCTCACGCAGGCCGCCGAGTCGGGCCAGGGCAATCTGCTGGACCTGAGCATCCAGGCGGTGCGCCTGCGGGCCACGGTGGGCGAGGTCTCCGACGCACTGGAGAAGGTTTTCGGGCGCCATCGCGCCGACACGCAGAAGGTGACGGGTGTGTACGCAGCTGCCTATGACTCGGCCGAAGGCTGGGACAAACTCAAGACCGAGATCGACGCCTTCGCCGAGGAACAGGGCCGCCGCCCGCGCGTGATGATCTCCAAGCTGGGCCAGGACGGCCACGACCGCGGCGCCAAGGTGGTGGCCACGGCCTTCGCCGACCTGGGCTTCGACGTGGACATGGGGCCGCTGTTCCAGACGCCCGAGGAATGCGCCCGCCAGGCCATCGAGAACGACGTGCACGCCGTGGGCGTGAGCACGCTGGCCGCGGGCCACAAGACGCTGGTCCCGGCCATCATCAACGAGCTGAAGAAGCAGGGCGCGGACGACATCATCGTCTTCGTCGGCGGTGTCATCCCGCGCCAGGACTACGACTTCCTGTACGAGGCGGGCGTGAAGGGCATCTACGGACCCGGCACGCCCATTCCGGCCAGCGCGAAGGACGTGCTGGAACAGATCCGCGCCTCGGTGGCCTGACGGTGGCGCAAACGCCGGTCACCGCCGAATCGGTCACGGACGCCTCGGGCCTGCCGCAGCGGCGCGCCATCGCCAAGGCCATCACGCTGCTCGAATCCACCCGTGCCGACCATCGCGCGCAGGGCGATGAGCTGCTGACGGCGCTGCTGCCGCACACGGGCAAGTCGTTCCGCCTGGGCATCAGCGGCGTGCCGGGCGTGGGCAAGTCGACCTTCATCGAGACGCTGGGGCTGCATCTCATCGAGCAAGGGCATCGCGTGGCAGTGCTGACCATCGATCCGTCCTCCACCGTGTCGGGCGGCTCGATCCTGGGCGACAAGACGCGCATGGAGCGGCTGTCAGTGCACGAGCGCGCCTACATCCGGCCCAGCCCCTCCAGCGGCACGCTGGGCGGCGTGGCCGAGAAGACGCGCGAGGCCATGCTGGTGTGCGAGGCCGCCGGCTACGACATCGTCATCGTCGAGACGGTGGGCGTGGGCCAGAGCGAGACCGCGGTGTCGGGCATGACGGACATGTTCGTGCTCATGCAGCTGCCCAACGCCGGCGACGACCTGCAGGCCATCAAGAAGGGCGTGATGGAGCTGGCCGACCTGGTGGTCATCAACAAGGCCGACATCGACCGCGATGCCGCCACCCGCGCGCAGGCTCAGATCACCTCGGCGCTGCGCCTGTTCGGGCACCACGGCAACCCGGAGCATGCGGCCGCGATGCACGACGCCGCCACCGGTGCGCAACTGGCGCAATGGACGCCGCAGGTGCTGCAGCTCAGCGCCCTGGCCGGCACCGGCATCGCCGAGTTCTGGCAGGCCGTCACGCGCTTCCGGACCCTGCAGGCGGCCAATGGCCGGCTGGACAGGCGCCGCGAGAGGCAGTCGCTGGCGTGGATGTGGGAACGCATCGACGCCGGCCTGAAGCAGGCCTTCAAGCAGCACCCGCAAGTGCGCATGCTCTTGCCGCAACTTTCGCAGCAGGTGGCCGGCGGCCAGCTGCCGGCTTCCACCGCGGCGCGCAGCCTGCTGGCGGCTGCCGCGCAGGTGGGCTGAGGCGCACCCGTATTCCGATCACAAGACACACCCACTCATTTCCTTTCGCGAAAGACATCATGCAAGACCTCATCGACGAACTCGAGAAGCGCCGCGCCCAGGCCCGCCTGGGCGGCGGCCAGAAGCGCATCGACGCGCAGCATTCCAAGGGCAAGCTCACCGCGCGCGAGCGCATCGAACTGCTGCTGGACGACGGCACCTTCGAGGAATGGGACATGTTCGTCGAGCACCGCTGCACCGATTTCGGCATGGCGGACAACAAGATCCCCGGCGACGGCGTGGTCACCGGCTACGGCATGATCAACGGCCGCCTGGTGTTCGTCTTCAGCCAGGACTTCACCGTGTTCGGCGGCGCGCTGTCCGAGGCGCATGCCGAGAAGATCTGCAAGGTGATGGACCAGGCCATGAAGGTCGGCGCGCCGGTGATCGGCCTGAACGACTCGGGCGGTGCCCGCATCCAGGAAGGCGTGGCCTCGCTGGGCGGCTATGCCGACGTGTTCCAGAAGAACGTGCTGGCCTCGGGGGTGGTGCCGCAGATCAGCATGATCATGGGTCCCTGCGCCGGCGGCGCGGTGTACTCGCCCGCCATGACCGACTTCATCTTCATGGTGCGCGACAGCAGCTACATGTTCGTCACCGGTCCTGACGTGGTGAAGACCGTCACGCACGAGGAAGTCACGGCCGAGGAGCTGGGCGGTGCGTCCACCCACACCACCAAGAGCGGCGTGGCCGACATGGCCTTCGAGAACGACGTCGAGGCGCTGATGATGCTGCGGCGCCTGTACAACTACCTGCCGCTGAACAACCGCGAGAAGCCGCCGGTGCGCCGCAGCGGCGACCCGGCCGAGCGCGCCGAGCTGTCGCTCGATACGCTGGTGCCCGACAACCCGAACAAGCCCTACGACATGAAGGAGCTGATCGCCAAGGTGGTCGACGACGGCGACTTCTTCGAGCTGCAGCCCGACTACGCCAAGAACATCCTGATCGGATTCGGCCGCATGGACGGCCAGACCGTGGGTATCGTGGCCAACCAGCCGCTGGTGCTGGCGGGCTGCCTGGACATCAAGAGCTCCATCAAGGCCGCGCGCTTCGTGCGCTTCTGCGATGCCTTCAACATCCCGGTGGTGACCTTCGTGGACGTGCCCGGCTTCATGCCCGGCACCAGCCAGGAGTACGGCGGCATCATCAAGCACGGCGCCAAGCTGCTCTACGCGTACGCCGAGTGCACGGTGCCCAAGATCACCGTCATCACCCGCAAGGCCTACGGCGGCGCCTATGACGTGATGGCCTCCAAGCACCTGCGCGGCGACGTCAACCTGGCCTGGCCGCGTGCCGAGATCGCGGTGATGGGCGCCAAGGGCGCGGTGGAGATCATCTTCCGCGAAGACAAGAACAACCCCGAGAAGCTCGCCGCCCGCGAGGCCGAGTACAAGGCCCGCTTCGCCAACCCCTTCGTGGCGGGCGCGCGCGGCTATGTCGACGACGTCATCCTGCCGCACGAGACGCGCAAGCGCATCTGCCGCTCGCTGGTGATGCTGCGCGACAAGAAGCTGGACAACCCCTGGCGCAAGCACGGGAACATTCCCCTGTAAGGCGTGGAGAAGAAGAACATGTTCAAGAAGATCCTGATTGCGAACCGCGGCGAGATCGCCTGCCGCGTCATCGTCACGGCCCGGAAGATGGGCATCAAGACCGTTGCCGTCTATTCGGACGCCGACAAGGAAGCGCGCCACGTCGAACTGGCCGACGAGGCCGTGCACATCGGTGCCGCGCCCAGCCGCGAGTCCTACCTGCAAGCCGACCGCATCATCGCCGCCTGCAAGGCCACCGGCGCCGAGGCGGTGCACCCGGGCTACGGCTTCCTGTCGGAGAACGAAGGCTTCGCCAAGAAGGTCGAGGAAGAGGGCATCGTCTTCATCGGCCCCAAGCACTACTCGATCGCGGCCATGGGCGACAAGATCGCCTCCAAGAAGCTGGCGAACGAGGCCAAGGTCAACACCATCCCCGGCTGGAACGACGCCATCGACTCGGCCGAGCGCGCGGTGGAGATCGCCAAGGACATCGGCTACCCGGTGATGATCAAGGCCAGCGCAGGCGGCGGCGGCAAGGGCCTGCGCGTTGCCTTCAACGACAAGGAGGCCTTCGAGGGCTTCTCGTCCTGCCGCAACGAGGCGCGCAACAGCTTCGGCGACGACCGCGTGTTCATCGAGAAGTTCGTCGAGGAGCCGCGCCACATCGAGATCCAGGTGCTGGGCGATTCGCACGGCAACGTCATCTACCTGAACGAGCGCGAGTGCTCCATCCAGCGCCGCCACCAGAAGGTGATCGAGGAGGCGCCGTCGCCCTTCATCAGCGACGAGACGCGCAAGGCCATGGGCGAGCAGGCCGTGGCCCTGGCCAAGGCGGTGAAGTACCAGAGCGCCGGCACGGTGGAATTCGTGGTCGGCAAGGACCAGGGCTTCTACTTCCTGGAGATGAACACCCGCCTGCAGGTGGAGCACCCGGTCACCGAGTGCATCACCGGCCTGGACCTGGTGGAGCTGATGATCCGCGTGGCGGCCGGCGAGAAGCTGCCGCTGGCGCAGTCGGACGTGAAACGCAACGGCTGGGCGATCGAGTGCCGCATCAATGCGGAAGACCCCTTCCGCAACTTCCTGCCTTCCACCGGCCGGCTGGTGAAGTTCCAGCCGCCGCACACGGACATGTTCGCGGGCGACACCGAGCACCTGAACGGCGTGCGCGTGGACACCGGCGTGTACGACGGCGGCGAGATCCCGATGTACTACGACTCGATGATCGCCAAGCTCATCGTGCACGGCAAGGACCGGCAGCACGCCATCACCAAGATGCGCGAGGCGCTCAATGCCTTCGTCATCCGTGGCGTGAGCAGCAACATCCCCTTCCAGGCGGCGCTGCTGGCGCATCCGAAGTTCGTCGCGGGCGATTTCAACACCGGCTTCATCGCCGAGCATTACAGCAAGGGCTTCCATGCCGAGGACGTGCCGCACAGCGAGCCCGATTTCCTGCTGGCGCTGGCCGCGTTCATGCATCGGCGCTACCGCGCCCGCGCCTCGGGCATCAGCGGGCAGCTGGAAGGCCACGGCGTGAAGATCGGCGAGAAGTTCGTGCTGGTCTCGATCGACGGCGAAGGCCGGCAGCACCAGACCGAGGTCTCGGTGACCGACTTCGAGGGCCGGACCGGCTCCAGTGCCGTCGCGCTCAACGGCAAGACCTGGCAGATGAGCAGCAATGCGGCGCTGGGTGCGGTGGTGGTCAAGGGCGTCGTCAATGGCCAGCCCTTCACCGCGCAGGTGGAGCGTGGCGTGGGCAAGAACCCGCTGGCCCTGCGCGTGGCGCACAACGGCACGCAGGTGGAAGCCATGGTGCTCTCGCCCCTGGGCGCGCGGCTGATGAAGCTGATGCCCTACAAGGCGCCGCCGGACCTCAGCAAGTACCTCATGTCGCCCATGCCAGGCCTGCTGGTCGAAGTGTCTGTGCAGCCGGGGCAGCATGTGCAGGCCGGCGAGAAGCTGGCGGTGATCGAGGCCATGAAGATGGAGAACGTGCTGTTCGCCGCGCATGACGGCGTGGTGAGCAAGATCTCGGCGGGCAAGGGCGAGTCGCTGGCGGTGGACCAGGTGATCCTGGAGTTCGCGTGATGAGCGCGCCCATCCGCCCCTTCCAGGTGCTGGGCATCCAGCAGATCGCCATCGGCGGCCTGGACAAGCTGCACCTGCGCCGCCTCTGGGTCGACATGCTGGGCCTGGAGATCACCGGCACCTTCAGGAGCGAACGCGAGAACGTCGACGAGGACATCTGCGCCATCGGCCAGGGCCCCTTCAAGGTGGAGGTAGACCTGATGCAGCCGCTGGACGCGGACAAGAAGCCGGCGGTGCATGCCACGCCGCTCAACCACATCGGCCTTTGGATCGACGACCTGCCGGCGGCCGTGCAATGGCTCACCGACCAGGGCGTGCGCTTCGCGCCCGGCGGCATCCGCAAGGGTGCGGCGGGCTTCGACATCTGCTTCCTGCATCCCAAGGCCAGCGAGGAATTTCCGATCGCGGGCGAGGGCGTGCTGATCGAGCTGGTGCAGGCGCCGCCCGAGGTGACGGCCGCCTTCAGGGCGCTGGCGCTCAGGTCCTGAGCGCCTTGCGGCCGCCGGCCTTCGCCTGCGGCTTGCGCGGCGGGAGCATGGGCTGGTGCTCGCGCGCCACGTTCAGGATGATGGACGTGGCGGTCTCGGTGAGCAGGCAGAACTTGCTGACCACCGTGTCGAGGTGCGCCACGTCCTGCACCGCGATCTCCAGCACCCAGCTGTCCTCGCCGGTCACGTTGTAGGCATTGACGCACTCGGGCGTCTGCTGCACCAGCTTCACCACGCGGTCGTAGTCCGCGCGGCCCACGCGGATCAGGGCGCGGATGCCGTAGCCCAGCTTCGCGAGGTCCACGCTGGCGTGGTAGCCGCTGACGATGCCGGCGGCCTCCAGCTTGCGCACGCGCTCGGTCACTGCGGGCTGGCTCAGGTGCACGCGCCGGCCCAGCTCGGCCATGCTCAGGCGCGCGTCGGCCTGCAGTTCGGCGAGGATGCGGGTGTCGTGGGCGTCGAGTTCGGCGTTCAAGGCGATGGTCATGAAATTCCTTTGAATCAACGGCATTCTGGCCGCATTGCCGTCGATCTCACATGGCTGGAAGACGTCTGCCTTCATACCATGGCGGTCATGGACACCCTTGCCAATCGCGTCGGGCGCCGCGGCGCCGGCACCGCCTTGCCGCCCTTCGTGTTGCTGTGCCTGTTCGCCACCTGGGTGGTGTGGGGCTCGACCTACCTGGCAATCAAGTACGCGCTGCTGAGCTTCGCGCCCTTCCTCCAGATGGGCACGCGCTTCCTCGTGGCGGGCGGGCTGCTCATGGCGTGGGTGCGCTGGCGCGGCGCGCCCTGGCCGTCGCTCGTGCAGTGGCGCAACGCGATGGTGGTGGGTGGCTTGATGCTGGGCGGTGGCATGGGTGGCGTGGCGCACGCGGAACTCACCGTGGGCTCGGGCCTGGTGGTGGCCTTCATCGCGGTGGTGCCCTTGATGATCACGCTGCTCAACCTGTTCTGGGGCGTGGTGCCTGGGCGCTGGGAGTCGGCCGGCATCGCGCTCGGGTTGGCCGGGGTGCTGATGCTCACGCAGGGCGCTGGCTTCCAGGCCTCGCCCGGCGGATTGGTTGCCATCGCCGTGGCCTGCCTCAGCTGGTCGCTGGGCAGCGTGCTGAGCCAGCGCAGCCTGCCGCTGGCGCCTGGCGCCATGGGCTTTGCCAGCGAGATGATCTGCGGCGGCGTGGTGTTGATGCTGCTGTCGCTGCTCGCGGGCGAGGCCTGGGTCTGGCCGCCGGAGCCGGCGGCCGCGGCGGCGTGGCTCTACCTCGTGGTATTCGGCTCGCTCATCGCCTTCAACGCCTACATGGTGCTGCTGGCACGCGCGCCGGCCTCGCTGGCGGCCAGCTACACCTTCGTCAATCCGGTGATCGCGATGATGCTGGGCGTGTGGGTGGCCGGCGAGACGGTCTCGCGCTTCGAGTGGTACGCGGTGGCCGTCGTGCTGGCGGGCGTGCTGCTGCTGCTGTGGCAGCGGCGCGCCTGACGACGTGCTTCAGGCCCCCGGACGGCGCCAGAAGGCGAGGGTTGCGGCCAGGGCCCACATGCCGGCCGCGCAGCCGCGGTTGAGGTTGCGCAGGCTGCGCTGCGACAGCCACCGCACGGCCTGCGTGCCGGCGCCGGCGTAGGCCAGCATGATCAGCGTATCCAGCGCCACGAAGATGGCGCCGAGCACCAGGTACTGCAGGCCCTGCGGCTGGGTCGTGTCGATGAACTGCGGCAGGAAGGCGGCGAAGAACAGCACCGACTTCGGGTTGGACAGCGCCACCGTCAGGCTGCGCACGAGCGCCATGCGGCCATGCGGCGCGGTGTCGGGCGCGGCGACGACGGCCGCCACGTCCGGCGGCGGACTGCGCCACAGCTTGATGCCCAGCCAGGCCAGGTAGATGACGCCTGCCACGCGCAGCGCGTTGAAGAGCCATTCGGAGGCCGCCAGCAGCGAGCCCAGCCCCAGCGCCACGGTGGCAATGACGATCGTGCTGCCCAGCGATGCGCCCGCGATGCCCCAGCGGGCGCGCCGCATGCCGCCCGATATGCCGTTGGACAGCGCCAGCAGCATGGTCGGGCCAGGCGTGATGGCCAGCACGAAGGCGGCGGCCATGAACAGCAGCAGGGTCTCGGTCTTCATTTCTTGTCTCCGATGGCGGGCAGGCGGGCGCGCGCCTTGGCCAGCGCCGCCTCGATCACGGCGCGCTTGCGCGCCGCAGCGTCATCCTGGGCGGCAGGCGCCGGGTCGGGCTCGGCCGCGGGTTCGGCTGTCTTGGCGCCCAGGCGCGCCTTGTGCACGGCATGGCGGGCGCGTGCGGTACCGGCCTGTTCGGCGGACCAGGCCAGCCAGCCACTGCGCCCCGGCGTGGCCACTTCCAGCGAGATGCAGTCGACCGGGCACACCGGAATGCACAGCTCGCATCCGGTGCAATGCGGCTCGATCACGGTGTGCATGCGCTTGTTGATGCCGACGATGGCGTCGGTCGGGCACGCGTCAAGGCAGAGGGTGCAGCCGATGCACCACTGCTCGTCGATCACCGCGAGGGCGCGCGGGCCCTCGGTGCCGAATTCGGCGCCCAGCGGACGGACGGGCCGGCCGGTGATGCGCGCCAGGCGCTCGATGCCTTCGGCGCCGCCGGGTGGGCACTGGTGGATGTCGGCCTCGCCGCTGGCGATCGCCCGCGCATAGCCGGCGCAATCGGGATAGCCGCAGCGCGTGCACTGCGTCTGCGGCAGTGCGTCGTCGATGCGTGCGGCCAGCGAGTCCATGGCGCGGTCAGCGCGCCGAGGGCGCCGCCTTCTTGCGCGGGGCCGCCGCGGCCGCGCTCTTGCGTGCCGGCCGCGCGGCCGATTTCCCGGCTGCGTCCGTGCGTGCGCGCGGCTGGGTTGCGGCGCGAATGTTGTCCTCGGAACTCACCGAGGCGCTCGCGGTGCTGCGGTGCTTCTGCGGCTGGTCGTGCGCGGTGATGAAGGCCTTCACTTCGGGGTAGACCAGCTCGCGCCAGCGGCGGCCGCTGAAGATGCCGTAGTGGCCGGCGCCCTTGACTTCGTAGTGCTTGCGGTTGCCCGCGGCGATGCCGGTGCACAGCTCGTGCGCGGCCTCGGTCTGGCCCGAGCCCGAGATGTCGTCCAGTTCCCCCTCGATGGTGAGCAGGCCGGCGCGCCGGATGTCTTGCGGGCGCACTCGCTCCACATTGCCGTCGACGCCCTTCACGTCCCAGGTGCCATTGACCAGTTCGAAGTCCTGGAACACGGTTCGGATGGTGTCGAGGTAGTAGTCCGCGTCCATGTCGAGCACGGCGTTGTACTCGTCGTAGAACTTGCGGTGCGCCTCGGCGCTGGCGTCGTCGCCCTTGATCAGGTCCTTGAAGTAGTCGTAGTGGCTCTTGGCGTGGCGGTCGGGGTTCATGGCCACGAAGCCCGTGTGCTGCAGGAAGCCCGGGTACACGCGCCGGCCTTCGCCCGGGAAGCCGTGCGGCACCCGGTAGATCACGTTGTTCTCGAACCACTCGAAGCTCTTGTTCATCGCCAGGTTGTTCACCGCCGTGGGCGACTTGCGGGCATCGATGGGGCCGCCCATCATCGTCATGGACAGCGGCACCTGCTCGCCGCGGCTGGCCATGAGCGACACCGCGGCCAGCACCGGCACGGTGGGCTGGCACACGCTCATGACGTGGCAGTGGCCGTATTCGTCCTGCAGGCGGCGGATGAACTCCTGCACGTAGTTGATGTAGTCGTCCAGGCGGAACTCGCCTTCGGACAGCGGCACCGTGCGCGCGTTCTTCCAGTCGGTGATGTAGACCTTGTGGTCCTGCAGCATGGTGCGCACCGTGTCGCGCAGCAGCGTGGCGTAGTGGCCCGACAGCGGCGCCACGATCAGCACCACCGGCTGCGACTTCAGGATCGCCAGCGTGTCGGTGTCATCGGTGAAGCGCTTGAAGCGGCGCAGCTCGCAGAAGGGCTTCTCGTACTCGACGATTTCCTGGATGACGACGTCGTCGCCGGCCACCTTGACCGTCTTGATGTCGAATTCGGGCTTCTCGTAGTCCTTGCCGAGACGGTAGAGCAGGTCATAGCCGGCGGACAGGCGGTGCGCCATGGGCAGCTGGCTGAAGCCGGTGCCCGCACTGAAGAGCTTGGAGGCGGCTTGGGCGAAGTCTGCAAAAGGCTCCATGAGGGAGCGTTGGGCTTCGTAGAGTTGGTAGAGCATCGGGGGACCTTGGGTACTTCGCTGCAGTGCAATATATCAATGGACTGATACCGGTTGCAGGCAAGAGTTTCCCTATGTGACACCCACCAACTGTCTCAACTTTGTTGCGCCGCCGCACGGGTCTTTGCGGCATTGAGACTTTCGGTTGAATGGGCACGCCGCCGCGTGCCCATTCGTTCACGAAATCAGAGAACTTTTGCGATGCTCTGGCAGACGTAGTCGATGTTCTTGCTGTTCAGCGCAGCGACGCACATGCGACCCGTGTCGGTGCCATAAACGCCGAATTCGTTGCGCAGACGCACCATCTGGTCCTTGGTGAGGCCCGAGTAGCTGAACATGCCGATCTGTTCGGTGATGAAGCCCATGTCGCGCTGCACGCCGGCGGCCTTCAGGCCGTCGACCAGCTTCTGGCGCATGGCCTTGATGCGAACGCGCATTTCACCCAGTTCTTTTTCCCACAGCGCGCGGCGCGCCGTGTCGTTCAGCACCGCGGCCACCACGGCGCCGCCGTGGATCGGCGGGTTGCTGTAGTTGGTGCGGATGGCGATCTTCAGTTGCGACAGCACGCGCGAGGCTTCTTCCTTGCTTTCGCACAGCACCGACAGGGCGCCCACGCGCTCGCCGTAGAGGCTGAAGCTCTTGGAGAAGGAGGTCGACACGAAGAAGCTCAGGCCGGCGGCCACGAACTTGCCGATCACGGCGCCGTCCTCGGCGATGCCGTAGCCGAAGCCCTGGTAGGCCATGTCCAGGAAGGGCACGAGGTGCTTGGCGCGCACCACGCCGATGACCTGGTCCCATTGGGCGGGAGTGATGTCGTAGCCGGTCGGGTTGTGGCAGCAGGCGTGCAGCACCACGATGGTGCCGGCCGGGGCGGCGCCCAGGGCTTCGAGCATGCCGTCGAAGTTCACGCCCAGCTTCTCGGGGTCGTAGTAGGGGTAGGTCTCGACCGGGAAGCCGGCGTTGGTGAACAGGGCGCGGTGGTTTTCCCAGCTCGGGTCGCTGATCAGCACCTTGGCGTCGGGGTTGATCTTCTTGAGGAAGTCGGCGCCGACCTTCAGGCCGCCGGTGCCGCCGATGGCCTGGATGGTGGCGACGCGGCCGGTGGCGACCGGCTCGCTGTCGGCGCCGAACACCAGGCTCTTCACCGCGTTGTCGTAGGCCACGATGCCGTCGATGGGCAGGTAGCCGCGGGCCGTGGGCGTCTTCAGCATGTCCGCCTCGGCGGCCTTCACGCACTCCAGCAGCGGCAGCTTGCCGTTGTCGTCGTAGTACACGCCCACGCCCAGGTTGACCTTGTTCGGATTGGTATCGGCAGCGTATTGCTCGTTGAGGCCAAGAATCGGGTCGCGCGGCGCCATTTCGACGGCGTTGAACATGGACATGGTGAAAAAGTCGGTTTGGATGGGAGGGCACCCGGGCGGGGCCGGGCTTTCTTGCAACTGGCGGTTTAACCTATCCAGTTCCCTTGAATTTTAACGTTTGCGACCCACGTCATGCGGGAACACCCTATGTCTGAACTCCCGGAAGTCCTTCCCGCCTCGCCCGCCACCGGTTCGGTGGGCCCTGCCAAGCAGGGCGAGTTCGTGCGCTTTCCCGGCTCGCCGTTCGAGCTGTTCCAGCCCTATCCGCCAGCCGGGGACCAGCCTGCGGCCATCGAATCGCTGGTGGAGGGGGTGAGCGACGGCGAGGTGTTCCAGACGCTGCTGGGCGTGACCGGCTCGGGCAAGACCTACACCATGGCCAACGTGATCGCCCGCCTGGGCCGCCCGGCCATCGTGTTCGCGCCCAACAAGACGCTGGCGGCGCAGCTGTACAGCGAGTTCCGCGAGTTCTTCCCCAAGAACGCGGTCGAGTACTTCGTCAGCTACTACGACTACTACCAGCCCGAGGCCTACGTCCCGCAGCGCGACCTGTTCATCGAGAAGGACAGCTCGATCAACGAGCACATCGAGCAGATGCGCCTGTCGGCCACCAAGAGCGTGCTGGAGCGGCGCGACACCATCATCGTGGCCACGGTGAGCGCCATCTACGGCATCGGCACGCCCGAGGACTACACGCAGATGCGCTTCATCCTGCGCACCGGCGACAAGATCGGCCAGCGCGACGTGATCGGCCGGCTGATCCGCATGCAGTACACGCGCAACGAGCAGGACTTCTCGCGCGGCACCTTCCGCGTGCGCGGCGACACCATCGACGTGTTCCCGGCCGAGCACAGCGAACTGGCCATCCGCATCGAGCTGTTCGACGACGAGGTGGAGTCGCTGCAGCTCTTCGATCCGCTCACCGGGCGCATCCGCCAGAAGATCCCGCGCTTCACGATCTACCCGTCCAGCCACTACGTGACGCCGCGCGACAAGGTGGTCAACGCGGTGGAGACCATCAAGATCGAACTGGACGGCCGCCTCAAGGAACTGCTGGCCGACAACAAGCTGGTGGAAGCGCAGCGGCTGGAGCAGCGTACCCGCTTCGACCTGGAGATGCTGGCCGAGATCGGGCATTGCAAAGGCATCGAGAACTACACGCGCCACCTGTCGGGCGCCGCGCCCGGCGATCCGCCGGCCACGCTGACCGACTACATGCCCAAGGACGCGCTGATGTTCCTGGACGAGAGCCACCAGATGATCGGCCAGCTCAGCGCCATGTACAACGGCGACCGGGCGCGCAAGACCACGCTGGTGGAATACGGATTCCGGCTGCCTTCGGCGATGGACAACCGGCCGCTGAAGTTCGAGGAATTCGAGCGCCGCATGCGCCAGTGCATCTTCGTCTCGGCCACGCCGGCCGACTACGAGAAGCAGCACGCCGGCCAGGTGGTGGAGCAACTGGTGCGTCCCACCGGGCTGATCGACCCGGAGGTGGAAGTGCGCCCCGCCACCCACCAGGTGGACGACGTGCTGCAGGAAATCCGCATTCGCGTCGAGAAGAACGAGCGGGTGCTCATCACCACGCTGACCAAACGCATGGCCGAGCAATTGACCGACTACCTCACCGACAACGGCGTGAAGGTGCGCTACCTGCACAGCGACGTCGACACCGTGGAGCGGGTGGAGATCCTGCGCGATCTGCGCCTGGGCGCCTTCGACGTGCTGGTGGGCATCAACCTGCTGCGCGAGGGCCTGGACATCCCGGAGGTGTCGCTGGTGGCCATCCTTGATGCCGACAAGGAAGGCTTCCTGCGGGCAGAGCGTTCCCTGATCCAGACCATCGGCCGGGCGGCACGCAATCTGAACGGCAAGGCGATCCTGTACGCCGACAAGATGACCGATTCGATGAAGCGCTCCATCGACGAGACCGAGCGCCGCCGTGCCCGGCAGATCGCCCACAACGAGGCCCACGGGATCACCCCGCGCAGCATCGTCAAGCAGGTGCGCGACCTGATCGACGGCGTCTACAGCGAGAAGAGCGGCAAGGAAGCCGAGAAGCTCGAGTTGCAGCGCGCCAAGGTCGAGGACATGAGCGAGAAGGACATCTCGCGCGAGATCAAGCGTCTGGAGAAGCTCATGATGGAGCACGCGCGCAACCTCGAATTCGAGAAGGCGGCACGGGTCCGCGACCAGTTGGCACTGCTGCGCGAGCAGGCCTTCGGCGGCGCGGGCGGCGACAACATCGCCGTGCTTACGCCCGGGAAGTAAGGCCGATTGGCTGCGCCAATCGGGTCCATAGGCGGTTCCATTGGTGTTTACCCGAGAGCCTCTGGGGTTTCTGTTATACTTGAGTCAATTACTCAACAACAAAGAACTTCGCGATGAAGGGCCGGCTCCAACCCACTGGGTCTCCAGTGCGGCCGCGAGTCGGTTAGGGCGGAGACGAGCCACCGGAGTCACAAACGCCGGTGTGGTTTCAACGGTAAGCACATAAGGAGCTTGCGATGCGTCTCACTACCAAGGGCCGTTTTGCGGTCACAGCCATGATCGATCTGGCCCTGCGCCAGAACAGCGGTCCTGTCACGCTGGCTGCCATCAGCCAGCGCCAGCAGATTTCCCTTTCCTACCTCGAGCAGCTGTTCGGCAAGCTCCGTCGCCATGAGCTGGTGGAGTCCACGCGTGGCCCCGGCGGCGGCTACTCGCTGGGCCGCAAGGCGGCGGAAATCACCGTGGCCGACATCATCGTCTCGGTCGACGAGCCGATCGACGCGACCCAGTGCGGTGGCAAGGAAAACTGCCTGGGCGAAGCCGGCCGCTGCATGACGCACGAGCTGTGGGCCTCGCTGAACCAGCGCATGGTCGAGTTCCTCGACTCCGTGACCCTGCAGAAGCTCGTCGACGACCAGCTCGCCAAGGGCGTGACCATCGAGAACAAGCCGGCCGTCAAGCGCGCGATCTCGGCGCAGCCCGTGGTCAAGCCGATCCGCGTGAACGCGCCGAACTCGGTCTTCGCCCTGGGCAACGTCTTCGCGAAGTCCTGACCTGCCAGGCGGCACCCCGGGGCAGGGCCCCGGGTGCCTTTTCGACCCCACGAACACACAAAGAACCGCTCGCCATGGACGTCACTCCGCATTTCCCGATCTACCTCGACTACGGCGCGACCACGCCGGTCGATCCACGCGTGGTGGACGCGATGATTCCCTGGTTGCGCGAGCATTTCGGCAACCCGGCGTCGCGTAGTCATGCCTGGGGCTGGGAAGCGGAAGAAGCCGTGGAGAAGGCGCGCGGCTATGTGGCCGAGCTGATCAACGCCGACCCGCGCGAGATCGTCTGGACCTCCGGCGCGACCGAATCCAACAACCTGGCCCTGAAGGGCGCCGCCCAGTTCTACAAGGGCAAAGGCAAGCACCTGATCACGGTGAAGACCGAGCACAAGGCCGTGCTCGACACCATGCGCGAGCTGGAGCGCCAGGGCTTCGAAGTGACCTACATGGACGTCGAGGAAGACGGCCTGCTCGACCTGGAGAAGTTCAAGGCCGCCATCCGCCCCGACACCATCCTGGCGAGCGTGATGTTCGTCAACAACGAGATCGGTGTGGTGCAGGACATGGTTGCCCTGGGCAATGCCTGCCGCGAGAAGGGCGTGATCTTCCACGTCGATGCGGCGCAGGCCACCGGCAAGCTCGAGATCGACATCACCAAGCTGCCCATCGACCTGATGAGCCTGGCCTCGCACAAGACCTACGGCCCCAAGGGTATCGGCGCCCTGTACGTACGCCGCAAGCCGCGCGTGCGCCTGGAGGCCCAGATGCACGGCGGCGGCCATGAGCGCGGCATGCGCTCGGGCACGCTGCCCACGCACCAGATCGTGGGCATGGGCGAGGCCTTCCGCCTGGCCAAGCTGGAAATGAAGGAAGACATCGCCAAGGCCCGCAAGCTGCAGCAGCGCCTGCTGGACGGCCTGAAGGATGTCGAGCAGGTGTTCATCAACGGCGACCTCGAGCACCGGGTGCCGCACAACCTGAACATGAGCTTCAACTACGTGGAAGGCGAGTCGCTGATCATGGGCATCAAGGGCCTGGCTGTCTCCAGCGGCTCGGCCTGCACCTCGGCCAGCCTCGAGCCCAGCTACGTGCTGCGCGCCCTGGGCCGCAGCGACGAGTTGGCCCACAGCAGCCTTCGCATGACCATCGGCCGCTTCACGACCGAAGAAGAGATCGACTACGCCATCTCGACCATCAAGCACAACGTGGCCAAGCTGCGCGAGCTGAGCCCGCTGTGGGAGATGTTCCAGGACGGCGTGGACCTGAACACGATCCAGTGGTCGGCGCATTGAGACAACACAACACATATAGCTAAGAGGTACCCCATGGCTTACTCCTCCAAGGTCATCGACCACTACGAGAACCCGCGCAACGTCGGCTCCTTCGACAAGGGCGACGACACGGTGGGCACCGGCATGGTCGGCGCTCCCGCCTGCGGCGACGTGATGAAGCTGCAGATCAAGGTCAACCCCGACACCGGCGTGATCGAAGACGCGCGCTTCAAGACCTACGGCTGCGGCTCGGCAATCGCCTCGTCCTCGCTGGTGACCGAATGGGTCAAGGGCAAGACGCTCGACGAAGCGGCTTCGCTGAAGAATGCGCAGATCGCCGAGGAGCTGGCGCTGCCGCCGGTGAAGATCCACTGCTCCATCCTGGCGGAAGATGCCATCAAGGCGGCCGTCAACGACTACAAGCAGAAGCACGGCGCCACCGCGGCTGCCGAAGCCGCCCACTGAAGATGGCCGTCACGCTCACGGAGGCCGCGGCGCGCCACGTCAACAAGTACCTTGTCAAGCGAGGCAAGGGCCTGGGCGTGCGCCTGGGCGTCAAGACGACGGGCTGCTCGGGGCTGGCCTACAAGCTCGAGTACGTGGACGAATCCTCGCCCGAAGACGTGGTCTTCGAAGACCAGGGCGTGAAGGTGCTGGTGGACCCCAAGAGCCTGGCCTACATCGACGGCACGCAACTGGACTTCGTGCGCGAGGGCCTCAACGAAGGCTTCAGGTTCAACAACCCGAACGAGCGCGACCGCTGCGGCTGCGGCGAAAGCTTTCGCATCTAGCCCCACTGCTCATCGCACCCCGAGCCGCCACCAAGAACTGCTGGCGGCTTTTTTCCGCTCATGAAGCTCGACGCCACCGATTTCGAACTCTTCGACCTGCCGCCCACCTTCGCGCAGGACCGCGCCGTGCTGGACGCGCGCTGGAAGGAACTTCAGCGCGAGGCGCACCCCGACCGCTTCGCCGCCCAGGGCGCGACAGCGCAGCGCGTGGCCATGCAGTGGTCTGTGCGCATCAACGAGGCCTATCAGCGCCTGAAGGACCCCATCAAGCGTGCCAGCTACCTGTGCACGCTGAACGGCGTGCCCATCGACGCCGAGCACAACACCGCCATGCCGGCGGACTTCCTGATGCAGCAGATGGAGTGGCGCGAGTCGCTGGACGATGCGCACGACCTGAAGTCGCTCGAAGCCCTGCATGACGAGGTCGACGCGGCGCGCCGCCGCGCCCTGTCCTCGCTCGACTGGCTGATCGACGAGAAGGGCGCGTACGTCGAGGCCGCCGCGCAGGTCAGAGCCCTCATGTTCATTGAGCGCTTTGCCAAGGACGTCGAGACCCGGCTGGATCGGCTGGGACAATAGAGCCCGAGATTCTTATGGCACTTCTACAGATTTCAGAACCGGGCCAGGCGCCCGATCCGCACCAGCGGCGCATCGCCGTCGGCATCGACCTGGGTACCACGCACTCGCTGGTGGCCTCGGTGCGCAATGGCGTGGCCGAATGCCTGCCTGACGATCAGGGCCGCGTGCTGCTGCCTTCGGCAGTGCGCTACCTCGAGAACGAGCGCCGCCAGATCGGCTTCGATGCGCTCGCCGCACGCGCCGAGGATCCGTCCAACACCATCACCTCGGTCAAGCGCCTCATGGGCCGCGGCCTGGCCGACATCGGCCGGCGCGATTCCCTGCCTTACCAACTGGCGGGCGAGGGCGGCATGGTGCAGGTGCAGACCCGAGCCGGTGCCAAGTCGCCGGTGGAGATCAGCGCGGAGATCCTGGCCACCCTGCGCTTCCGTGCCGAGGACACCTTCGACGACGACCTGTATGGCGCCGTCATCACCGTGCCCGCCTACTTCGACGAAGGCCAGCGCCAGGCCACCAAGGATGCGGCCCAACTGGCCGGCATCAACGTGCTGCGCCTCATCAGCGAGCCCACTGCTGCGGCCATCGCCTACGGCCTGGACAACGCGGCCGAGGGCGTCTATGCGGTCTACGATCTGGGCGGCGGCACCTTCGACATCTCGATCCTGCGCCTGACGCAGGGCGTGTTCGAGGTGATCGCCACCGGCGGCGACTCGGCCCTGGGCGGCGACGACTACGACCATGCGCTGGCCGATCTGGCGCAGGCCCAGGCAGGCATCGCACTGCAGAGCGACGGCGACAAGGCGGCTTGGCTGGTCGCGGCGCGCGCCGCCAAGGAGGCGCTGACGGATGTCGAATCCACCGCGTTCACCGCACAGGTCAACGGCCACAGCGTGTCGGTGGAAATCGCACGCGCGCAATTCGAGCACGCCACCGCGAGCCTGACCGACCGCACCCTGGCCGCCGTGCGCAAGGCCTTGCGCGATGCGCGCCTCAAGCCCGACGAACTCCAGGGCGTGGTGCTGGTGGGCGGCGCGACGCGCATGCCGCAGATCCGCCGCGCGGTGGCCGAGTACTTCGGCCGCGCGCCCTTCGTCGACCTGAACCCTGACGAAGTGGTGGCGCTTGGCGCCGCCGTGCAGGCCAACCAGCTCGCCGGCAACAGTGGCAGCGGCGACTTGCTGCTGCTGGACGTGATCCCGCTGTCGCTGGGCATCGAGACCATGGGCGGCCTGGTGGAGCGCATCGTGCCGCGCAACCAGACCATCCCGACCGCGATGGCCCAGGACTTCACCACCTACCAGGACGGCCAGACCGCGCTGGCGCTGCATGTGGTGCAGGGCGAGCGCGACCTGGTGCAGGACTGCCGCAGCCTCGCGCGCTTCGAGCTGCGCGGCATCCCGCCGATGGCCGCCGGTGCGGCGCGCATCCGCGTGACCTTCACCGTCGACGCCGACGGCCTGCTGAGCGTGAGTGCCAAGGAGCAGGCGAGCGGCGTGGAGGCCAGCGTCAAGGTCAAGCCGTCCTACGGCCTCTCGGACGACCAGATCGCCACCATGCTGCAGGACAGCTTCGCCACCGCCCAGCAGGACATGCAGGCCCGCGCGCTGGTCGAGGCCCGCGTGGACGCGGACCGCATGCTGCTGGCGACGCAAAGCGCACTGGATGCCGATGGCGCGCTGCTCGATGCCGCCGAGCGCGAGCACATCGACGCGCTCATGGAAGCCCTGCGCCTGGCCAAGAACGTGGGCGACGCTTCCACCGTGGAAGCCGCCACCAAGTCGCTGGCCGACGGCACCGAAGCCTTCGCCGCGCGCCGCATGAACCAGGGCATTGCGCGCGCGCTCGCGGGCCGCACGCTCGAATCCCTCTGATCCGCCAATCAATGCCCACCATCAAGATCCTTCCGCACGCCGAGTACTGCCCGCAGGGCGCCGAGATCAGCGCGCCCGCCGGCACCTCGATCTGCGAGGCGCTGCTCGACAACGACATCCACATCGAGCATGCCTGCGAGATGAGCTGCGCCTGTACCACCTGCCACGTGATCGTGCGCCAGGGCTTTGGGTCGCTCAACGAGTCGGACGAAAGCGAAGACGACCTGCTGGACCGCGCCTGGGGCCTGGAGCCTCAGTCGCGCCTGAGCTGTCAGGCTATCCTTGCGCAAGAAAACGTGACCATCGAGATCCCCAAGTACTCGATCAATCACGCCAAGGAAAACCACTGACACCGCAGCATCCCGCATGACCCGGCAAATCGTTCTCGACACCGAAACCACCGGCCTCTCCGCCGAAGACGGCGACCGCATCATCGAGCTGGGCTGCGTCGAGCTTTTCAACCGCAAGCTCACCGGCAACGACCTGCACATCTACTTCAACCCCGAGCGCGAAAGCCACGAGGATGCGTTGAAGGTGCACGGCCTGACCACCGAGTTCCTGCGCGACAAGCCCAAGTTCGAGGTCATGGCGCCGGAGATCGTCGAGTACCTGCGCGGCGCCGAGATCATCATCCACAACGCGGCCTTCGACGTCGGCTTCCTCAACAAGGAGTTCGAGCGCGTCGGCCTGCCGCCCATCCACAGCTGCGCCAGCGAGGTCACCGACACCCTGGCCATGGCCAAGGCGCTGTTCCCTGGCAAGCGCAATTCGCTCGATGCGCTGTGCGACCGATTCGGTGTCGACCGCTCCAACCGGACCTTCCACGGCGCCAAGCTGGACGCGCAGTTGCTGGCCGACGTCTACATCAACCTCACCCGCGGCCAGGATGCGCTGCTGATCGACGTGGGCGGCGACGAGCCGGAGCAGGGGCAGGTGGCGGTCGTGGACCTGCGCCAGTTCCAGTTGCCGGTGCTCACCGCGTCCGCGCAGGAACTCGCGGTGCACGAAGAGGTGCTGTTGCAGCTGGACAAGGCCAGCAACGGAAAAACCGTGTTTCGGCATTTCAGTGCCGAAAATGTTGCTATAATCTGAGGCTTCGCAGCAAACGACGCACGTCGAATGCAGGCAGCGAAGGGCGGTTAGCTCAGGGGTAGAGCACAGCATTCACACTGCTGGGGTCGGAGGTTCGAAACCTCCACCGCCCACCAAGATTCTCCAAGCTAGAAGGCGACCTGGATTTCCAGGCCGCCTTTTTTGTTTTCCGGGCCCCTCCTTTGCCATGTGTGGCGCAGCGGCGCAAACTCGCGCGAAGGAGCACAGTGCATGGCCATGCAATCCGAACTTCACACGCCCCACAAACCCGGGCCCGCGGATCCGGGCGAGATGCCCGTCGAGCCGGATGAAGGGCCGGTACCGCCGCCCGGCGAGCCGGACGACCCGGCGGCGCCCATCGCCCCGCCGCATTGATGCGTCAAAGTGCCTGCGGCGCCGCTAAGCTCGGCGCATGCAGCAGCAAAGAGAACAGATCGATTGCGCCGTGATCGGCGCCGGCGTGGTCGGGCTGGCAGTGGCCCGCGCGCTGGCCCTGGCCGGCCGCGAAGTGATGGTGCTGGAGGGCGAGGGCAGCATCGGCACCGGCACCAGTTCGCGCAACAGCGAGGTCATCCATGCCGGCATCTACTACCCGCAGGGCTCGCTGAAGGCGCGGCTTTGCGTGACTGGCAAGGAAGCGCTCTACACATACGCCGCCGAGCGCGGCATCCCGCATCGGCGCTGCGGCAAGCTCATCGTGGCGACCTCGCCCGAACAGGTGGGCGAGCTCGAAGGCATCGTTGCCAAGGCCCGGGCGAACGGTGTGGACGACCTCGTCATCCTCAGCCGCGAGCAGGCCCGGGCGATGGAGCCGCAGCTGCAATGCGTCGCGGCCGTGCATTCGCCCAGCACCGGCATCGTCGACAGTCACGCGCTGATGCTCAGCCTGCAGGGCGACCTGGAGAACGCCGCCGGCATGGTTGCGCTGAAATCGCCGGTGGCGCGTGCCGAATGCGCGAGCGGTGCGATCGACCTGTTCATGGAGGATGGAACGGTGCTCCGCTGCGCGAGCGTCGTGAACGCAGCCGGCCTGGATGCACCGCTGCTGGCGCGCCGCTTCGCCGGCCTGGACGACCGGGTGTTGCCGCAGGCGCATTTCGCCAAGGGCAACTACTTCACCCTCGCCGGGCGCGCGCCCTTCAGCCGCCTCGTCTATCCGGTGCCCGAGCCCGGCGGGCTGGGCGTGCACCTGACGCTGGACCTCGGCGGCCAGGCCAAGTTCGGTCCGGACGTGCAGTGGGTAGCGTCGCCCGCCGATCTCGTGGTGGACCCGGCCCGGGGCGACGCCTTCTATGCCGAGGTTCGCAAGTATTGGCCGGCGCTGCCCGACGGGGCGCTGATGCCGGGCTACGCGGGAATGCGTCCCAAGATCTCCGGGCCGGGCGAGCCGGCGGCGGATTTCATGATCCACGGCCCTGCCGACCACGGCGTGCCGGGCCTGGTCAACCTGTTCGGCATCGAGTCGCCGGGGCTCACCAGCAGCCTGGCGATCGGCGCGCGGGTGGCGCAAATGCTGGCGCAGCGGTGAGCAGCCTGTAACATGCGGACATGCGCCATTTGTGGTGTGTGTCGCCGCCGGCGTGTGGCCGGCGAAGTCTTTTTCCAGGAGGATCGTCACTAATGTCAACTTCAACCGCCAACCTCGAAGCCGCCGCCAACCAGGTGGTCGAAGACCTCGCGAGCGACGTGCGCGGCGTGCTCTCGAGCAAGGAGCTCGACTCGGTCCCGCATATCAAGGCCTTGCGCCAGCGCGTCGATGCCAAGCTGGCGATTGCCCGCGAACTGGCTTCTGAAAAGGCGAAGCTCGCGGCCAAGAAGGCGCGCGAAGCTGCCGGCCAGGCCAATGCCTACGCCCATGACGAACCCTGGCAGATCGCCGGCGCGGCCCTGGCCGTCGGCATTCTGGTGGGGTTGGCGATTGGCCGTCGCAACTGAGTGCATGCAGCCGGCCGAACCGACTGGCTGCCGCTTCGGCGGGGCGTTTGAATGACGGGCCCGCTGACCCAGCGCCTTCTCGCGCTGACCGGCCTGGACGCCAAGCTGCGCAACGTGCGCGTGGCGGCAGGCGAGGGCGCCCTCGCTGCCGAGGACCGCGCGCAGCTCCTGCGCCTGGCCTGGGAGGAAGAGAAGGAACGCCTGCATCTCATCACCCTGCTGGTGGTGGCCGTGATGGGCCTCACCACGGTGGCCGTTGCGCTGCTTTCGGTCGCGGTGGTGGTGCACTTCTGGGACACGCCGCACCGCACGGCCGCCGCCTGGACCGTCGCCATCGTCTGGGCGGTGGTCTGGCTGGGCATGGTGGTGTGGCTGGTCCAGGCCATGCGCAGCAAGTCCGAGGGTGTCGACCTGGTGCGTCGCGAGTTCGCGCGCGACTGGCACTGGGTGCAGGCGCAGATCGGCTCGCGTCCGCGCGACCCGGCCCTGCGCGAGCCGCGTCCGGCCAACCGCGACGAGTTGCTCGCACGAATGGAACGCCAGCGCGAGCGCATCGTGCGGCTGCAGAACCCGCTGCCGGGCTCGGGTGCGTCCATGCCCCAGGAGGCACCCCTGAGCCAGATGGTGAGCCAGACCGTGCGCGAGCACCCCGTGGCAACCGCAGCCGTCGCGCTGGGCGTGGTGGCGGCCGTCGGCCCCAGGCGCCTGCTGCGGATGGCGACCTGGGTGCTGCCGATCGTCTGGCGGCTGCGCCGCTAGGGCAAACCGGGCCTCAGCGGGGCGTGCGCGCTGCCAGCGCTTGCGCCACGTCGCGCACGAGTGCAGGCCCTTTGTAGATGAGCCCCGTGTAGATCTGCACCACGTCCGCGCCGGCCTCGATCTTGGCGCGGGCGTCCTCGGCACCGAGCACGCCGCCCACGCCGATGATCGGATAGTCCGTGCCCAGTGCCGCGCGCAGCTGGGCAATCACGCGGTTGCTGGCCTGCAGCACCGGCCCGCCCGACAGGCCCCCCGTCTCCTGCGCATGCGCCAGCCCGGCCACCGCGTCGCGGGCCAGCGTGGTGTTGGTCGCGATCACGCCGTCGATCCCGTGGCGCTTCAGGGTGGCGGCGATCAGCTGCACCTGGGTCTGGTCCAGGTCGGGCGCGATCTTGACGAACACCGGGACGCGCCTGCCGTGCTCCGACGCCAGCTCCTCGCGCCGCAGGGCGATGGCGGCCAGCAGCGCGTCCAGTGCCTCGTCGCTCTGCAGGCTGCGCAGGTTGGCCGTGTTCGGGCTGGAGATGTTCACCGTGACGTAGTCGGCGTGCGGGTACACGCCTGCCAGGCCGATGAGGTAGTCGTCCACCGCATTCTCGATTGGCGTCGCGGCGTTCTTGCCGATGTTCAGGCCCAGCAGGGTGGGCCGCGCCTGGCCGGGGCGGCGGAAGCGCGCGCGCTGCACGTTGCGCAGGAAGGCGTCCAGACCCTCGTTGTTGAAGCCCAGCCGGTTGATCAGCGCGTTGCGCTCCGGGATGCGGAAGATGCGCGGCTTGGGGTTGCCCGGCTGGGCCTTGGGCGTGACCGTGCCTACCTCGACGAAGCCGAAGCCCATCGCCGCGAAGGCGTCGATACAGCGGGCGTTCTTGTCCAGCCCGGCGGCCAGGCCCACGCGATTGGGAAACTCCAGGCCCGCCAGGCAGACCGGGTCGTTCACACGGGTCTGGGCGTAGAAGCAGGCCAGGGGTGTGTTCTGGGTGCGCGCCAGGGCCTCCAGCGTGATCTCATGGGCCTGTTCGGCGTCCATGCCGAAGAGGAAAGGACGCGCCAGGCCGTAGGGAACGAGTGACATCGGATAATTCTCTTGTTATTTCGAAGCAGCCAAGGATTTTCCCCGATGAACAGCACCCCCCCCACCCAGGACGAACTCAAGACGCAAGTCGGCCGCGCCGCGCTGGCCTACGTGGAGCCGGGCAGCATCGTCGGCGTGGGCACCGGCTCGACGGTGAACAAGTTCATCGACGCGCTGGCGGAGATGAAGGGCCAGATCAAGGGCGCTGTCTCCAGCTCGGTCGCATCGACCGAGCGGCTGAGGGCCCTGGGCATTCCCGTCTTCGACAGCAACGAGGTCGAGGAGCTGGCCGTCTACATCGACGGCGCCGACGAGATCGACGGCCGCGGCAACATGATCAAGGGCGGCGGCGCGGCGCTCACCCGCGAGAAGATCGTGGCCGCCCAGTCGCTGCAGTTCATCTGCATCGCCGATGCCTCCAAGCGCGTGGATGTGCTGGGGGCCTTTCCCTTGCCGGTGGAAGTGATCCCGATGGCGGCGCAGCGCATCATGCGCCAGTTCGCCAAGCTGGGCGGCATCGCGCAGGTTCGCGAGAAGGACGGCGTGGCCCTGGTCACCGACAACGGCCAGCACATCGTCGACGTGACCGGCCTGCGCATCAAGGACCCCAAGGCCTTCGAGCTGGAGGTGAGCCAGTGGCCCGGCGTGGTCACTGTGGGCGTCTTCGCCCTCCAGCGCGCCCACGTGTGCCTGCTGGGCACCGCGTCGGGCGTCGAGACGCTGAACTTCGGTTGAGGCGCGGCTAGAAGCGGATGCCGGCCGGGTTGTCGGGCGTGGGCCCGGCGGGTGGCGGCGGCGCAACGGCGGGCGCCGGTGCCGCGGCTGGGGCCGCCGGCTGCGGCGGGGCAGTCACCTGGGCCACGAGCGGCGTGGCCGGCGCGTTGCGGTAGCTGGGCGGCAGTCGAGAGCTGGCGGGGTAGCCAGCCGCATCGAGGTAGCGGGACCATTCGCTGTCCTGGAAGCCGGCCAGTTGCTGCGAGCCGATGGCGACCAGGGGCAGCCCGTTCTGACCGGTCTGCCGCTGCAAGGCAGCGTCGTCCTGCGTCGTCTTCACGATCTTCTCGGTGAACGGCACGCCGCGGGTGGTCAGCAGCGTGCGGCCTGCATCGCAAGGCTGGCAGTCCTCGCGCGTGTAGAGGGTCACCGGATAGCGCTGCACTACCTGGCGAAGCTCGTAGGGCAGGGCCGTGTCGACGGGCATGGAGTTGACGGCGCCGCCCTCGCGCGGTGCCGCCGCTGGCGCCGAGCGTGCCGCGGGCGGCTGGTCGCTGAAAGTGACCTTGCCATTGGCGTCGACGTGGCGGTAGACCTGCTGCGCGAAGGCCGTTCCTGCCAGGCAGGCCAGCGCGATCAGGCCGAGGCGGCCGTCCAACTTCATTGCGAGCTCCGGGTTGCGTGAGAAAGGGATGGGCAAGTATGCCAAGGGCGGCGCCGCAGCGCCGCCCTCCAGAGCCCGGGCCGATGCAAAAATGCCACTCAGGCGGAAGTTGTACTCGGCGCCATGCCTTGATGGCGCAGCAACGCATCGAGCTGGGGCGCACGGCCGCGGAAGGCCTTGAAGGACTCCATGGCCGGGCGGCTGCCGCCGGCTTCCAGGATGGCGGTTCGGTAGAGCCGGCCGGTCTCCACGCTGGGCTTGCCGTCCGCGTCGGCGCTTTCCTCGAAGGCCGCGTAGGCATCGGCGCTCAGCACCTCGGCCCACTTGTAGCTGTAGTAGCCCGCCGCGTAGCCGCCCGAGAAGATGTGCGTAAAGGTGTTGGGCGTGCGGCTGAACGGCGCAGCCGGCATCACCGCGACTTCCGCGCGCACCTGGCCCAGCAGGTCCATGACCGCGCCGGCCTGGGCGGTGGTGGCGTCGTACTCGGTGTGCAGCAGCATGTCGAAGAGCGCGAACTCGATCTGCCGCACGGTCTGCAGGCCGCTCTGGTAGTTCTTGGCCGCGATCATCTTGTCGAACAGCTCGCGTGGCAGCGGCTCGCCGGTGTCCACGTGCGCGGTCATGTGGCGCAGCACGTCCCATTCCCAGCAGAAGTTCTCCATGAACTGGCTGGGCAGTTCCACCGCGTCCCACTCCACGCCGCTGATGCCCGAGACGTCGCGCTCGTTCACCTGCGTGAGCATGTGGTGCAGGCCATGGCCGAACTCGTGGAAGAGGGTGATCACGTCGTCGTGCGTGAGCAGCGGCGGCTTGCCGTCGACGCCGTCGGCGAAGTTGCACACCAGCTGCGCCACCGGTGTCTGCAGGTGGTGGTCGTCGGGTCGCAGCCAGCGGGCGCGCACGTCGTCCATCCAGGCGCCGCCGCGCTTGCCCGAGCGCGCGGCCGGGTCGAGGTAGAACTGGCCGACCAATTGCGTGCCGCGCTCGATGCGGTAGAACTCGACGCCCGGATTCCACACCGGCGCGCTGTCGCGGCGGATGGAGACCTCGAACAGCGTCTCGACGATCTTGAAGAGGCCCGCAAGGACCTTGGGCGCGGTGAAGTACTTCTTGAGCTCCTGCTCGCTGAAGGCGTAGCGCGCCTCCTTGAGCTTCTCGCCGATGTAGCTCCAGTCCCAGGGCTGCGGGTCGGCGATGCCCAGTTCCTTGGCGCCGAATGCGCGCAGATCGTCCAGGTCCTTCTGGGCGTAAGGCTTGGCCTTGGCCGCCAGGTCGCGCAGGAAGCTCAGCACCTCCTCGGGGGAATCGGCCATCTTGGGCACGACCGAGAGCTCGCCGAAGCTGCGATAGCCCAGCAGCCTTGCCTCTTCCTGGCGCAGCGCGAGGATCTCGCGGATGAGCTCGGTGTTGTCCAGTGCCGGGTCGCCGAGTTCGCTGGCGCGGGTGACGTAGGCGCGGTAGAGCGACTCGCGCAGCCGGCCGTTGCTGGCGAACTGCATCACCGGCAGATAGCTGGGCATCTTCAGCGTGAGCTTGTAGCCCTCCTTCTCTTCCGCTTGTGCGGCGGCCCGGGCGGCGGCGATCACGTCCTGCGGCAGGCCTTCCAGCTCGTCCAGGCGCGCGTAGTACGCGAAGGCGTCGGTGGCGTCCAGCGCGTTCTCGCTGAACTTCTGGCTCAGCTCGGCCTGGCGCTCCTGGATGGCGGCATAGCGCTCCTTGGCCTCGCCCTGCAGCTCGGCGCCGCCGAGCACGAAGTTGCGCACGGCGTTCTTGTGGGCCTGGCGCTGCTCGGGATTGAGCGTGGCCGGGTCGATGGCCTTGTACTTGGCGTACAGGCGCTCGTCCGAGCCGAGCTGGGTCCAGAAGGCCGTGACGCGCGGCATCGCCTCGTTGTAGGCCGCACGCAGCTCGGGCGTGTCGGCCACGGCGTTCAGGTGGCCGACGGCGCCCCAGGCGCGGCTGAAGCGCTCGGAGGCCACGTCCAGCTCCTGGGAGATGGTCGACCAGTCGGCGGGGAAGTCAGGGGCCGTCACCTTCTGCAGCGCCGCCTCGGCCTGGGCCAGCAGCGCATCGACCGCGGGCGCCACATGCTCCGGGCGGATCTGGTCGAACAGGGGGAGGTCGTCGAAGTCGAGCAGCGGATTGGAGGTCATGGTTGCTAGATAGGGCCGGGGAAGGGAATGCGCAAGGCGGAAGAAAGCAATCAGGCCGATTGCCGCTCCGCCGCCTCGAGGGTGTTGACCAGCAGCATGGCGCGCGTCATGGGGCCGACGCCGCCGGGCACCGGCGTGATCCAGCCGGCCACCTGGCGCACGCCCTCGAAGTCGACGTCGCCGCAGAGCTTGCCTTCGTCGTTGCGGTTCATGCCCACGTCGATGACGACGGCGCCGGGCTTGACCATGTCGGCCGTGAGCACATTGCGCTTGCCGACGGCGGCCACGATCACGTCGGCCTGGCGGGTCATCGCGCCCAGGTCGGCGGTGGCGCTGTGGCAGATGGTGACGGTGGCGCTCTGCGCCAGCAGCATCATGGCCATGGGCTTGCCCACGATGTTGCTGCGGCCGATGACCACCGCGTGCTTGCCGCGCAGCTGATAGCCGATGGACTCCAGCATCTTCATGCAGCCGTAGGGCGTGCACGGCCAGAAGCCCTTGGCGCCGGTCATCAGCGCGCCGGCGCTGGCGATGTGGAAGCCGTCCACGTCCTTGGCGGGCGAGATGGTCTCGATGACTTTCTGGCTGTCCATGTGCTTGGGCAGGGGCAGCTGCACCAGGATGCCGTGGACCTTCGGATCGTCGTTGAGCGCACGAACGCGAGCCAGCAGGTCGGCCTCGCTCATGTCGGCCGGATAGCGCTCCAGCGTGGCCGACAGGCCCGTCTCGGTGCTGTCGTTGACCTTGTGCTTCGTGTAGACCTGGCTGGCCGGGTCGTCGCCCACCAGGATGATGCTCAGGTGCGGCTGCACGCCGCGGGCCTTCAGGGCCTGGGTTCGGCCGGTGACCTCGGCGCGGATGGTGCGGGCAAGCGCGTTGCCGTCGATGAGTTGGGCCGTCATGTCTTGGAAGCTTCTCTGAAAGTAAAAACGCCCGCTTGCGCAGGCGTATTTTTGGAGGGGAGGGTGAAGTGGCGCTTAAGAGGCCTTGGCAGCGGCGTTCTGCCCGAGCGCGATCTTGAGCAGGTCGGCCACCGTGTTGGCGTTGAGCTTTTCCATGATGTTGGCGCGGTGCGCCTCCACCGTCTTGATGCTGATGCCCAGGTCATCGGCGATCTGCTTGTTCAGGCGACCGGCGACGATGCGCTCGAGCACCTGCGCCTCGCGGCCGGTGAGCTTGGACAGCAGCGCGTCGCGGCTGGCCGACTGCTGGTGCTGCGCGAAGGTGCCGCGGGCATGTTCGAGCATGCGCTCGACCAGGGCCACCAGTTCTTCGTCGTTGAAGGGCTTCTGGATGAAGTCCATCGCGCCCTTCTTCATCGAGTCCACGGCCATGGGCACGTCGCCATGACCGGTGATCACCACGATGGGCAGGGGTGAGCGGCGTTCGATGAGTCGGTCCTGCAGTTCCAGCCCGGTCATGCCACCCATGCGGATGTCGACGATCAGGCAGGCGACCTCGCGGGGGTCGTAGCGCGACAGGAAGGATTCGGCGGAGTCGAAGCAGCGAACGCGGTAGTCCTTGCCTTCAAGCAACCATTGCAGCGAATCTCGAACGGCTTCGTCGTCGTCGACGACATAGACCGTGCCCTTCTTGGGAATCAAACTCATGCAGGTACCTTTGCCTCGTCGCTTGCTATTGATCTTGCAGCGTCGAGTACCGGAATCCAGAACGAGAAACGGCACCCGACAACCTCCGAACCATTGTAGATGTTCTCTGCCTGCATCCTGCCCTTGTGCGACTCCACGATGGTGCGGCACAGGTTCAGGCCGATGCCCATGCCTTCGGGCTTGGTGGAGAAGAAGGCTTCGTAGAGGCGCTCCATCACTTCGGGCGCCAGGCCCATGCCGGTGTCCTGCACCGAGAACTCCACCGCCGGATGGCCGTCGATCATGCGCGGCAGCACGCGCAGTTCGACGCTGCGGCGCGCGGGCGGGCGCTTGGCCACGTCGATGGCCTCGGCGGCGTTGCGCAGGAGGTTGACCAGCACCTGTTCGATGAGGATCGGGTCCACCTGCAGCACAGGCAGCCGCGCGGCCACGTAGTGGTTCAGGCGCACGTTGCGGCGGCGCAGCTCGATGCCGGCAAGCTCGACCGCCTCGCTCACCATGGTCGAGGCCTCGGCCGGCGTGCGGTTGGGCTCGCTGCGCTTCACGAAGGTTCGGATGCGCTGGATGATCTGGCCGGCGCGCTGCGCCTGGCGCGAGGTCTTCTCCAGCGCGGACAGCAGCGCGTCCGAATCGATCTGCTGGCCCTTGATGCGCGACACCATGCCGTTGCAGTAGTTGGTGATGGCGGTGAGCGGCTGGTTCAGCTCGTGCGCCACGCTGGAGGCCATCTCGCCCATGGTGATCAGGCGGCTGGCGGCCTGCGCGCGGTCGGCCTGCGCGGCGTTCTGCTCCTCGGCGTCGCGGCGCGGCGTGATGTCGGTGGCGATCACCATCTGCGCCAGGCGCCCGTCCACCCATGTGAGGTAGCGCGAGCGCACTTCCAGCCACTTGCCCAGTTCGGGCACGAAGATCTCGTTGTTGGCCGGCTGCGCGCCGGTGAGGGAGTCCAGCGGCAGGCCGGCGAAGGCGTCGACGTCGTCCATCTCCTCGTCGTGCGCGCCGGCCGGGGGCACGCCCGCCTGCGCGACCATGCCGAGATGGCCGACGGTGTCGGAGCCGAACCACAGCCGGTAGAGCTTGTTGGCGAACAGCAGCTCCTCGCTGCCAATGGGGGCCACCGAGATGGCGGCGTCCAGTGCCTCCAGCACGGTGGTGAAGCGCTCGTACGAGGCTGACAGCTGCTCGCGGATGCGGGTCGGCTCGGTGATGTCGGTCATCGAGGTCATCCAGCCGGTCTGGTGACCGCGCGCGTCGATGAGCGGCGAGACGTACAGGCGCGCGTTGAACACGCTGCCGTTCTTGCGCTTGACGCGCACCTGGAAGCCGCCGGGCAGCGAGCGGCCGTGCAGCTCTTCCTCCAGGCGCTCGTTCATGATCTCGCGGTCGGCCTCCAGCCAGTAGGGGAAGGGTGGGGACTGGCCCACCAGTTCCTCCTCGCTCCAGCCGGTCATCGCGCAGAAGGCGGCGTTGACGTAGGTGATGCGGCCTTCCAGGTCGAGCACGCGCATGCCGGTGGGCATGGAGTTCTCCATCGCCCGGCGGAAATTGGTCTCGGCCACCAGCGCCTGCTGGGCCTGCTGGCGCCGGCGCGTATGCCGCCAGGTGCCGATCAGCATCCAGCTGGTGAGCACCGACAACGCCACCACCAGCCAGAACAGGCCGTTGCCCACCAGGCCCTGCGAGGTGCGGTAGGCCTGCGCGCGCAGCACCAGGCTGTTGCCCACCGGCGAGACCGGCACCTCGTACTCGTTCACCCGCTTGCGCCAAGGCAGCAGCCGGTGGCCGTTGCCGTCGGGCACGTTGACTGTGTTGCCGGCGATCAGGTGGCCGTTGCCGTCCAGCAGCGAGACCGCGTAGCGCGCCGCCACCTCCGGCGGGATGCCGTAGCGCAGCAGCCCGTCGATGGAGAACTCGCCCAGCACCACGCCGGCAAACAGGCCCTGGTCGAACAGCGGGATGTGCAACTGCAGCACCGGCGGCAGATCGCCGCCCTGGCTGGGCTGCGAGAACACCGGCTGGCGCAGTTCGCGCGCCAGCGCATAGTGGGTCTCGATGTCGCCCGGCCGCAGCACGTCGCCGCCCAGGTGCTGCTGCGAGGGATGCACGCTGGGGGCCGAGTAGCTGGCCTGGAAGCGCCGGCGGTCGTCGATCCAGCTGATGGCCTGCAACTCGGGGAACTGGCTCACCAGCGACTCGGAGCGGCTGACGAACTCGCTTGGGTCGATCTCGCGGTTGCCCGCGTCGCGGGCGATGCGCATGAGCTGCTCCTGCCGCTCCAGCAGGCGCAGCCGCAGGCGCTGCTGGGCGTACTCGACGTCGCGCCGCACCGACTCCTGCTCGCGCTCGACTTCCTCGGCGCGCAGGTACCAGAAGGCGGTGACGATCGCCGCCAGGAACAGCAGCACTGCCGCCATCGGCGCGACCATCGCGACTGCGTCCTGCAGCACTGGCGTCTGCCGGCGCCACCAGCGCCGCCAGACCGCCCAGGGCGAGGACGACGAGCGCGCAGCAGCGCGGACGTCGGAGGACGGCAGGGTGGGCGGGGGCATCGCTCGAGTGTAGGTGAAGGCTCAAGGGCGCTTGCACTGAGACACAAATGCTGCGCCTATGTTCTACAATTTCATATTACAAGATGAACAAGCACAATTTGAAATTGAGACTTTTTTGTGGGACACTGCCGCGCAACCTCAACCGGCACTAAATTAAGAGCCACACCCATCAAGGAGACAAAGCATGTCGGCAAATCCCGAGAAGACCTTCGGTTCGGCTGCAGCGAACGATGCGGACGCGCAGGAAACGCGCGAATGGATGGACGCCCTGTCCGCCGTGATCCAGAGCGAGGGCCGCGAACGTGCCCACTTCCTGCTCGAGCAACTCCTCGAGCACGCGCGCCAGAACAGCATCGACAAACCCTTCTCGGCCAACACGGCCTACGTCAACACCATCGAGGCCGACCAGGAAGACCGTTCCCCCGGCAACCTGGAGATCGAGGAGCGCCTGCGCTCCTACATGCGCTGGAACGCGATGGCGATGGTGGTCAAGGCCAACCGGCTGCACCCGCCCGAGGGTGGCGACCTGGGCGGCCACATCGGCTCCTTCGCCTCGCTGGCTTCCATGTTCGGCGCCGGCTTCAACCACTTCTGGCATGCCGAGAGCGAGGGCCACGGCGGCGACTGCCTCTACATCCAGGGCCACGTGTCGCCCGGCATCTATGCCCGCGCCTACCTGGAAGGCCGCCTGACCGAAGAGCAACTGCTGAACTTCCGCCAGGAAGTGGACGGCAAGGGCCTGTCGAGCTACCCGCACCCCAAGCTCATGCCCGAGTTCTGGCAGTTCCCGACGGTGTCCATGGGCCTGGGCCCGCTGATGGCCATCTACCAGGCGCGCTTCCTGAAGTACCTGCATGCCCGCGGCATCGCCGACACCGCCAACCGCAAGGTCTGGGTGTTCTGCGGCGACGGCGAGATGGACGAGGTCGAGTCGCTGGGCGCCATCGGCCTGGCTGCGCGCGAACGCCTGGACAACCTGATCTTCGTGATCAACTGCAACCTGCAGCGCCTGGACGGCCCGGTGCGCGGCAACGGCAAGATCATCCAGGAGCTCGAGGGCGAGTTCCGCGGTGCCGGCTGGAACGTCATCAAGCTGCTGTGGGGCAGCAACTGGGACCCGCTGCTGGCCCGCGACAAGGACGGCGCGCTGCGCAAGCTCATGATGGAAACCAACGACGGCGACTATCAGTCCTTCAAGGCCAACGACGGTGCCTACGTTCGCAAGCACTTCTTCGGCCGAGACCCGCGCACGGCCGAGATGGTGGCCAACATGAGCGACGCCGACATCTGGAACCTGCGCCGCGGCGGCCATGACTCGCAGAAGGTCTACGCGGCCTTCTCCTCGGCCGTGAAGCACACCGGCCAGCCCACCGTGCTGCTGATCAAGACGGTCAAGGGCTTCGGCATGGGCAAGATCGGCGAGGGCAAGAACACCGTCCACCAGACCAAGAAGCTGGGCGACGAGGACATCAAGGCCTTCCGCGACCGCTTCAACATCCCGATCCCCGACAGCCAGATCGGCGACCTGCCGTTCTACAAGCCCGCCGACGACACGCCGGAAATGAAGTACCTGCACGAGCGCCGCAAGGCGCTGGGCGGTTACCTGCCCCATCGCCGCGCCAAGGCCGACGAGAGCTTCACCGTGCCTTCGCTCGAGACCTTCAAGGCGGTGCTGGAACCCACGGCCGAGGGCCGCGAGATCTCCACCACCCAGGCCTACGTGCGCTTCCTCACGCAACTGCTGCGCGACCAGGCCCTGGGCCCGCGCGTGGTGCCCATCCTGGTGGACGAGGCCCGCACCTTCGGCATGGAAGGCCTGTTCCGCCAGGTCGGCATCTACAACCCCGATGGCCAGCAGTACACCCCGGTCGACAAGGACCAGGTCATGTACTACAAGGAAGACAAGTCGGGCCAGATCCTGCAGGAAGGCATCAACGAAGCCGGCGGCATGTCCAGCTGGATCGCCGCGGCCACCAGCTACAGCACCAACAACCGCATCATGGTGCCGTTCTACGTGTACTACTCGATGTTCGGCTTCCAGCGCATCGGTGACCTGGCCTGGGCGGCCGGCGACATGCAGGCGCGCGGCTTCCTGCTGGGCGGCACCTCCGGGCGCACCACGCTCAATGGCGAGGGCCTGCAGCACGAGGACGGCCACAGCCACATCCTGGCCAACACCATCCCCAACTGCGTGAGCTACGACCCGACCTTCGCGCACGAAGTGGGCGTGATCCTGCACCACGGCCTCAAGCGCATGGTGGAGAAGCAGGACAACGTCTACTACTACCTGACCCTGCTCAACGAGAACTACGCGATGCCCGGCCTGCAGCCCGGCACCGAGGAGCAGATCATCAAGGGCATGTACCTGTGCAAGCAGGCCCCCGTCATCAAGGCCGCCAAGGGCAAGGAAGCGCCCTCGGTGCAGCTGATGGGCAGCGGCACCATCCTGCGCGAGAGCTTCGCGGCGCAGGAACTGCTGGAGAAGGACTGGGGCGTGAGCGCCGGCATCTGGAGCTGCCCGAGCTTCAACGAGCTGACCCGCGACGGCCTGGACTGCGAGCGCTGGAACCTTCTGCACCCCACCGAGAAGGCGCGCGTGCCTTTCGTGGCGCAGCAGCTCTCGGCCAGCACCGGCCCGGTGGTGGCATCCACCGACTACATGAAGGCCTACGCCGACCAGGTGCGCGCCTTCATCCCGAAGGACCGCAACTTCAAGGTGCTGGGCACCGACGGCTTCGGCCGCAGCGACTTCCGCAGCAAGCTGCGCGAGCACTTCGAGATCAACCGGCACTACATCGTCGTGGCGGCGCTCAAGGCGCTGGCCGAGGACGGCGCGCTGCCGGCGGCCAAGGTCCAGGAGGCGATCCAGAAGTACGGCATCAACGCCGACAAGATCAACCCGCTCTACGCCTGAGAATCTCGGGCGCCCTCAACAACCAACAACACGCTTTCGGGCGGGAGACACGAACATGCCTATGGTGGAAGTCAAGGTGCCGGACATCGGCGATTTCGATGAAGTCGCGGTGATCGAGGTGCTGGTCAAGGTCGGCGACACGGTCAAGCCGGAGCAGTCGCTCATCACGGTGGAGTCGGACAAGGCGTCGATGGAGATTCCCTCGTCCGCCGCCGGCGTGGTGAAGGAGATCAAGGTCCAGGTCGGCAGCAAGGTGAAGGAGGGTAGCGTGGTGCTGAGCCTCGAGTCCGATGCGGCCGCCGCGCCTGCACCGGCGTCGGCCCCCGCGGCCGCGCCTGCCGCGGCGCCCGCCAGTGCGCCGGCCCCGGCGCCTGCACCAGCCGCCGCGCCTGCCGCCAGCAGCGGCCCGGTGGAGGTGAAGGTGCCCGACATCGGCGACTTCAAGGACGTGGCCGTCATCGAGGTGCTGGTCAAGCCGGGCGATGCGATCAAGGTCGAGCAGTCGCTGATCACCGTGGAGTCGGACAAGGCCTCGATGGAGATTCCGTCCTCGGCCGCCGGTACGCTCAAGGAGTTGAAGGTCAAGGTGGGCGACACGGTCAACGTGGGCGACCTGATCGCGGTGCTGGAAGGCGCCGCCGGTGCAGCGCCTGCTCCTGCACCTGCACCCGCCGCTGCAGCGGCTGCGCCGGCCGCTGCCACTGCTTCGGCGCCCGCGCCTGCTGCAGCCGCCGCGCCCGCAGCCGCCCCGGCCCACGACCCGACGGTCGCGCCCACCGGCCAGCTGCCGCATGCCTCGCCTTCGGTGCGCAAGTACGCGCGCGAACTCGGCGTGGCGCTGGAAGAAGTGAAGGGCAGTGGCCTGAAGGGCCGCATCACCCAGGAAGACGTCCAGAACTTCACCCGCGCCGTGATGAGCGGCCAGGTCGTTCCCAAGGCCGCGGCCGCCTCGCGTCCCGCGGCCGCCGGGGGCGGTGGCGCCGGCCTGGACCTGCTGCCCTGGCCCAAGGTGGACTTCAGCAAGTTCGGCACCTTCGAGCGCAAGGAGCTCTCGCGCATCAAGAAGATCAGCGGCGCCAACCTGCACCGCAACTGGGTGATGATCCCGCACGTCACGAACAACGACGAGGCGGACATCACCGAGCTGGAAGCCTTCCGCGTCTCCACCAACAAGGAGAACGAGAAGTCCGGCGTGAAGGTGACGATGCTGGCCTTCGTGATCAAGGCGGTGGTCTCGGCCCTGAAGAAATTCCCCGAGTTCAACACCAGCCTGGACGGCGACGCGCTGGTCTACAAGCAGTACTACAACATCGGCTTCGCGGCCGACACGCCCAACGGGCTGGTGGTTCCGGTGCTCAAGGACGCCGACAAGAAGGGCGTGCTGCAGATCAGCCAGGAGATGGGAGAGCTGGCCAAGAAGGCGCGCGACGGCAAGCTGGGCGCGGCCGACATGCAGGGCGGCTGCTTCTCGATCAGCTCGCTGGGCGGCATCGGCGGCACGCACTTCACGCCGATCATCAACGCGCCCGAGGTGGCCATCCTGGGCCTCTCGAAGAGCGCGATGAAGCCGGTGTGGGACGGCAAGCAGTTCGTGCCGCGCCTGACGCTGCCGCTGTCGCTGTCGTATGACCACCGCGTGATCGACGGCGCCTCGGCGGCCCGCTTCAACGCCTACCTGGGCCAGGTCCTGGCGGACTTCCGCCGGGTCCTGCTGTGAGCCACCTGGCGCGGTTCACGGCATGACCACGGTGGTGGCCGTCCGCAAAGGCGGCCAGGTGGCGCTGATGGCAGACACGCTGGTCACCTTCGGGGACACGCGGCTGTCGCACCGCATGGAGGCCAACCAGAAGGCCTTCGAGGTGCCGGACGCGCAGGGCAAGAGCATCTTTGCCGCCGCCGGCGCGGCCGCGCACTTCCTGGTGCTGCGCCATGCGCTGGCCGCGCAGCCGCGCGAGGAGCTTCGCCTTGGCAGCAAGGACGACATCTTCCGCACGCTGTCGCGGCTGCATCCGGTGCTCAAGGAGCACTACTTCCTGCAGACCAAGGAAGACGACCACGACCCCTACGAATCGAGCCAGTTCACGCTGCTGATCGCCAATGCCAGCGGCATCTATGGCGTGTACAGCTACCGCGAGGTGTTCGAGTTCAAGGAGTTCTGGAGCATCGGCTCGGGGCGCAGTTTCGCGCTCGGCGCCATGCACGCGACCTATGGCGGCAAGGGCCGCACGGCGCGCGAGGTGGCCCAGGCGGGCATAGACGCCGCCTGCGAATTCGATCGCAATTCGGCCGGACCGGTCGACGTATTCACTCTCAAATTGAAGGTGTAGGCAATGAGCGAACAACAAATCAAGGTGCCCGACATCGGTGACTTCGCGGAGGTCGCGGTGATCGAGGTTCTGGTCAAGCCCGGGGACAAGATCAAGGCCGAGCAGTCGTTGATCACCGTGGAGTCGGACAAGGCCTCGATGGAGATCCCCTCCAGCCATGCCGGCACGGTGAAGTCGCTGGCCGTGAAGGTGGGCGACAAGGTGAGCGAGGGCTCGGTGGTGTTGACGCTGGAAGTGGAGGCGGGCGCGGCTGCCGCTCCCGCGCCCGCCCCGGCGCCAGCCGCCGCAGCGCCCAGCCCGGCGCCCGCGCCCAGCCGCGCACCGGCGGTCGCGGCCGCCCCGGCCGGCAGCTACAGCGGCAAGGTGGATGTGGAGTGCGACGTGCTGGTGCTCGGTGCCGGCCCCGGCGGCTACTCGGCCGCCTTCCGCTCGGCCGACCTGGGCATGAAGACCGTGCTGGTCGAGCGCTACGCCACCCTGGGCGGCGTGTGCCTCAACGTCGGCTGCATCCCCTCCAAGGCCCTGCTGCACGTGGCCGCGGTGATGGACGAGGCCAAGCACTTCGCCGACCTGGGCGTCGACTTCGGCACGCCCAAGGTGGACCGCGCCAAGCTGCTGGCCCACAAGAACAAGGTGGTGGGCAAGCTCACCGGCGGCCTCACCGCCATGGCCAAGATGCGCAAGGTGACCACCGTGCGCGGCCTGGGCACCTTCCTCGACCCGTACCACCTGGAGGTCGACGAGACCACCGGCACCGGCTCCGAGACCACCGGCAGCAAGAAGGTGGTCAGGTTCCGCCACTGCATCATCGCCGCCGGCTCGCAGGCGGTGCAGCTGCCCTTCATGCCCAAGAACGACCCGCGCGTGGTCGACTCCACCGGCGCGCTGGAGCTGGGCACCGACCCCAAGCGCATGCTGATCCTGGGCGGCGGCATCATCGGCCTGGAGATGGGCACCGTCTACTCCACGCTTGGCGCGCGCCTGGACGTGGTGGAGATGCTCGACGGCCTGATGCAGGGCGCCGACCGCGACCTGGTCCGCGTCTGGCAGAAGATGAACACGCCGCGCTTCGACAACATCATGACCAGCACCAAGACCGTGGGCGCCGAGGCGACCAAGGACGGCATCAAGGTCATGTTCGAGGGCGCCAACGCGCCCAAGGAGCCGCAGGTCTACGACCTGGTGCTGCAGGCGGTGGGCCGCAGCCCCAACGGCAAGAAGATCGGCGCCGAGAAGGCGGGCGTCGCGGTGAGCGACCGCGGCTTCATCCCGGTGGACATCCAGATGCGCACCAACGTGCCCCACATCTTCGCCATCGGCGACATCGTCGGCCAGCCCATGCTGGCCCACAAGGCGGTGCACGAGGCGCACGTGGCGGCCGAGGTGATTGCCGGCGAGCAGAAGGGCGACAAGGAACTGGCCAGCGCCGCCTTCAACGCGCGGGTGATCCCCAGCGTGGCCTACACCGATCCCGAGGTCGCCTGGGTCGGCCTCACCGAGGACCAGGCCAAGGCCGAGGGCATCCAGATCAAGAAGGGCCACTTCCCCTGGACGGCCTCCGGCCGCGCCATCGCCAACACGCGCGACGAGGGCTTCACCAAGCTGCTCTTCGATGCGCAGACGCACCGCATCCTGGGCGGCGGCATCGTCGGCACGCATGCGGGCGACATGATCGGCGAGATCGCGCTGGCCATCGAGATGGGCGCCGACGAGGTCGACATCGGCAAGACCATCCACCCGCACCCCACGCTGGGCGAGAGCATCGGCATGGCCGCGGAGATCGCGCACGGCACCTGCACGGACGTTCCGCCGCAGCGTCGCTGAGCTGCCCGCGCAGGCAACAAAAAACCCGCCGGCGGCGGGTTTTCTTTATTGGGTGCTGCGGTCAGTCGCCGCTGACCGGCTGCACGCTGCCGGCGTCGGCGGCCTGCACGCGGCGGGCACCGTTGAAGCGCCGCTGCCAGTAGCTGCCGTTCATGTCCTCGATGCGCACCGAAGCGCCGGTGCGCGGCGCATGGATGAACTTGCCGTCGCCGATGTAGACGCCCACGTGGCTGAAGGCGCGGCGCATGGTGTTGAAGAACACGAGGTCGCCCGGCTTCAGGTCATTGCGGTCGATCTTCTCGGTGGCGGCGGCCTGCTCCTCGGCGCGGCGCGGCAGCACCAGGCCCAGGGTCTGGTTGTAGACGGCGCGAACCAGGCCGCTGCAGTCCAGGCCCGTCTCGGCGGTGTTGCCGCCGCGGCGGTACGGCACGCCGATGAAGCCCATGGCGCCGGCCACCAGGGTGGAGGTCCGGTCGCTCACGGTCTGGCGAACCTGTTCGAGTTGCGCGATCAAACCCTGGTCGACCAGCAGGCGGCCGATTTCGTCATTGCGCTCGATTTGTGGCGCGGCAACGGCAACGCTGCAAGCGGCCAGAAGGAGTATCGGTAAGACGATAAAACGCATGACGCGTAGGATATTGATGACAACGGGTCATGTCAAACAATGTAAAACCTCAGAAACCCACGCCAACTCATTGTTGCAAAAGTGGATTTTTGCGGGCAATGATTATGAAGATGTAACTTGTTTGGGCGGCCCAGCGACGCCCGCCCGGGCAGGTAATGGCAAAGTTTTCGCTTTTTGGACGGGAGCCCTCATGCGCCTTCTCCGCCTTTTGGCCTATGTTGCGATGCTTCCGGCGGCCGCCGCCTTGGCCGAGCCCCGGCCCGTGGTGGTCGCCAGCGGAATCGAGAACCCTTGGGCGGTGGCCTTCCTGCCCAGCGGGCGCTTCCTGGTCACCGAGAAACTCGGGCGCATGCGCGTCATCGACACGGACGGCAAGGTGGGCCCGCCGCTTCAGGGCGTGCCGCAGGTGGCGATCGGCGGGCAGGGCGGCCTGCTGGACGTAGTGCTCGACTCGGGATTCGACGGCAACCGCACCATGTACTTCTGCTTTTCCGAGCCGGACGGCGAGGGCGGCCGCACCAACAGCACCGCGCTGGCCAAGGCGCAGCTCTCGACCGACCGGTCGCGCCTGGAGAACGTGCGCGTCATCTTCAGCCAGCGCCCCAAGGTGGCCAGCCGCAACCACTTCGGCTGCCGCATCGCGGAGGGCCGAGACGGCAATCTCTACATGACCCTGGGCGACCGCTTCAGCCGCAAGGAAGACGCGCAGAAGCTGGACAACCACCTGGGCAAGACCATCCGCGTCACCAAGGACGGCGCGGCTCCGCCCGACAACCCCTTCGCCAGCCAGGCGGGCGCGCTGCCCGAGATCTGGAGCTACGGCCACCGCAACGGCCAGGGGCTGGCCTTCGCTCCAGACGGGCGCCTGTGGATGACCGAGCACGGCCCGCAGGGCGGCGACGAGATCAACATCGTGCAACCCGGCCACAACTACGGCTGGCCGGTGATCACCTACGGCGAGAACTACGGCGGCGGCACGATCGGCGATGGCATCACCGCCAAGGAAGGCATGGACCAGCCGCTGCACTACTGGGTCCCTTCGATCGCGCCCTCGGGCATGGCCTTCCTCAACAGCGACCGGTACGGCAAGGGCTGGCGCGGCAACCTCTTCGTCGGCTCGCTCAAGTTCGGCTACCTCGACCGCATCGAGATCCAGGGCGGCAGCAAGGTGGTGGCCGAGCACAAGCTGCTGGAGGACGGACGCGCCCGCATCCGCGACGTGCGGCAGGGCCCCGACGGCCTGCTGTACGTCCTGACCGACCAGAGCAACGGCCAGCTGATCCGCGTGCAGCCATGAGCCTGCGCACCCGCCCCGGCGTGCTGGTGCTGTGCACGGCGCTCGCCGGCGGCGCGTGCATGGCCGAGGAGCGGGCCAACTTCTTCAACGACCCTTTCGAGCAGGCGACCTCGGGCATCGCGACCTGCCCCGTCCCCCTGGGGCCGCTGATCACCCGGCAGGAGATGCTGTCCCAGACCCACGGACGGGCCGAGCGCGGCACCAGCTGCTACCAGTCGGGCCGCTGCCGCCTGCCCAACGCCTACCTGTACGACCCGGACATCGTCGCGCGCAGCAAGAAGGCGATCCTTGCGGACGGGCGCTACGGCGAGACCAGCGTCTGGCTGCTCGGGCAGCGGCGCTGGGTCTGGCTGCAGGGGTGCGTGCGCAGCCAGGCGCAATCTCAGGACCTGGAGCGGATGATCCGCTCGCTGGACGATGTGGAGAACGTGATGAACGAACTGAAGGTCACACCTCGCTGAAGGGGCATGGTTCGGTGGTACGTTCGGACATTCATTCGAATCCCAGAACAACGATGCTGCTCGACGCCTCCCAATCCCAACTCGTCCTGGTCGACTACCAGGAGAAGCTGATGCCCGCGATCTTCGAAGCCGAGGCGGCGGCCCGCAATGCGGTGCGCCTGGCCCGGTTGGCGAAGCTCATGCAGGTGCCCGCCTTTGCCACCGAGGAGAACCCCTCGGGCCTGGGCCCCAACCTGCCCGAAATCCGCGGCCTCGTGCAGCGCACCCTGTCGAAGATGCAGTTCAGCGCCGTGGAAGAGGGCCTGTCCGAGTGGCTTCGGACTCCCGCGCAGGCGGCGCCGCGGGGCAATGCGCGCAGCCTGCCCAAGCACCTGCAGAAGCCCGCGCCCGCCGCGCAGGAGCGCGAGCAGATCGTGATCGCGGGTTGCGAGGCCCATGTGTGCCTGCTGCAGACCGCGCTGGACCTGATCGAGGACGAGTTCGAGGTCTGGGTGGTCACCGACGCCTGCAGCTCGCGCACCGAGCGCAACCGCGACGCCGCCTTCGACCGCCTGGCCGGCGCGGGCGCGGAACTGGTGACGACCGAGATGGTGGCGTTCGAGTGGCTGCGCGGCTGCGAGCATCCCGCCTTCCGGGAAGTGCTGGCGCTGGTGCGCTGACGCGGTGCAGCGGTGGAGCCTTCAAGGAAGCTGCCAAGCGGCCCGTCTGCGGGAGGCTCGCTGGCCTGGTGATGGCGAAGCTCGCTGAAATCTCCCTTCGAACGCTTGCCAACGGCGTGCGGCTGCTTGCCATCCCCATGCCCCATGTGCAAAGCGCAAGCGTGGGCGTGTTCCTGCGCGTGGGCTCCCGCGACGAAGCGCCGGGCAACAATGGCATCGGCCATGTCCTTGAACACATGGCGTTCAAGGGGACCGCCACCCGTCCCGTGCAAGCCATCAACCTGGATGCGGAGCGGCTGGGCGCCGACGTCAACGCGTTCACCGGCAAGGACAGCACTGGCTACTTCATGACCGGCCTGGGCCGGCACGCAGAACATCTGCTGAGCATGACGGCCGACATCGTCCTGAACAGTACGTTTCCCGAAGACGAGCTGCGGCGGGAACTGGAGGTGATCCGCCAGGAGGCCATCGAGTACGAGGAAGATCCGCAGGACAGTGCCGGCGACTTGCTCGACCGCGCAATCTGGGGCGACGACCCGATGGGCATGCCCGTGATCGGCACGGTCGGGAACATCGAAGGCTTTACCCGCCAGGACCTGGTCCATCACGTCCAATCCCACTACGTCGCGGAAAAGACGGTGGTCGCGGCAGCCGGCAGCTTTGATGTCGAGGCCTGGATGGCCCTCGCCGAGAGGCTCTTCTCGGGGATGCAATCGTCGGCGCAGCCCTCAGCGTCGCTACCGCCCGTGCCCGCAAGGTACGTCGGCCATGCTTTGGGCAAGCGCTTCACGCAGGTCTCTCAGGTATTCCTGAACATCGCCTATCCGCTTTCGCCTGGGCCGCAGGGCGAGATGTCGCTCCAACGCTGGCGCCTTGCGGCCTCGCTGGCCGCCAACCTGTTCGGAGGCGGCATGTCGGCGCCGCTGGTGGACAAAGTGCGGGAGCAGCTGGGCCTGGCCTACACGGCGCATTCCACGATGGACAGTGGAGATGCGTGGGCCAATTTCGTGGTGCATGCAGTCACGACTCCGGACAAGCTCGATGCGCTGGTGACGTCGACAGGCGAGTTGCTGCGAGCGCAGGCCACAGCCATCGATCCGGTGCACCTGGAGCGGGCCAAGAACCAACTGATCGTTTCGCGAGTGCGCACCGCGGAGCGGACCTTTGCGGCGATGGAGCAAGCCATCGAAGAGCTCTTCGCCAGCGGTTGCGTGACGCCGCCGGCCGAAGCGGTCGCCACGATCGACGACATCGGCGCAGAAGAAGTGCGGGCCGTCTTCGAACGGATGCTGGCCCATCCGCCGGCGCTGGCGATGACCGGCAAGGGCGCCAGCGCAAGAGCAGCGCGGCAGTTGGCAGCGCGCCTGGTTGCCGCGGTCCGATAGCCGCGGGCGCGGCTGGCCGCCGGGCGGACTTCCGTTCAGGCCTCGGACTCGTGCCCGGGCACCGACAGCACGTCGTTCTCGGCCCGCTCCAGGATGCGCTGCGCGACGCTGCCGATCAGCAGGTTGACCAGCCGATGCCGTGCACGCGTTCCCAGAACGACCAGGTCGTCGCTGTGCTCCCTGCCATGCGCCTCCAACAGCAATCCCGCGTCGCCTTCCCGGAAGAGGAAGCGAGCCTGGTCGCGTATGGCGGGCGCCAGCGACGCTTCGGCGAGGAAGGCATCCGCCTGCAACTGCGCTTGCTGCATGCGTGCATTTGCGTCGAGCGGACCCGATGGCAGTGCGTGGAATATGTGCAGGCCGGCTTCGGGGAAGCGCGCGCCCGACCATTCCAGCGCCTGCTTGGAGGGCAGGGCGAAATCGCTGGCGACCATCAGATTCGCATAGGGCCGGCGTGCCCGCTGCCGCACGGCGAGCACCGGGAGCGGAGAACGGCCGACGAGCGCCTCGCCTGTCGAGCCCAGAATCATGCGTCCCATGCCTTCGCGGCGCGCGACACCGATCACGATCATCTGGCAGCGCTCCTGGGCGGCCACCGCGAGCAGGCACGAGACGAGGTCGCCGCTCTCGACGCGTACGTCGATCGTCACGTCGTCGCAGGCCGCATCCGAACGCACGCGCCTTTCGGCTTCTCGCTGATCCGCTTCGAGCTGCCGCCGCTGCGCGAGGCCGTTGCGTTCCGGGTCCACAACCGTGACGACCACCAGGCGCGCATGCCATTGGCGAGCAAGAAGAATCGCCCTGTCGAGCGCGCGGTCGGAGTGGCAGCTGAGGTCGGTCGCGAGGAGGATGTTGGCGACAGCCGGGGACGGGGGGCGCTTCGTGCTCATCACCCTCATTGTGCAGTCACGCGTGCTACCGGCGGTTCCTGAACAGACGCTTCAACCAGGAGTCACCCGTGGGCCCGGCCGCAGCGGTCGCGGTCGCGGTGCCGGTCAGTTCGACCCCATGGGCCAGCTGCGCCAGCGTCTCGAAGATCAGGCGCTTGGACTCCAGGCGGCGCCCGCACGCGCGTTCGAAGTGAATGACCGCGCGCGCGGCCTTCAGGGAGTCGCCGCCGAGATCGAAGAAGTTGTCGCGCAGGTCGATCTCGTCCGGGTCCACGCCCAGCATTTCGGCCCACACGCGTGCGAGCGCGGTTTCGGCAGGCGTGCGTTCCTGGGCGCGGATCTCCCGCCGTGCCGCCGGGCCGCTCGGGGGGGCCGACAGCGCGTGCCGGTTGAGCTTGCCGTTGGGCAGCAGCGGAAGGGCCTGCAGCCTCACGTAGTGCTGCGGCAGCATGTAGTCGGGCAGGTGGCGCCTGAGCTGGCCGTTCAGGCTCGCGGCGTCGGTGGCGGTGCCTTCCGCCGCCACCAGGTAGGCCACCAGGCGCACGTCCCCGGGCCGGTCTTCCCGTGCCATCACCACGCACTGCGAGATTCCCTGGAGTGCCAGCAGCTGGGCCTCGATCTCGCCCGGCTCGATGCGATGGCCCCGCACCTTCACCTGGAAGTCCAGCCGCCCCTGGTGCTCGAGCAGGCCGTCGTGGCGCCAGCGGCCGCGATCGCCTGTCCTGTACATGCGCGCATGGGGATCAGGGCTGAAAGGGTCCGGAACGAAGCGCCCGGCGCTGAGTGCGGCATCGTTCAGGTAGCCCAGCGCGACGCCGTCGCCGCCGATGAAGATCTCGCCGTAGCAGCCGATGGGGCAGGGCTGGCCGTTCGGGTCGAGCACATGCACCGTGGTGTTGGCGATCGGCCGGCCGATCGAGATGGGGCCGGGGGCGGAAGGCACCTTCCAGCAGGTGGACCAGACGGTGGTCTCGGTCGGTCCGTACATGTTCCACAACTCGCCGGTGCGAACGGACAGCGACCGCGCCATGTGCTCGCTCAGGCTCTCGCCGCCGATGAGTGCCTTGAAGCCGGGGCTGCCGCGCCACCCCGCGTCGATGAGCATCTGCCAGGTGGCCGGCGTTGCCTGCATCGCGGTCGCGCCCGAGCACTCGAGCAGTTCGCGCAATGCCGCGCCGTCGACGGCCTGGTCGCGCGTGGCCAGTACCACGGTCGCGCCCACGACCAGCGGCAGCAGCAGCTCCAGCACGGCAATGTCGAAGCTCAAGGTGGTCACCGCCAGCAGCACGTCCTCCTGGCGCAGGCCCGGTTCGCGCTGCATCGACTGCAGGAAGTTGACCACCGCCCGGTGCGGCACCATCACGCCCTTGGGCTTGCCGGTGGAGCCGGAGGTGTGAATGACATAGGCCGGGTCGTCCGGCCGGGCATCGCGCTCGATGTCGGGTGCCAGCGCTTCTCCGGGCGCCGTTTCGTCCCAGGCGGGGTCGAGCGTGTCCAGCAGGCATGTGGGTAGCTGCAGTCCGTCCCATCCGCCGGCGAGATCGCTCTGCGTCAGCAGCAGTGCCAGCCCCGCGTGGCGGGCCATGTCGTGCAGGCGCTGCTGTGGGTACGACGGGTCGAGCGGCACGTAGGCGGCGCCGGCCCGCAGAACGGCGAGCTGGGCGACAACCATCCCGGCATCGCGTTTCAGGGACAGGCCCACGAGCTTGCCCCGTTGCACGCCTTGACCTCGCAACCAGCGGGCAAGGCGATGCACGCGGGACCACAGCTGCCCGTAGGTCCACGCATCGCCGGGTTGCTGCCGCAGCGCGATGCCTTCCGAGGCGCAATGACGGGCCAGCAGGTCGTTCACCGTGCCGTCGCGGGCATCGGTCGTCGTGGTGCCGTTCCATGCGGCCAGCTTCGCCAGCTCCTGCGGCGGGGCGATCGCATGCTCGCGCATCGGCCGGTCCGGTTCGCGGACGAGCCGCCGCAGCAGCAGGACGTAGTTGTCGAGCATCGCCTGGGCGCTTGCGGCCGAGAACAATTCGGTGGAGTAGCTCAGGTAGAGGGCGTTGTCGCTCTCCGTGTCGATGGTCAGCGCCAGGTCGAACTGCGTGGCGCCCAGGCCTACGGGCATGCAGTCGATCTCGATCCCCTCGAGCGCCAGGGCCGGCCGGGGCGTGTTGAGCAGGTTGAACATGACCCGAACCTCGGGAATCCTCTGGCCCCCGCCATGCTCGCGCAGGTAGCCGACCAGGTCGTCCAGGGGCACGTCCTGGTGGGTGAAGGCCGACAGGCACATTTCCCGCACCTGGCCCAGCAGGTCCCGGAAGCTCTGCTCGGGCTGGACCACGCAGCGCAGCACCAGCGTATTGACCAGCGAGCCCACCAGGTCCTCCGCCTCGACACGGGTGCGGCCGGCGATCGGCGTGCCGACGGCCACGTCGTCCTGCCCGCAGTAGCGCGAGAGCATCCATTGGAAGGCTGCCAGAAGTGTCATGAACGAAGACACCCCCTGCTGGCCGCTGAAGCGCTGGATCTCGGCAAACGGGTCGTCGCAGAGCGGGTGCTGCACGCGCGCACCCTCGCTGGTGGTGCGGCGCACGGCAGGGTTGTCGACCGGAAGCTCTAGCGGGCTCATGCCGGCCAGCTGCTGCAGCCAATAGTGCACCTGCGGCCGCAGGACCTCCTCGTCGACGTGACGGCGCTGCCAGTTCGCGTAGTCGACGAAGTCGATGGCGCGCGCAGGTGGCGATGGCAACGCCTTGCCGTGCATGCCGGCCCGATAGAGCGCCTGCAGCTCGCGCAGCAGGATGCCCCAGGACCAGGCGTCGCCGATGATGTGGTGCATCACCAGCACGAGCGCGTGATCCTGCTCGCCCAGCTGGAAGAGCGCAAAGCGGTGCAAGGGCGCGTGCTGCAGGTCGAAGGGCTGCGCCGCGATGTGCCGTGCCTCCCGCTCGAGCTGCTCCTCGCGCGCCGACGCGGTCCACGCGCGTGCATCGATCTCGACCAGGTTCGCGGGCTGCACCGGGCCGATGATGGCCACCGGTTCCGCGCCTGCCAGCTCGAAGGTGGTGCGGAAGGCCTCGTGCCCGGCCACCAGCTGGTTCAGGGCTTCGCGCAGGACCTCGCGCCGCAGGTCGCCGCGCAGCCTCAGCGCCTCGCGCATGTTGTAGGCCGCGCCGCGCGGATCCGTCGCATGCCGTATCCACATGCTGCGCTGCGAGAAGGACACGAGCGCCGGCCGGGCGCGCGACACCACGGCGATGGGGCCGGTGGCGGCTGCATCGTGGGCCGCCGAATGGTCGAGCAGCCGAGCGACCACCTGCGCCAGCGCCTCGATCGTCGGATGCTCGAACAGGCAGCGGACCGGCAGGTGGACATTGAAGGTGGCGCTGATGCGGGAGGCGATCTGCGTCGCGAGCAGCGAATGCCCGCCCAGGTCGAAGAAGTTGTTCCGCACCCCGAACCCGGACCTGCCCAGCACTGCCTGCCATTGCTCGAGCAGGACGGATTCGATCGGCGAGTGCGGTGCGATCCGGCTCGCGGCCATCGCATCGCAGCCGGGCGGCGGAAGGCGCCGCCGGTCGATCTTCCCGTTGGGCAGCTGCGGGAGCGCGGACAGGAACACCCACGCGGCCGGGATCATGTACTCGGGAAGCCGCGCCTTGAGTTCGGCGCGCAGCGCATCCTCGTTTGCGCCGGCCTCGCCGACGACGTAGGCGACCAGTTCCTTGTGCCCCGGCAGGTCTTCGCGCATCAGCACGGTGGCTGCCGTCACGCCGGGGCAATCGTGCAGGCCCGCCTCGATCTCGCCCAGCTCGATGCGGAAGCCCCGCAGCTTGACCTGGTGGTCGTTGCGGCCCATGAACTCGACCACGCCGTCGTTCAGCCAGCGGGCCAGGTCGCCGGTGCGGTACATGCGCTCGCCGGGCCGGAACGGATTGGGCACGAACTTCTCGGCGCTGAGCTCCGGCCGGTTCAGGTAGCCGCGGCCCACGCCCACGCCGCCCACATACAGCTCCCCGGCGACATTGACCGGCTGCGGCTGCTGCCAGGCATCGAGCACGTAGAGCTGCACGTTGGCAATGGGCCGGCCGATGGGCACGATGCGGCGTTGCGGCAAGGGCTCGCCGACTTCTTGGAAGGCGCTGTCCACCGCGGCTTCGCTTGGGCCGTAGAAGTTGCCCAGCGTCACGCCCGGCAGGGTGGTGCGGACGGTCCGGGCGAGCGCGGTGTCCAGGGCCTCGCCGCCACTGAGCACGTAGCGCAGGCGGGTAGGGCGCTGCATGGCCGGCTCGCTCATGATCACGCGCAGCTCCGAGGGAACGAACTGCACGACGGTGATGCCATGCTCGCGGACGGTGTCTGCCAGCAATGACATGTCCCGGTGCGCCTCGGGTTGCGCCAGGACCAGTTGCGCACCGGCGCTCAAGGTCGAGAGGAACTCCCACAGCGACGCGTCGAAGTTGATCGACGTCTTCTGCAGGACGCGGTCTTCCGGGGCAAGCCGAAGGACGTCGTTCATCCAGAGCACGTGGTTGCACAGGCCCCGGTGCGTCAGTTGTGCGGCCTTGGGCGTGCCCGTCGAGCCCGAGGTGTAGACGAGGTAGGCGAGATGATCCGGCCGGCTGAGCTCGTCGAGCGCGGGCAGCGGCTCGATCGGCATCCGGGCACCGTCGGTGTGCACCTCGAGGATCTCGAATGCCGGCGCCGTCCCAGGCTGGCGCAAGACGTCGCCATGGGGCGGCTGCGAGAGCACGAGCGCTGGCGCGGCATCGGCGAGCATCGCGGCCATCCGCTCGCGCGGATGATCCGGATCGAGCGGCAGCAGCGTCCCGCCGGACTTGAGGACGGCGAGCAGCCCGACCGCGAGGCCGAAGCCACGCTTCATGCAGACACCCACCGGCACCTCCGGCCCCACGCCCTTGCGCCGCAGCTGGTGGGCGAGCTGCTGCGACAACGCATCCAGCTGCGCATAGCTCATGGTGTCCCGCCCGAAGCGCAGGGCCACGGCCTGCGGTGTGCGCAGCGCCTGGTCGCGCACGTGCGCGTGCACCGGCCTGTCGTTGGCCAGCGGGCGGGCGGTGTCATTCCATTCGACCAGCAGGCGATGCCGTTCGGCTTCGTCCAGGAACGGCAGCCGGGCCACGGGGCGCCCGGGCTGCGCGACCATGGCGGCGAGGAGCCGCTGGAAATGCCCCGCCATGCGCTCGATGGTCTGGGGCGCGAAGAGGTCCGTGCGGTACTCAATCTCGGCGTCCAGGCCCGCGCCGGCCTCGATCACGGTGAGCGACAGGTCGAACTTTGCGCTTTGCGAATGCACATTCAAGCGCTGGCCGTGCAGGCCTTCGAGCTGCAGCACGCGGTGCTCGAAATTCTCCAGCGCGAAGGACACCTGGTAGAGCGGGTTGCGGCTCGCGTCGCGCACGGGGCTGAGTTCGCTCACCAGCCGGTCGAAGGGCATCGCCTGGTGCACCAGCGCCTCGAGCGTCCCCTCGCGGCAGCGCCGGACCAGCTCGGCGTAGGAGGGCTCGCCGCCCAGATCGGCGCGCAGGACCAGCATGTTGACGAAGAAGCCGACCACGTCGCGAACGCGCGCGTCGTCCCTGCCCGCCAGGGGGACGCCCACCGCGACGTCGTCCTGGCCCGTGTAGCGCATGAGCAGCCCCTGGAAGGCCGCGAGCAGGGCCATGAACAGCGTGGCGTCGTGCTGCCTGGCGAAATCTCTCACCGTGCCGGCAAGTGCGTCGTCGATGCGAAACGCCAGTGTGCGGCCGGCCGAGCCGGCCTGCGGCGGATGAGGCATGTCGGCGGGCAGCTGCAGGGTCTGCAGGCCCTGCAGCTTGCTGCGCCAGTAGTCGAGCGCCGCGCCCATCTCGCCGTGCTCGAAGCGCTCCCGCTGCCGGCGCGCATGGTCGCCAAAGACAAGGGCCGGTGGCGCGGGCATCCGCGTGGCCGCGCCTGGCGCGTACAGCAGGCCGAGTTCCCGGTGGATGATGCTCATCGACCAGCCGTCGGCGACGATGTGGTGAACGACGAGCACCAGCACGTGACGCTCGTGCGCGACGCGCAGCAGATCGGCTCGCAGCAGGGGCGCGCATGACAGGTCGAAGGGCCGGGCGATGCTCGCCGCGATCTCGCGCTCGAGGGTCGCGGCCGAGCCATCCTGCGGCGTGGCGTCCAGCTGGGTGATGCCAAAGCGCGCCTGCGCCTCCTGCGCGCACATGACCCTTTGCACCGGTCCCTGCTCGGTCGCGTGGAACGAAGTGCGCAGGCTGGGGTGGCGGGCGATCAGCAGGCGCAAGGCCTGCTCCAGACGCGCGACGTCCAGGGCACCCTCGAATTGCGTCACCGAATGGATGTTGTAGGCGGCGCTGCCGTCCGCCAGCAGGGCGAGGAACCAGAGCCCCTCCTGCGCGAAGGACAGCGGTTCGTCCGGCAGGGGCGCAGCTGCAGGCTGCGTCGACGCAGGCTCCTGGGCACGCTGCTGCTGCAGCAGTCTCCTGGCCAGCAGTCGGCGTCGCACATCCAGCGCATCTGCATCGTCGATGGCGGCCTGCAGCCGTGCCGCGAAGGCGCCCACCGTGGGCGCGGCCAGCAACGCGGAAGCGGACAGCTCGACGCCCCAGCGCTCGTTGACCCGCTGCGCCAGGCGCGCTGCCGAGAGGGAGTCACCGCCCAGTGCCAGGAAGTTGTCACCGGGATCGCTCACCGGATGGCCGAGAACTGCAGTGAACAGCGTCGCGACCTGCGTCTCGAGCATCGTGAAGTCGCGGGCGGCGCCGCTCGATGCGCGCGTGGCCAGCGCGATCTGCTCGTGCAGCCGGCGGCGTTGCAGCTTCCCGCCGGGACTGGTGGGAAGCTCGCCGATGATGTGGATGCGGGCGGGGATCTTGAAGCTGGCAAGGCCTCCGAAAAGCATCGTGCGAAGGGCGTCCGGGTCGGCGTCGCGGCCGCGCTCCAGCACCACCGCGGCATGCACGTCTTCGCCGAGGGTCGGATGCGGCACCGGATACGCCGCCGCCTGGGCCACCCCGTGCAGGCGCAACAGCGCTTGCTCGACATCGAAGGGCGCGAACTTCTCGCCGCCGCGGTTGATGATGTCGGAATCGCGCCCGATGACGTAGAGGTAGCCCTCGTCGTCGAAGCGCCCAAGGTCGCCGGTGACGAACCAGCCATCCCTGAAAGCCTGGGCATTCGCCGCGGGCGCGTCCTCGTAGCCGCTGAACATCGCGGGGCCACGTGCCACGATGACGCCGATGGCGCCCGTCGGCTTGTCGTTGCCCTCGGCATCGACGACGCGCAACTGCGCGCCGGCGGCCAAGCCGACCGACCCGATCTTGCGCAGCCCCGGCGGCAGCGGGTTGCTTGCCATCTGGGTCGCGGACTCGGTCATGCCGTAGGACTCGATGACCGGTGCGCCCCAGACGCTCTCCATGCGCTGCAGCAACGCGGGCGGCAGCGCCGAGGAGGCGGAGCGGATGAAGCGCAGCTTGTGTGCCGGCAGCGCGCCGCCCGCCTGGAGTGCCAGGTCGGCGGCGGCCCGGTGGATCGTGGGGGCGGCGGTGTACCAGGTGGGCGCGAAGCGTTCGATCCAAGACAGGAAGGCGGCGCCGTCGAAGCCCGGCGTGCACACGACGGACGACCCGGCCACCAGCGGCGCCAGCAGCCCGCCCACCAGCCCGTGGCTGTGGAAGAGCGGCATCAGGCACAGGCCGCGGTCGTCGGGAGCGAGGGCGAGATGCCGTGCGATGTTGCCGGCGGAGGCCAGGACCTGCCGGTGCGTGAGCGGTACGCGCTTGGGCTTGCCGGTGGTGCCGGAGGTGAACAGGACGAAGGCGGTGTCGTCCGGTCCAGGCCTGTCACGCAGATCGGGGAGGGCGGCCTCGATGCGTGTTTGCGCCAGGCCATGCAGCCAGCGTTCGAGATCGAATTCGAGCCACGCTGCGCCTTGCTCTTGCGCAAGACGCGCCGGAAGTTGATCGCCCGGCAGTCCCAGCACCGCGTCGACGCGCGCGTCGGCCAACTGGGCGGCAAGCTCGGACTCCGCCAGGCCGGGGTGCAACGCAACGACCGTGGCATGGCAGCCGATGGCCAGGACAGCGATCGCAAGCGCCATGCCCTGGGGCAGGCACACAGCGATGCGCGAAGCGCTGCCAAGGCCGTGCGAGACAAGCCATGGGCCGGCACGCGCGATCGCATCGCACAGTTCGGAATAAGTCAGCGGTGGAAGTTCCGGCGCGAGCAGGGCCGGCGCGGAAGGGGTCGATTGCGCGTGGCGCGCGATGCAGTGGCGCAGGCTCATGCAGTCGTCATACGGTCCTGCCATCAAGCCTTCATGGGCTTTGATACCGGGTGCAAATCCACATGTCACGCAAAGCGCCTTTGCCAATGGAACCTTTCGAATTCTGAGCAGGCCACATGCGCGGGATTGTAGGAAGAAAGCTTATATTTCGGCACAGTTGTTACATGAAAATGTCCGGGATTCATGAAAGGTTCGTTGACATCCAAATTGCGATCGCGTTCGAACTGAAATCGATATGAGCGGTTTTCTCAATCACGCTGAATTGCGCGAACTCGCCAGGCGCCGGCTTCCTCGTGCGGTCTTCGAATACATCGACAGGGGAACCGAGGACGAGGTCGGCCTGCGGCACAACCGCCAGGCCTTCGAATCGGTGCGCATCCGCCCGCGGGTCCTGACGGGCGGCGGCACCCGTTCGCAGTCCATCACCTTGTTCGGGCAGGCATTCGACCTTCCCCTCATCGCCGCGCCCACCGCCTGTGCAGGACTGGTGCGCTATCGCGGCGAGGTCGAGCTTGCGAGGGCGACGGCGGCGAACGGGATGCCGTTCTGTGCCGCGCTGGAAGCCATCGACTCGCTGGAGGACATCACCGCGGCGAGCGAGGGCACCGTGTGGTTCCAGGTCTACGTGTGGCAGAGCCAGGAACTCGTGCGCGACCTGCTGGCGCGGGCCTGGCACCTGGGCGTGCGCACGCTGGTCGTCACGCTCGACAGTCCGGTGGCGAGCAAGCGCGAATACAACCAGCGCAACGGCTTCGGCATGCCGTTCCATTTTTCGGCACGCAACGTGTGCGACGTGGCGCTGCACCCGCGCTGGACCGTCGGGGTTCTGGGCCGCTACCTGGCATCGGGCACCGTGCCTTCGCACGCCAACTATCCGCAGGAACATCGCAGCACCATCTTCGCGGCACGCAAGCCGGTGGCGTACGAGGAGGACCTGCGCTGGGAGCACATGCACTGGCTGCGCGACCAATGGAAGGGCAACCTGGTGCTCAAGGGCATCCTGCATCCGGGCGACGCCACTCTTGCGGCGCAACTCGGCGCAGATGGCATCGTGGTCTCGAACCATGGCGGGCGTACCTTCGACAGCGCCGTGGCGCCCATCGAGGTGCTGCCCGAAATCGCCCGGGCCGTGGGCGACAGGATGACCATCCTGGCCGACAGCAGCGTGAGGCGCGGCAGCGACGTCCTGAAGCTGATGGCTGCCGGCGCGAAGGCCGTGATGGTCGGGCGGATGCTGCTCTACGCAACCGCCGTCGACGGCATGGCCGGGGCCAGCCGGGCGGTCGGCATGCTGCGAAGCGAGATCGATGCTGCGCTCGCCATGAGCGGGTGCCAGGACATCCGAAGCGCCGATGCAAGCCTGCTCGCCGGCGGGGGCGGGAACGACGGCATCGGGGCCGCCTCCGGGAACTAGGCGTGCAGCGCCCGCTTGATGCGGTTGGAGAGCCGTTGAGGCAGCGTCCACCCGTTGGTGACGTACATCCGGCGTGAGCGCCAGCGCTGGAACTCCGCGGGCGGGGAGCTGCCGGCGTTACCGCGCATGCAGCGCATCAGGTTGTCGGCATAGCAGGCGGTGAGGCGGCTGGGCTGGTAGTGATCCAGCCAGGCCTGGTGGGCCAGCGCGCCCATCTCCTCGTAGCGGTCGACGTACTTCTCGAGGATGGGCTCGAGCAGGGCCAGGTCCGATTCGCGCACGCGGATCGCGAAGGTGCTCCAGTCCGGGCCGGCGGGCTCGACGAATTCGTCGGCAATGATGACCGGCGCGACGCCCAGTGCCATGCTCTCGAAGATCCGCATGGAGGCGGCCCCCCAGCCGGCGGGGCACAGGGCGAACTTTCCCGAGCGCAGCAGGCGGATGTAGTGCAGTTTCTCTTCCGCTGCGTGATCCCACCAGCTGTCGGTCGATTCCACCTGGAAGGTCGACGAACCGCCGTACAGGTCGAGCAGGCGCCCGCGCAGGCGCCGCTGCGACTTGGGGTTGCCGCGCCAGGTGGCCAGGAGCGGCGCATTCTGGGTGCGCAGGCCGGCATTGGGCAGCACCTGTTCGTTGGGCTGGGCGAAGAAAGGCACCGCCGCGTGCAGCGCGGGATCGAAGCGGTTCTTGGCCAGGCAGGTGTAGGCCCCGCGCAGCAGGCCGGTGGCGGCGTCGTCGCTGTTGATGGTGAACACCTTGTGCGGCGCTCGGCCGATCACCGGGTCGTTCATGAGGCGGGCGACGTAGCGCCACTCCCGGAAGGCCCACGGCTCATGGATGACCAGGGCGTCCGCGTCGTCGGCGTGCCGCGCCTCGGCCATGCCGGAGCGCTGCAGCATCTCGGCGCGCAGCGCCTGGATGAGCGCGACGTCGGGGTTCGCGAGAGGGACGTCGGATGGCATCAGGAAGCGAAGTTTCATCGCGAACTCATGAAGCGCGGGCGCGGAGGGGGTAGTCTGGGCCCGCTACCTGAACGGTTCCTGTCCGACAACATCCCGATCTGCGGGTGAGCGGGGGGCCCAATGCGGACGAATGCAAGGCGGGGGCGAGGAGGAAGATGGTGACAGCCAATAGAAACTAGAACCGCGCTTAGTTGGCTCCCGTCCTGAGCGACAGGCTGTGTCAGCGAAGAGCACAGCACCAATAGTTTGGAAAATGCGTTGCCCGTCATTTAAATGTCGGAAGCACCGACACAATTGAATTTAGAACCGATGGGCGGGCGCCATTGGCCCTTGCGCTTCTACGCTCCTAAAGCTACTGTTGCCGCCCGTCATCCGGACAGGAGGTTGGCCGATGCAGAACCTTCGCAATGGAAGACTAGAGCGACCGGAAGGCGCCGTCTTGGGCTGGGCTCCATTTTTGAGCCAAGGCGCATGCCTCTATAGTGGGCTCATTACTTACTACCTCCACGCCGGCTGTTCTCGGAATAGAGCCTGCGTCGACATCTATGGCGCCAGAATTCGCCCTCTGAATCTGTTCGGGATCGGAGCTCGCCACGTGGCCGCCACGCTTTTTCCTGGCTCACTCAATTCAAAAGATGTTCTAGATCGGCATAGCCTGTACGGGCTTTACCAGAGATTTCTTCCACATGAGCACGTGCAAAGATGGTCAACAGAGCTAAGTGAGCCCGCGGGCACGCTTAATTTGACTCACTACTTCAATCTTTCGGCCGGCCCCTTCGCTATGTGGAAGTCGCTTCGCTTCTGTTTTGATTGCGTACATGATGCCGCGACCGAGGGACGACTTCCCGAATGGAAGGTTATCCATCAACTTCCGTTCTTAAACTGCTGCCCCATCCATGGTCGACGTCTAATCTCCAGATGCGCTGATTGTGGCCATATTTATGATCAAGGTACCGACTTCAGATTGCCAGGCCAGCAGTGCATAAAATGCGGGAACAAGCCTAAGGCCAAGTCAGCTAGTGCGAATGCTCCAATTAGAGAGCGCGCAATGGCAACGCTCTGCGCGGAAGTATTCGAAAACCGTTTGAATGTGGTTAATCCATTCCGCTGGGCATGCTTGATCCGGCACATTAATGAACAAGCTGGCGGAAGCAAATTCTCTTCGGAAATGATTGTTCGTCGCCTTAAGAAGAGTTGGCGCGTTGAGAAGATCGAGGAAATCTTCGCCGACCGCGGTATCCTAGTCACGGAAAGCGACGTTGAGCAAGAGATGGCTCAGATGATGGTTTGCCGGCCATACTTGAGAATCCTTCTTCTTGAAACGCTTCTCAATATCTGGGGAAACGAGTGCCGCGATCTCGAGAGGCAAACGCTTACGAACGATGAAGGGTTAGCGGAGCTTTACCGACAAGCGTTATGCAACGGCATACCCTTGGGGGTAATCGATCGGGTAGTAGACGGACAACCTATCCACAAGGTCGCCAAAGCCGCGAGTGGGATGAAATTCCAAAGGCTACGTGACTTCTTGTCTTCGTTGCCAGGTCACCTCCAAATGTACGTGGGAGATAGGCGCTTGGACGCTGTAGACGTCACGCGCTTCAGATCGAAATTTCCTTTAACCGACCCCGTAGCGACATATAGACGGAAGATGATCGAAATTGTGCGAGATCATCCGAACTCGAGTCGAAGCGCTATTCGCTCCATGGCGAGTCCTATGGCGAACTGGCTCTATCAGAATGATCGTCAAGGTTTCGAAGAAATTCTTCCCGCTGCAAAAAGTAAGAAGTCTTCAGGGCGTAGATTCTTGACAAGATCTGCGCGGAGATCGTTTCACCGTGATCGCGTTTCGAAGGCAAAACTCTCTCATCCGGACTGGGGGCGGGTGGATATCTTCCGAAATGAGCAGAAGAGCGCGGACTGGCTATTTCGAAGGGATAGGGCGTGGTTTAAAGAGAATTTTCCTGCGGAACGTTTTGAGATCCCGACTTTGGACCGATCGGGCGGCCCTCTAAGCGACAACGACAAGACGAAGCGATGGTTGGCTTACGTCAAACAAATTATTCGGCTCAACCCGCAAATTTCAAGAAGCGAAGTCACCTCTATCGCTCCCGTCGCAGTGCGATGGCTCAGGGCCCATGCGCTAGTTCGCCTCGAAAGAGTGCTGCCGCGCCCCCTTAAGCGTCGCCGAGCGGTGCGAATCAAAGCGGGCGCAGCCGCTTGAGGCCTGCCGAAATGTCGCTGCCGCTGTTTCCGGTGAATCCCAATCGAACGCGCACCAAAGCAATGTGCAGTGGATCGGATGAGCAAGAGTGCGCGGGCTGACATGCCGGGCGATCCAATGTCCGTCAGCCAGCATCATCAATCCAGGTGGACATGTGAGCAAAAATCTGGAGACCCTGCTCGAGCGAAACCACTCTTCAAGCGGTTCCGAGTTGGTTTCGCTTGCCAATCCAAGCGCCCGTAGCTTCTCGGCAGACATCGCCACAATCTGCATGCGATCGACTTGAGCGACCGAGCGGATGACTTCACCCAGTGCGGCCAGTAGTCCCGCAATCGGGAAGTCTGCACCTTTGATCGTTTGAGCTGTTGCGCCAGCTTCGACGTCCCTTGGAAGCAACCACCTCTTACGCCTTGCTTGGATGCAACGGAGGGGGCGGCGATGGAAGGCACATTGCCACGTTGTCGGAAACTGGTGCGCGACGTGCCAGTAAGGACGGCCGAGGCGCTCGATGTCCCCTTCGGCGCAGTCTTCGCACCACTTCAAAGGGTGCTCCAAGCGAACCCCATCGATCTTTCCGTTGATAAGACTTCGAGCCTTCGGGCCGCCGGTGAACCAGGCTGCAGAGGCCAACTCCTGCGCGGCTCGGCTCATGAACGGAACGTAGTAGCCGGCAATCGTGTGCGTGGTCGCCCAATGAAAGGCGTCGACAGGGTGCCTCGTCTGGTCCAGCGGAAAGTTCCGCAAGGCCAATGGAAGGTCGTGGTGGCGGGCGCTGGTTGCGGCTCCCGTCAGTGCCCTCGCAGTGTGCTCGGCACGATCTGACCCGCTCCAAGCATGCGCGGTTGCGCAGAAGCTGTAGATGGTCTCGTCATCCTCAACGTAGGGAAGAGAAGTGCCCCTCATCGAACGCTCCTATCTGGATCGCGGCTTGTACCATACACCATGGTGCATAAAAGATCAAGCGGCGCTTCTTCCGTCAACTCTGATCACCAGGTGATGTGTCGGCGACAAGGATGAGTATGTAACCGCCCACGACTGAGGCACGGAGCTGGCGCAGCCAGAAATGCGCCTCCAACTCCTCCGAAACGGCCGTTCTCATTTTCACGGTTTGGGCACGATAAGTGCTCATTTCTCCAATATTTGAACTGTCGCGAACACTGCCGGAGTGACCTCGACGAACGGTTCGCATACGGCTCCGCGACACCGAAGTGCAAGTCCACGAAAGGCCGAAGATCTGAAGTGTCGTCAGGTCGCTTGACACGTTGTGGACCGCAATCTCTCCTCTACAGAAATGCTTTGGATCTTGATCTGCTGCAGATGCTTCGCGTCGGGTAGAACTATCAGACCCACTAGAGAGCGGCAGTCAAGGTTCCCCTGCTTACTGACCTGAAAGTCGTCTTACTCGAGGTACATTCCTTCGTGCACTAAGTCCCCTGCGATGTAAAACGGCCTGAAACGTAAATCGGCACCCACCCTCGCCGATTCGTGTTAGATGAAGAAGATGACGTGCTACGGATAGTTTCAAGAGCGCCGCCAACCGACTTGTTGAAGTGATACGGTCCGCCTCCCCGAAGAGACACAGGCCGT